>Ga0310829_1000293_pt1 | contig 53604 bp, 43 predicted proteins | sample WT_ome_4_FD_202244 | JGI IMG/M metagenome (GOLD analysis project Ga0310829, IMG submission 202244) | Sorghum-adapted microbial communities enriched on wild type (WT) sorghum from Joint BioEnergy Institute, Emeryville, California, United... ...
TGACCGGCACGGCGAAGACGGAAGAGGAAGAGTTCAAAAAGATTTACGGCCTCGACGTCATCGTGGTGCCGACGAACAAACCGATGATCCGCGTCGACATGCCCGACGTCGTGTACAAAACGGAAGCGGGCAAATACCGTGCCGTGGTGGAGGAAATCATCCGCCGGCATGAAACGGGCCAGCCGGTGCTCGTGGGCACCACGTCCATCGAGAACTCCGAGCGGCTGAGCGATATGCTGAAGAAACGGGGCATTCCCCACAGCGTGCTGAACGCGAAGCACCATGCCGAGGAAGCGGCGATCGTGGCGCTGGCCGGGCAGAAGGGCGCGGTCACCATCGCCACCAACATGGCCGGCCGGGGGACGGACATCATCCTCGGCGAAGGCGTGGCCGAACTCGGCGGGCTGCACATCATCGGTACGGAGCGGCATGAATCCCGGCGCATTGACAACCAGTTGCGCGGGCGCGCCGGCCGCCAGGGCGATCCCGGCTCTTCGCAGTTTTACCTGTCGCTGGAAGACGAACTGATGCGCCGCTTCGGCGGCGAAAACCTGATGGGCATGATGGAGCGGTTCGGCTTCCAGGAAGATGTGCCCATCGAGAGCAAAATGATCACCCGCGCCATCGAATCCGCCCAGAAACGGGTGGAAGGCAACAACTTCGACGTGCGGAAAGTCGTGCTCCAGTACGACGACGTCATGAACCAGCAGCGGACCGTCATCTACAAGCAGCGGCGGGAAGTGCTGGAGTCGGATAACATCAAGGACATCGTAGTCGGCATGATCGACGACGTCATCACCCGCCTGGTGGAAACCCACTGCCAGAGCGACGTGCCCGAGGAATGGGACCTGCAGGCGATCATCGACCACGGAAACCGCACGTTCCTGCACGAAGGCCAGCTGACCGCCGACGACCTGTGGGGCAAGGAAAAGGAAGAGATCATCGACACGATCAAGCAGGCGGTGCGGACGAAGTACGAGGAGCGGGAGCAGGAGCTCGGCGAACTCATGCGCGAGTTCGAGAAAGTCGTCACCCTGCGCGCCGTGGACAGCAAGTGGATGGACCACATCGATGCGATGGACCAACTCCGCCAGGGCATCCACCTGCGGGCGTACGGCGGCACCGATCCGCTCCGGGAGTACCAGTTCGAAGGCTACGAAATGTTCCAGGAAATGATCGAGTCGATCAAGGAAGAAGTGGCCACTTACATCATGAAGGCGCAAGTGCGCAGCAATCTGCAACGGCAGGCGGTGGCGGAAGGCCAGGCGGTGGATCCGTCGGAGCAAGGCAAGCCGAAGAAGCGCCAGCCGGTCCGCGCCGAAGGGAAGGTCGGACGCAACGACCCGTGCCCGTGCGGCAGCGGCAAGAAATACAAGCATTGCCACGGGGCGAACGCGTGACGGACGAGGCGCGGAGGCGGGGCGCATCGCACGCACCGGCGGCCGGTTTTGGTCGATTATTCGCCCAAAGATGGCTTTATGCGGACGGTTGGTCTGGATTTTGGGTGAAAAATCACCTAAAATATACGCCGTTGCCTGTTCCGCAGGATCAGCCGTTTCATTCGCTATAACGTCCGCGGCATCTAACGCCGGTGACGGAACGTGGCAGGGACGTTTTCAATTTGAATTTGAGGTGAAGCATCGATGTTGGATATGGAAGTGCGTGCCGAGTTTCGCGATGCGGCGAAACGAATCCTGGCCCTCAGGGGGTCTCTTTGACTTAGATGTCAAAAAGGAACAGATTGCGGATTACGAATACAAAATGTCGGCCCCGGACTTCTGGGACGACAACGCGAAGGCACAGAAGCTGATCGGTGAGCTCAACGCGGTCAAGAGCGTCGTGGAAGGCTTTGAAAGCCTCGAGAAGGAGTACGAGGACCTGACGGTCATGCTGGAACTGGCCGAGGAGGAGGACGACGACGGCCTGTTCGCCGAAGTGGAAGAAAGCATGAAGGCGTTCCTCCAGAAGCTGGCCGGTTTCGAGCTGGAGTTGCTGCTGAACCAGCCTTACGACAAGTTCAACGCCATCCTCGAGCTGCACCCCGGCGCGGGCGGCACCGAGAGCCAGGACTGGGCGGAACAGCTGCTCCGCATGTACCGGCGGTGGGCCGAAAACAAAGGGTTCAAGGTGGAAGTGCTGGACTACCTGCCCGGCGACGAAGCCGGCGTCAAGAGCGTCACGTTGTCCATCAAGGGGCACAACGCCTACGGCTATCTGAAGGCGGAGAAAGGGGTGCACCGGCTGGTGCGCATTTCGCCTTTTGACTCGTCGGGGCGGCGGCATACGTCCTTCGTGTCCTGCGACGTCGTGCCGGAAATCGAGGAAGACGTCGGCGACATCGAAATCCGCCCGGAGGACCTGCGCATCGACACGTACCGGTCCAGCGGCGCCGGCGGCCAGCACGTCAACAAGACGGAGTCGGCGGTGCGCATCACCCACATCCCGACCGGCATCGTTGTCGCGTGCCAGTCGGAACGGTCGCAAATCCAGAACCGCGAGCGGGCGATGACGATGCTCCGTTCGAAGCTGTACGAGCGCAAGCTGGAGGAGCAGCGCAAGGAGCTGGCGGAAATCCGCGGCGAACAGACGGACATCGCCTGGGGCAACCAGATCCGCTCCTACGTGTTCCACCCGTACAGCATGGTGAAGGACCACCGCACCGAGGTGGAAACGGGCAACGTTCAGGCGGTGATGGACGGCGAAATCGACGCCTTCATCGACGCGTTCCTGCGGATGCAAATCCGGCACAACGGGCAAAATTAAAAACCGGAAAGCCGTTACGCGGCGCCACGGCGCTGCGGGCGGCTTTTTTTTCGCTTGATAAAGGCGGTCCATCCGCCGCGGCCGGCTCGTGGACGCAAGCGGGCATGTTCGCTGTAAGATCGGCATGCCGATTCCGATCCAAGAGGCACACGAGCCTGCCCGCCGAAACGATCGGGATGCCGGCACCGATCGAAGACGCAAACGGGTATGCTCGCCGAAAGATCGGCATGCCGATTCCGATCCAAGAGGCACACGAGCCTGCCCGCCGAAACGATCGGGATGCCGGTACCGATCGAAGACGCACGGGGATCGGCTGGTTGCCGGTCCGGTCGTTTTTGGCGGCTTCCTCCGGCATTCCTGCGCACGTTGTATTCGAACCGGGACGGTCGAACCGTGCCGCGTTTTTTTGTTTTGCAGTCTGGAAAAATGCGCTATAATGATGGGCGTGTGACCCGCAAGAAGCGGCGCGCCGGGGCCGCGTGCGGATGTGCAAACGTTGGGTTTGAATTTTTATACCGGCAAATGTATAATGTTTCATTATTGGCGGGGCGACCCGTTTTTCATCATGAAACAACGGTTTTCCGGGGGAGAGACTGGCATGGCTGACAATGGAGCAACATTGAAAGTGGCCGTAATCGGCTCGACCGGTTACGGCGGTGTGGAATTGATCCGGCTTTTGTTGACTCATCCGCGGGTGGAGCTCGTTTCCGTCATTTCTTCTTCCCAGGAAGGAGCGTTGTTCGTCGACGGGTACCCGCATTTGCAGGAAATCGTACCCCATCGCCTGGAAGGCATCGATCCCGCAAGCATCGCGAAGAAGGCGAGCCTGGTGTTCACGGCGACGCCCCACGGCGTCAGTTCGGCCCTCATTCCCCGCCTGCTGGAAGCCGGCCTGAAGGTGATCGACTTGTCCGGCGATTTCCGGATCAAGGACGGTGCGGTGTACGAACAGTGGTACAAACACAAACCCGCCGACGCGGCGCTGTTGGAAGAGGCGGTGTACGGCCTGGCGGAAGTGTTCGGCCATGAAGTGCGCGGGGCGCGCCTCATCAGCAATCCGGGCTGCTATTCGACCACCATGCTGCTCGGTCTCGTGCCGGCGGTGGCGGCAGGCTGGATCGATCCCGGCACGATCATCGTCGACGCGAAATCCGGGGTGTCCGGAGCGGGCCGCGGGTTGGCTCTGAACGTCCATTATTCCGAAGCGAACGAAAACTTGAAAGCGTACAAGGTGAACCGCCACCAGCACGTGCCGGAGGTGGAGCAGACGCTGTCGCAGGTGGCCGGCCGGCCGGTGACGATTACCTTCACGCCCCACCTGGTGCCGATGACGCGGGGGATATTGGCCACTTCGTACGCCGCCATGACGGAGCGGGCGTCCCGCGACGAGGAACAGTGGATCGAACTTTACCGGCAGTATTATGAAGGAAGGCCCTTCGTGCGCATCCGGAACAAAGGCAGCTGGCCGGCGACGAAGGAAGTTTGGGGTTCGAACTACTGCGACATCGGATTTTCCGTGGACGCCCGGACGGGACGGGTGACGATCCTTTCGGTGACGGACAATCTCATGAAAGGCGCGGCCGGGCAAGCCGTGCAAAATCTGAACTTGATGATGGGCTGGGACGAAACGCTGGGCCTGCGCCTGGCGCCGGTCTATCCTTGAGGGATTCATGATCAAATGATTCGACCAGGCGGTCCGTATGGCGGGTAGACGGCTTCCGTATTCCGGGAGGCGAGCCGCGGCCGGCTGGCGATTCGGCTTTATCAGGCATGACGCGGACCAAAGAATGCGGAGAAAGATGGGATGCATGGGATGGCGCAGGACAATCAAGCGGCGGAGAAGCCCGGAAAGTTTGACATCGTGGAGGACGGCACGGTCACCACGCCCAGGGGTTTTCGCGCAGGGGGCCTGCATTGCGGGCTGAAGAAGGCGGAACGCCATGACCTGGGCGTAATCGTTTGTGACGTGCCGGCAACGGCGGCGGCCGTCTACACGACGAACCGGTTCAAGGCGGCTCCTCTGTACGTGACGGAAGAAAGCATCGCCGCGGAGGGCAAACTTCAGGTGATGCTGGTGAACAGCGGCAACGCCAACGCCTGCACCGGCGAGCAGGGCATGAAGGACGCCCGGGCGATGCGGGATGCGGCGGCGGCTGCCTTCGGCGTGGCGCCGCATCTGGTCGGCGTGACGTCCACCGGCGTCATCGGCGAACTGCTTCCGATGGACAAGGTGAACGCGGGCATCGGCCGGCTGCCGGAGCACGTGTCGGCGGCCGGCGGCGACGATTTCTGCCAGGCGATTTTGACGACGGACCTGGTGAAGAAAACGGCGGCAGTGCGGCTCACCGTGGACGGAAAAACAGTGCACGTCGCCGGCGCGGCCAAAGGGTCCGGCATGATCCATCCGAACATGGCCACGATGCTCGGCTTCATCACCACCGACGCCCGTATCGGGCCCGGCGAACTGCAGCAACTGCTGCGCGAAGCGACGGATGAGACGTTCAACATGATCACGGTGGACGGCGACACGAGCACGAACGACATGGTGGTCGTGATGGCCAGCGGTCTGGCGGACAACGAGCCGCTCACGCGAAGCCATCCCGATTGGCCGGCGTTCCGCGCAGGCTTCCTGCATGTGGCCCGGGAACTGGCCAAGGCGATCGCCCGCGACGGGGAAGGCGCCACCAAGCTGATTGAGGTGCGGGTGAAGGGCGCCGCCTCCCGGGAAGCGGCCCGGGCCGTCGCCAAGACGGTCATCGGCTCGAGCCTGGTGAAGTCGGCCGCCTTCGGCGCCGACGCCAATTGGGGGCGCATCATCGCCGCCGTCGGGCGTTCCGGCGTGCCGGTCAACACGGACACGGTGGACATCCGCGTCGGGCCGATCGAGACGCTGCGCATGTCGCAGCCGGTGCGTTTTGATGAGGATGAGGCGCTTGCCTACCTGAAAGGCGATGAACACGTGTACGAGATCGACTTGCACATGGGAGACGGCGAGGCCGTTGCCTGGGGTTGCGATCTCACTTACGAATATGTGCGCATCAACGCCGCGTACCGGACGTGAGGTGGACGCCATGAGCGAAGCGATTCAATCGGAAATCGGACGCACGGAAACCCGGGAGTCGATGCCGAAACCGGCCAATCTGGTCATCAAATGCGGCGGCAGCACGCTGGCCCGGCTCCCCGACTCGTTCTTCCGGGACATGAACCGGCTTGCGGAGCGCGGCACCGTCCCCGTCATCGTGCACGGCGGCGGGCCGGCGATCAACGCCATGCTGGAGAAGCTCGGCATCGAGTCGCGGTTCGTGGACGGCCTGCGGGTGACGACCCCCGACGTGCTGGCCGTAGTGGAAATGGTGCTCGGCGGCAGCATCAACAAGGAAATCGTCCGGCGGATCGCGCAGAGCGGCGGCAAGGCCGCCGGATTCTCCGGCGTCGACGGCGGCACGATCCGGGTGCGGCAGGCTGACGGAGGCCGGCTTGGATACGTTGGTGAAATCACCGAAGTGGACCCGCGGCTCATCCGCGCGGCGGCCGACGCGGGCTTCATGCCGGTGGTGGCGCCCCTCGGCCTCGGGCCGGACGGCCAAACCTACAACATCAACGCCGACACCGCGGCGGGCGCCGTGGCCGCGGCCCTCGGAGCGGGGCAATTGATCGTCGTGACGGACGTTCCCGGCATCTTGCGGACGGAGAACGGGGAGAAGCGGCTCATGCCCGTGGCGTCCGTGGCCGACATCGAAGCGATGATCGCCGGCGGCGAAATTTACGGCGGCATGATTCCGAAGGTGAGGGCGGCGATCAGCAGCCTGTCCGGAGGCGTCGGGGAAGTCGTCATTTGCGACGGCTCGATGCCCGGCGTGCTCAGCCGCATCGCCGACGGCGACCGGACGGTCGGCACGCGGGTCGTGCCGTGATTCGGGCATCCCGGCCGGCCGGACGACGGACGGTTGGGCGCATCACCGGCGCGTGAACCGTGCCGAACGGACAACTTCGATCGCAGACAACGCTGAATATGCGAGTGGAAAGCGGATGGCGCCGCAGCCGCCGGACGGGTTTCCGGAAGCCGGCCGCATCGGCGCACCGGTCGCAACGTTCCGGCGTGGACCCGGCAAGCTGCCGAAACGTTGCAACAATCGGCATGAACCCGGCAAGCTGCCGAAACGCCGCGACGATCCGGCACGATTCCGGCAAGCGGCACATCCCGCGATTTCGATCCCAGAAAGGAGGACTCGCCCATGAGCCAACTGGAGAAAAAGGACGCCCTGTTTCCCACCTACGCCCGGTTTCCCGTCACGCTGGTGAAAGGCAAAGGCAGCCGGGTCTGGGACGACAAGGGCAAGGAATACCTGGACTTCGCCAGCGGGCTGGCGGTCAACAACCTCGGCCACGTGCCGGACGCGGTGAAGGAAGCCGTCGTTCGCCAACTGGATGAGCTGTGGCACGTGTCCAACCTGTTCCACACGGAGCAGCAGCAGAAACTGGCCCGCATCCTGACGGAAAACAGCTGCTTTGACGCCGTCTTCTTCTGCAACAGCGGAGCGGAGGCGAACGAGGCGGCCATCAAGCTGGCCCGCCGGTTCCATCGCAAGGTGCTCGGCAACGGCTGCCACGAAATCATCACCTTCAAACAGTCGTTCCACGGCCGCACGCTGGCCACGCTGACGGCGACGGGCCAGGACAAGGTGAAGGACGGCTTTGATCCGCTGCCGGCCGGATTCGTCTATGCGCCGTACAATGATGCGGAAAACCTCGAATCGTACGTGAACGACCGCACCTGCGCCATCATGTTGGAATTCGTGCAGGGGGAAGGCGGCGTCATTCCCGCCGATCCCGAGTTCGTCCGCGAAGTGGCGCGCCTGTGCGAGAAACGGAACCTGCTGTTCATCGCCGACGAAGTCCAGACCGGCATCGGCCGCACGGGCACGCTGTTTGCGTATCAGCAATACGACGTGGAACCGGACATCATCACCCTGGCCAAAGGCATCGCCTCCGGCCTGCCGATGGGTGCGATGCTCGGCAAAGGCAAGCTGATCAGTGCCTTCGGTCCCGGCTCCCATGCATCCACCTTCGGCGGAAACCCTGTCGTGAGCGCCGCGGCTGTCGCCACGCTGGAGTTGATGCTGGAGCAGAACCTGCCGGAGAGAGCCGGCGTGCTCGGGGAGCGGGCGATGCGCCGGTTGGAGGAAGAACTGGCCGACAATCCTTTTGTGAAAGAAATTCGCGGTCTCGGGCTGCTCATCGGCATCGAATGCGCCGGTCCCGTCGCCGACATCCTGGCGGAACTGCGCGAGGAAGGGCTCTTGGCCGTCAGTGCCGGGCCGAACGTCGTGCGGCTTTTGCCGAACCTTTTGGTTACCGAAACGGAACTGGATACGGGCATCAGCAAGGTGACGACCGTGCTCAACCGCCATGCGGAACGGGCCGCCGACGTGTTGCAAACGAGCTGACAGCCGGGAGGAGAATAGAGATGAATGCATTGTTGCAAAACGAACGGATCCAATCGATGAAAGGCCGCGACTTCCTGTCGCTGGTGGACTATACGCCGGAAGAAATCCGGGCATTGATCGACCTGGCGTTTGAACTGAAAAAGTTGCAGAAGGAAGGGAAACCTTTTCAACCGCTGAAAGGGAAAACCCTCGGCATGATTTTCGAAAAGTCGTCCACCCGCACGCGGGTGTCCTTCGAAGTCGGCATGTACCAGCTCGGGGGATACGCGCTGTTCCTGAGCCGCAACGACCTGCAGCTCGGCCGCGGCGAAACGATCTGGGACACCGCGAAGACGTTGTCCCGTTACGTGGACGGCATCATGATCCGCACCTTCGCCCACCGCAACGTGGTGGAACTGGCCCGCGGCGCGACGGTGCCGGTCATCAACGCGCTGACGGACCTGTACCATCCGTGCCAGGCGCTTTGCGACTACATGACAATTCTGGAGCACAAAGGGCGCCTGACCGGCATCAAGCTCGCCTACATCGGCGACGGCAACAATATGGCCCATTCGCTCATGATCGGCGCGTCCAAGCTGGGCGTCCACATCGCCGTCGCTTCGCCGCAGGGATACGGTCCGGACGAAGAAGTGATCAAGCTGACCAGCCAAAACATCGAAAATCGCGGCGGCTCTCTGACGATCACCGAAGATCCGAAGGAAGCGATCGCGGACGCCGACATCGTGTACACGGACGTATGGGCGTCCATGGGCATGGAGGAGGAGCAGAAGGAACGGGAAATCGCCTTCCGCAACTACCAGGTCAACGAGGATTTGGTGAAATACGCGAAGAAGGACTACCTGTTCATGCACTGCCTGCCGGCGCACCGCGGGGAAGAAGTGAGCGAAGGCGTCATCGACGGCGGCCATTCGATCATCTACGATCAGGCGGAAAACCGGCTGCATGCGCAGAAAGCGATCATGGCGGCGGTCATGCAGGACTGAGTGCGAGTCCGTACCCGAAGTCCGGGAAAAATGCAATTTGTACTGCAAAAATGCAGCATATTTTCGCCGAAGTCCGGAAAATCGGCCATTATCCTGCAAACGTGCAGCTTATTTGAGCCGATTTCGAGGAAACGCAGAAATAAAGTGCAGATATGCAGTACATTTGAGCCAAACCGGGAAATGTACGAAAATATCCTGTAAAAATGCAGCCGATTTGAAACCGGGTTTGAAGCGTAGAACGGGCGAACGCACCGGATTCGCCAACACCCAACCGAGGACAACCGGCACCGTATGGGTTGCCAAATAAAACCGGCCGAACCGCGATGCCCGCGAATGCCCGCGGACGACCGGGTTTGGCCGATGAAAGAGAGGGGATTCACGCATGTCGAAGAAAAAAATCGTGCTGGCCTATTCGGGAGGTCTGGACACGTCGGTCATTCTGGCTTGGCTGAAGGAAACGTACGACGCGGACATCATCGCCTTCACGGCGGACATCGGGCAGAAGGACGAACTCGACGGCCTGGAAGAAAAAGCGCTGAAAACCGGCGCCTCCAAAGTGTACATTGACGACCTTCGGCAGGAGTTCGCGCGGGATTTCATTTTCCCGATGTTCCAGGCGGGAGCGCTGTATGAAGGGCAATACCTGCTCGGCACCAGCATCGCGCGGCCACTCATCGCCAAGCGGATGGTGGAAATCGCCCGCGCCGAAGGGGCGTTCGCCATCGCCCACGGCGCCACGGGCAAAGGAAACGACCAGGTCCGCTTTGAGCTGACGGCGGCGGCACTGGCACCCGAACTGGAAGTGATCGCACCGTGGCGGCTGGATGAATTCCGTGAGAAGTTCCCGGGCCGGGCGGAAATGATCGCTTACGCCGAATCCCGCGGCATTCCGGTGAAGGCGACGGCGGCCAAACCGTATTCGACGGACCGCAACCTGCTGCACATCAGCTTCGAAAGCGGCATGTTGGAAGACCCGTGGTTCGACGCGTCGGCCGCGGCCAACGAGGACATGTACGTGCTGTCCGTGTCGCCGGAACGGGCGCCGGACGAGCCGGAATACGTGGAACTCGAATTTGAAAAAGGAAACTGCGTCGCCATCAACGGCGAAAAACTCGATCCCCTCGGCGTGATGGACAAACTGAACGAATTGGGCGGCAAACACGGCATCGGCCGGGTGGACATGGTGGAAAACCGGTTCGTCGGCATGAAGAGCCGGGGCGTGTACGAGACGCCGGGCGGCACGATTCTTTTCACCGCTCACCGCAAAATGGAATCCCTCACGATGGACCGTGAAGTGATGCACCTGAGGGATTCGCTCATCCCGAAATATGCGTCCCTCGTGTATAACGGCTTCTGGTATTCGCCGGAACGGCTGGCCATCCAGGCGCTCGTGACGGAAAGCCAGAAAAACGTGACGGGCACGGTGCGGCTGAAGCTGTACAAAGGCAACGTGATCGGCGCCGGGGTGAAAAGCCCGGTCAGCCTGTACAACGAAAACATCGCCACGATGGAAGCGGATCCGACCCAGTCCTACGACCAGAAGGACGCCACCGGGTTCATCCGCCTGAACGCGCTGCGGCTGAAAGCGGCGGCCGGCGTGATGGATTTGAAGGGCACTGGTGCGGACGGCTGAGAGCCGAAAAAATCGTCTCTCGGAGTTGCCGGGAGCGTCTGCGGGCGGCCGAGAGCCGAAAAAATCGTCTCTCGGAGTTGCCGCGAGCGTCTGCGGACGGCTGAGAGCCGAAAAAATCGTCTCTCGGAGTTGCCGGGAGCGTCTGCGGGCGGCCGAGAGCCGAAAAAATCGTCTCTCGGAGTTGCCGGGAGCGTCTGCGGGCGGCTGAGAGCCGAAAAAATCGTTTTCCCGGTTGTTGCCTGTGCGGGCCTGCCGGGAGGGCGGCATTTTCGGCGACAACGCCTGTCATATACCGCGAGTGAAGCTGAAGGAAAGGGAGAATGCACGTGTCGAAGCTGTGGGGCGGCCGGTTCACGAAACCGACCGATCAGTTGGTGGAAGCCTACACGGCGTCCATCACCTTTGACAAGGAACTGTACGAGGAAGACATCCGCGGAAGCCTGGCCCACGTGGCCATGCTGGCCAAGTGCGGCATCATCCCGCGGGAAGACGCGGAGAAGATCGCCGACGGGTTACATGTGGTACTTGCCCGCATCCGCCGGGGGGAAGCGGATTTTTCCATCTCCGACGAAGACATCCACATGAACGTCGAGCGGCAGCTGATCGAGGAGATCGGTCCCGTCGGCGGCAAGCTGCACACCGGCCGCAGCCGCAACGACCAGGTGGCGACGGACATGCACCTGTACCTGCGCAAGTGGGTCGTGCGTTTCGTCGATCTGCTGGCGGATGTGCAGGAGTCGCTGATCGGCCAGGCGAAAGCCAACCTGGACACGATTTTGCCGGGATATACGCACCTGCAGCGGGCACAGCCGATATTGCTGGCCCACCATCTGATGGCCTATGTGTCCATGTTCCAGCGGGACATCGAGCGGTTGAAGGACAGCTACAAACGGGTCAACACGCTGCCTCTCGGCGCCGGTGCGCTGGCAGGCACGACGTTCCCCATCGACCGGGAGTTCGTGGCCCGCGAACTGGGCTTTGATCGGATTTATGAGAACAGCCTGGACGCGGTCAGCGACCGGGATTTCATTCTGGAGTTTCTGTCCGGCGCGTCCATCATCATGATGCATCTGTCCCGGCTCTGCGAGGAACTGGTGCTGTGGTCCAGCACGGAGTTCAACTTCATCGAACTGGACGATGCCTTCTGCACCGGCAGCAGCATCATGCCCCAGAAGAAAAATCCGGATGTGCCCGAGCTGGTGCGCGGCAAGACGGGACGCGTGTACGGCCACCTGATGGGCCTTCTGACCGTGCTCAAATCGCTTCCCCTCGCCTACAACAAGGACATGCAGGAAGACAAGGAAGGCATGTTCGACACGGTGCGCACCCTGGACGGAGCGCTCCGCCTGATGACGCCGATGATCGCGACGATGAAGGTGAATCGGGAGCGCATGCGCCAGGCGGTGCGGCAAGACTTCTCCAATGCCACCGACATTGCGGACTATCTGGTGAACAAGGGGATGCCGTTCCGCCAGGCCCACGAGGTCATCGGCAAGCTGGTGCTGCACTGCATTCAGAACGGCGTGTTTTTGCTCGATTTGCCGCTTGAGACGTACAAGACGTTTTCCGATCTTTTTGAAGCGGACATTTACGAAACGTTGCAGCCCGAGCACGTGGTCAACGCGCGCAACGTGTACGGCGGCACGGCTGCCGGACAGGTGGCGGGGGCCATTGAACGGGCGGAAGCCGCCCTCGCTGCTTCCCGGGAATGGGCGAACAAGCTCGCGGAACGGGACAGCCTGCGCTGAACGGAGGAGTTGGCGAGTCGACGGAGCCAGCCGGATCATCACGGGTCGGCAAGAAGGCTGACAAACGGAACAATGCCGGATCACAACAACATCACGAAGAAGGCTGCCGGCGGGGCGTTAGCCCTGCGGCAGCCTTTTTGCATGTTCGGCAGGGGGCCGTTCGTTCGGAAACACGGGTCCCTTATTTTGTTGGAATGGCGTGCGGACGACCGTCATATTTCTCAGGAATGGCATGCGGGAAGCCGCCATATTCCTTTTATGAATCCCCGGGCACAGCCGCCGCGTCGTTTTTTTGACACAAAAAATGCCGGATGTCGAGAAACTTCAGCCCGCTGAACGAGTATCTAAATGAAGAAGGAAAATCCGCACGAAAAACGCGGAAGATTGATGGGGATATTTCCCGGGCAATGATGAACGAGGGCGTTTTGTCAAAGTCGTTGGAGGATTTTGAACCCGGGCGTCGAATATATAAGAGCTATCCTTGCACAGGGACGTGATAGAGTGATCGAGATGCAGGACGTCTGGAAAACGTATCCGGACGGCACCGCTGCACTGCGCGGCATAACCGTGACCATCAACCGCAATGAGTTTGTATATATCGTCGGTCCCTCCGGGGCGGGAAAATCAACGTTCATGAAGCTCATCTACCGGGAGGAAAAACCGACCAAAGGCAACCTTTACGTCAACGGCTTCAACCTGGAGAAGCTCCGTCAACGGAAAATACCGTATCTGCGCCGCAACATCGGCGTGGTGTTCCAGGACTACCGGCTGCTTCCCCGGTTGACGGCGGCGGAAAACGTCGCCTTCGCCATGGAAGTGATCGAGGCGTCCAAGAAAACGATCAAGCGGCGCACCGCCGAAGTGCTGGAACTGGTCGGCCTGAAGGACCGGATGAACGCGCTGCCGAGCCAAATGTCCGGCGGCGAACAGCAACGGGTGGCGATCGCCAGGGCCATCGTCAACAACCCGGCGGTCATCATCGCCGACGAGCCGACGGGCAATCTCGATCCGGATACGTCGTGGGAAATCATGAACCTGCTGGAGCAAATCCATGAGCGCGGCACGACGATCGTGATGGCCACCCACAACAAGGAAATCGTCAACACGATGCGCAAACGGGTCATCGCCATCGAGAAAGGCGTCATTGCCCGGGACGAAGCGAGAGGGGAGTACGGATATGAAGATTAGTACCCTCGGCCGCCACTTCCGCGAAGGGGGCAAGAGCGTCCTGCGCAACGGCTGGATGAGCTTCGCTTCGGCGTCGTCGATTGCGATTTCCCTTTTCATCCTCGGCGTTTTTCTGCTGCTCGGAATGAACCTGAGCGATTGGACGAAGGAAGTCGAAAATCAGGTGGAAATCCACGTCTTCCTGAGCCTCGACACGACGGAAGAGCAAATTGCGACGTTGCACCAGGCGATCGGCAACCTGGAGGAGGTGCGTCTCGTCCGCTTCGTTTCCAAAGATGAAGGCCTGGAACTGATGCGGCAAAGCCTCGGCAAAGACGCCGAAAAAATTTTGGACGGGTTCGAGGAGGACAATCCGTTGCCGGATTCCTTCACCGTCGAAGTGCACGAACCTCGCCAGATCGGCGTCGCCGCCGAGAAGATCGAAGCCCTCAACAGCCGGTATTCGGTGCCGCTGATCGACAAGGTCGATTACGGCAAAAACACCGTCGAAACGCTGTTCCGCATCACCGAAATCATCGAAAAGGTCATTCTGCTGCTCGTGGCGGGACTTGCCCTCACCAGCATGTTCCTCATCTCCAACACGATCAAACTGACCATCGTCGCCCGCCGCCGCGAAATCGGCATCATGAAACTGGTCGGGGCGACCAACAGCTTCATCCGCTGGCCGTTTTTCGTGGAAGGCGCCATTCTCGGCCTGATCGGGTCGCTCATCCCGGTCATCGTCATCTGGTTCGGATACTGGGAGCTTGTCAAGAACAGCCAGCTGACGTTCGGGATCATGATGATCCGCATGATTCCGGTGGAAGAAATCATGCCGAAGTTGTCCCTGGTGCTCATGGGCATCGGCCTCGCGATCGGCGTGCTCGGCAGCACGCTGTCCGTCCGGAAGTTTTTGCGGGTTTGACGGTTGGCGGGTTCGCGGGCAGTTCTTTTCAATGACGGGGGTTGTGGCGAAATGCGGACTCCGGGGCGGACATGCCCTGATTCCGGACAAACCGCAAAGCTCGCAGCATTTTTTTCATGGGAGGGAAGATTCACTTGCGCAAGACTCTGTTGCCGCTTTTGATCATCGCAGCGCTTGTTGTTTTCGTTTTTCCCCAGCCGGCGGCAAACGCTGCCACCTCTCTGGAAGAAATCAACCGAAAAATCAAGGAAGCCGAGCGGAAAATCGCCCAGTCTGAAGCGAACAAGAAAAACGCACAAAAAGAAATCAAGCTGATCGACAAAGAAGAAAAAGAGCTTGAGAAAGAGATCCGGGAGCTCAGCAAACAGATCGAGGAGAAACTGATCCTCATCAGCGAGAAAGAGCAGGAGATCGCCGTAACCGAAGACAATTTGCGGCGCACGGCGCAGGCGCTGGACGAGGCCGTCGAACGGGTGGAAGCCCGGGATGAACTTTTGCGCGCCCGTGTTCGTCTGATGTATACGAACGGAGCGGTGTCCTATTTGGACGTGTTGCTCAGTTCGGCCAGTTTTGCCGATTTTCTGGACCGGTTCCGCTCGCTGTCGATCATCGTGGAGCAGGACCGGCAAATTCTCGAAGACAACATCCGCGACAAGGAACTGATCGAAGCCAGCAAGGCGCAAATCGAAACGGATCTGGCCAAACTGGAAGAAGCCTACGACGTGCTGCTGGCCGAGAAGCAAAGCCTGGAGGAGAAAGAGAAGGAAAAGGAAGTCCGCATCGCGGAACTGAACCATCGCCGGGAACATCTCGAGGAGATTACCGAAGAAGAGGAGCGCGCCCTCATCGAGGCGATGAAGCTGAAGTCGGAGCTGGTGAAGGAACGGGCCAAGCTGGTGGAGCACTCCGGCAAGTTTCTGTGGCCGCTGGACGGAGATTACCCGATCACCTCCAATTTCGGCTACCGGATTCATCCCATCCACAAGGTGAAGAAACTGCACGCCGGCACCGACATCGGCGCGCCGAAAGGAACGAAGGTGCTCGCAGCCGGTTCCGGCATCGTCATCACGGCGAAGTCATGGGGCGGATACGGCAACGCCGTCATGATCGATCACGGCAACGGCAAGTGGACGCTGTACGCCCACCTGAACAAAATCCGCGTCAAGGAAGGCGACGAGGTGAAATCCGGCCAGCACATCGGCGACGTCGGCAAAACCGGCACGGCCACCGGCTACCATCTGCACTACGAAGTGCGGATCAATTCGGAGCCGGTTGACCCGATGAAGCACACCTTGAGTTTCCAGAGATGACGGATAATCGGAAGAAGGACGGAGACGGTTCCCGGGGAAGTAAACGGACCCGATGAACCTCTAGCGCACGCGGAATGTCCTCGAATGCCGAACGGGAAGCCGAAAGGAAGGCGGAAACCGCATCCCGGATTACACGTATTAACAAAGATAAGCCGATCATATACTAGAAGACATGACAACAGCAGCAAGCGACCCAAGGTGGTGTTTGAACTGTGCAATTTCGCGGCCGGACAGTCATCATTCTCGTCCTGGCCGCCGCTTTATCCGGCATGTTTGCCTCGGCGGTACTGTTGACCGGACCGTTGGCGGACTGGTGGACGTCCGTTCGCGAGAAAACCGCGGGCGGCGATTCCCGGTCCGCCGGTTTTGTTAGTGGGCTGCCCGATGAAGCGGTGGACAAACTGCATATGACCTATCAAATGATCATGCAACGATACCTGGAGAAAGTGGACGGCGAACTGCTCGTCGAAGGGTCGATCAAAGGGATGCTGTCCGCGCTGGATGACCCGTATGCGGCGTACATCGCGGCAGGAGATGCCGAAGAATACGAGCATGGTCTCGACTCCGTCTTTACGGGCATCGGCGCCGAAGTGTCCCTGGAGGACGGCCGGGTCGTCGTCGTGTCGCCCATCAAGGGATCGCCCGCCGAGAAGGCCGGCATTCGTCCGCGGGACATCATCCTGAGCGTCAACGGCGAATCCCTTTCCGGCTTGACGCTGACCGAAGCGGTGCAGAAAATTCGCGGCCCGAAAGGGTCCCAGGCCGTTCTGCAAATCATGCGGGAAGGCCAGGACAAACCGCTGGAACTGATCATTGTGCGGGACGAAATCGACTTGGAAACGGTGTTTTCCCGCATGTTGGACGACCGGATCGGATACATGGAAATCCGGCAGTTTTCCTTCAACACGGTGGACAGTTTCCACGAGCAGCTGACGGAGCTGGAAGCCCAGGGGATGCAGGCGCTGATCATCGACGTGCGGAACAACCCCGGCGGCTATCTGGAGGGCGCCGCCCACATTCTTTACGAGCTGGTGCCCGAAGGCAGGACCCTCGTCATAACGGAAGACCGCAACGGCAACCGGCAGGAGCTGCTGTCCGAAGGGCCGGGCCGCGATTACCCGATGGCGGTGTTGATCAACGGAGGCAGCGCCAGCGCCTCGGAAATTCTCGCAGCGGCCGTCCAGCAGTCGGCCGGCGGCATCGTCATCGGCGAGAACAGTTACGGCAAAGGCACCGTGCAAAGTCAGTATTCCAATCTGTTCGGCGACGGCAGCATTTTGAAGCTCACCACCTCCAAATGGCTGACGCCCGACGGCACCTGGATCAACGAAGTCGGGGTGGAGCCGGACAAGAAGGTCGAACTGCCTGACTATGTCCACGTGTTCCAGATCAGCCGGGAGAAAGTGTGGAAGCGGGACGACGTCGGCGACGGGGTGAAAAACTTGCAAATCATGCTGAAAGCCCTCGGCTATGCGCCCGGCCGGACCGACGGATATTTCAGTCAGCAGACGGAACAGGCATTGAAACTGTTCCAGCAAAAGGTTAATCTTGAAGCAACGGGAGTGTTGGACGAAGAGACCATCGAGCAGCTGGAGCTGAAGATGATCGAAAAACTGGTCGATCCGGAAAGCGATCTGCAATTGCAGGCGGCGATCCAGACGCTATCCGTGGAATTGGGCAAGGGAGAGCAATGAGATGGACGTTGTGGCGCATTGGTTGCTGCATGCGGGGGAAGCGCTGCTCAAGGCGGTGCTGAACCCGTTTTCTTGCCTGGCGTGGCTCATTTTGGCTCTGTTGTGCCGGCGCCGGACGGAATTGGAGCGGAAGCTGTTTGCCGTCCGGCTGCATTCGATGCCGGGGGAATGGCTGCGGGCGTTCGGAGCGGGCCTGGCTGCGGCTTTGGCCGTTTCCCTGGCGGTCGTCCTGTCCGGTTTGCAATTGACGCCGGATGCGGTGTATTGGACGTGGGCGGTCGTGCTGCTGCTGTTGCCGTTCCGCCTCCGGTTTGCCAATTTGCCGGCGGCGGCCGCCATCGTCGGAGCGCTCCGGCTGGCGGTTGAACCGGTGCGGGATTTCGTGCCGGATGCGGTCCGTCCTTTGGCAAGCTCGTTGCTGGCGATCGATCCGCCCTCCCTCTGGATGCTCGCGGCGCTGACGCTGTTGGCCCAGGCGGTGCTGGTGGGCGTCTCCGCCGGCCGCGGCGCGGTGCCGCTTTATGTGAGGGGCAAGCGCGGCAAGCCGATCGGTGCATATCAGCTGCATGCGCTTTGGCTGATGCCCATGGTGCTCGCCGTTCCTGCCGGCAGCGGATCGAACGGTGCAGCGGGCGCGGAACCGCCCTGGTGGCTGGCGTGGCTGCTGGCGCAGCCGGACGCCGGCGCGGCGGGGAATGCCGGACTGGTCCCTTGGCTGCCCTGGCCGATGGTGTTCGGCGACGGCGCATGGACGGACGGGATCGCGCTGCTGGCCTTTCCGGTGATGGCCGGTTTTGTGGATATGAGCGTGTCCGAGTTGCCGTTGCGGCGGGCGAAGCGCCTGGCGCTGCGATACGCCGTCTGGGGACTGGCGATTGGCGCGTTCGCGGCGGCGGCCCATTTTTGGCCGGTGCTGTTGCCTGCGGCGGCCGCGGTGGCGCTTCTTCTGCCCGAGGTGTGGCAGCAGCTGGCCGACCGCGCGGAGCGGCGCAGAAGCCCGGAATTCGTCCGGCGCGGGCGCGGGCTCAAGGTGCTGGATGTGCTCGTGCCGAGCCCCGCGGCGGAAATGGGCATCCGGCGCGGCGAAACGGTGGTCAGGGCGAACGGCATGCGCGTCAATACGCCGGACAAGCTGCACGCCGCCCTGCGTTCCAATCCGGCGTTCAGCCGGCTGGAAGTGATCGGCACGGACGGGGAAAACCGGTTCGTGCAGCGGCCGCTGTACAGCGGGGAACACCATCTGCTCGGTTTGGTGCTTTGTCCCGACAGCCGGGTGCTGCACACGATCCGCTGGCGTCCGCTGACCCTGTGGCAGCTGTTGCGCATCCGGACGCACAACCACCAGCCTCCCGCGGAGTCGGAATGGGCGGAACCTTTGGACGATTACGCGTTTGCGTCCGGGGCGGGTGCGGCGCGTGCCGCGGATTCGGCGGGTTTGGCCGTTGCGGAAGCGGCGGCGGGTCCGGCTGGCGGGTCCGCTTCGCAGGATACGGCCTCGGAGGGGACGGATGGAACAACCGCATCGGAGGTTGCCGCCGGGACGGAGAGCGTGTCCGATGCAACGGCATCGGCGTCCGCTGCTGATTCAGGGGGACGATCTGTTTCCACAGAGTTGACGATTCCCGAGCCATCAGCCGGTTCCGATAAGTCGTCTTCACCGGGTAACGTGCCAAACGGGGACGTCTCGTCGACAAGGATCGCCCCGGCATCGGAGGACAAGTACAAGCATGGCGCAGCACCGAATGAAGCGGCAACGGCGAAAGAAGAATGAAACGGTGGATTCCAGAGGGCGGAACTTCGGTTCGCCCTCATTTTTGTTGCGGTCTTGAACGTCTCGCCATTCCGAAGGCAGGCGCTTTCCGCCTCCATCGGGTGCCAACCGGAGCCGTCTTTGCGCGTTTTGTACGATTTTTCACACAAAACCTCCGGTATCAAGCCTGAAAACTCCCGTTTTGTATGAAATTTCATACAAATGAGCCATGCATTCGTTCCGTCGGGGACAGTTTTGTATGATTTTTCATACAAAAAGGTCAAATCTTCGCGCTCCCGATGGCATTTTGTATGAAAAATCGCACAAAAGTACGGGACAACTGACACTTGAGAAGAAGGAGCGGAGGCGGCAGCGGTCCCGCAGGAGGGCCGGAAACCCCCGGCCGGGCTGTTCGCCTTCCGTTTGCATCCCCCCCGTCCGCTGCGCTATAATGGACGGGAACACACATTCTGTTTCGTTGTCCGATCGGGCGCGGAACCGCGTGAAGCGGGGGTATTTTGCCGATATGAGCAAGGCAAATCCGTCACAGGGATTTCAACTGGTGTCGGAGTTTTCGCCGCAAGGGGACCAGCCGCAGGCGATCGAAGCGTTGGTGAAGGGCTTGAACGAGGGCAAACGATTCCAAACCTTGCTAGGCGCCACGGGAACGGGCAAGACGTTCACCATCGCCCAGACGATCGCCAGGGTAAACCGGCCGACGCTGGTCATCGCCCACAACAAAACGTTGGCGGCGCAACTGTACAGCGAGTTCAAGGAATTTTTCCCGAACAACGCGGTGGAATACTTCGTCAGTTATTACGACTACTATCAACCGGAAGCGTACATTCCGTCGACGGACACGTATATCGAGAAAGATTCCAGCATCAACGATGAGATCGACAAGCTGCGCCACTCCGCGACGAGCGCTCTTTTTGAACGGCGGGACGTGATCATCGTGGCGAGCGTCTCGTGCATTTACGGGCTCGGTTCGCCGGAGGAGTACGGGGAGCTTGTTTTGTCTTTGCGGGTCGGCAGCGAGCGGCCGCGCAACCAGATTTTACACAAGCTGGTGGACATCCAGTACCAGCGCAACGACATCAACTTCACCCGCGGCACGTTCCGCGTGCGGGGCGACGTGATCGAAATTTTCCCGGCGGGCAGCGGGGAGCGGGCGCTCCGCGTGGAACTGTTCGGCGACGAAATCGACCGCATTTGCGAGATCGACGTGCTGACCGGGGAAATCGTCGGGGAGCGGGAACACGCGGCCATTTTTCCGGCTTCCCACTTCGTCACGCGCCAGGAAAAAATGAAGATCGCCCTGGTCAACATCGAGAAGGAGCTGGAGGAACGGCTGGCCGAACTCCGTTCCCGGGGCAAGCTGCTGGAAGCGCAACGTCTCGAGCAGCGCACCCGGTATGACCTCGAAATGATGCACGAGATGGGCTTCTGCTCCGGCATCGAAAACTATTCCGGCCCGCTCACGTTCCGCCAGCGGGGCGAGCCGCCCTACACGCTGCTCGATTATTTCCCGGACGACTTTCTGATCGTCATCGACGAGTCCCACGTGACGCTGCCCCAGCTGCGGGCGATGTACAACGGGGACCGTTCCCGCAAGGAAGTGCTGGTGGAGCACGGGTTCCGCCTGCCTTCGGCGCTGGACAACCGGCCGCTCCGTTTTGAAGAGTTCGAGCAGAAAATCAACCAGGTCATCTTCGTATCGGCGACGCCGGGCCCGTACGAGTTGGAGCATTGCCCGGTTATGGTCGAACAGATCATCCGGCCGACGGGGCTCACCGATCCGCGCATCGAAGTGCGCCCGACGAAGGGCCAGATCGACGACCTGATCGGCGAGATCAACGAGCGGATCGCCCGCGACGAACGGGTGCTCGTCACCACGCTGACGAAGAAAATGGCGGAAGATTTGACCGACTACCTGAAGGAGATCGGCATCAAGGTGCGCTACTTGCATTCGGACATCAAAACCCTCGAGCGGATGGCCATTCTGCGGGATCTCCGCCTCGGCGTCTTCCACGTGCTGGTCGGCATCAACCTGCTCAGGGAAGGGCTGGACTTGCCGGAAGTGTCCCTCGTCGCCATTCTCGATGCCGACAAGGAAGGGTTCCTCCGCTCCGAGCGGTCGCTCATCCAGACGATCGGCCGCGCCGCGCGCAACGCCGACGGTACGGTCATCATGTACGCGGACACGGTCACGGAATCGATGGACCGCGCCATCAAGGAGACGGAACGGCGCCGCCGCATCCAGACGGCGTTCAACGAGAAGCACGGCATCACGCCGCAGACGGTGCGCAAGAAGGTGGCCGACCTGATCGAGGCGACCAAGGTGGCGGAAGAGAAGGCGGATTACGTTGCCGTCAAGAGCGTGGAAAAACTGTCGCCGAAGGAACTGCAGAAGGTGATCGAACGGCTGGAGCAGGAAATGAAGGAAGCGGCCAAGGCGCTGCAGTTCGAGCGGGCGGCCGAGCTGCGGGATGCGCTGCTTGAATTGAAGGCGCAGCTGTGAGATCGGATTTGGCTCACTGGGATGAAGGGAATTTGCGGAGCAAGACGCAACATGCGCGCAATGGACGCGGAATGATTGCAACAATCGCACGCAGGTGCACGGACGAAGAAAGGTGTGGCGAGGATGGCGCAAGACTCCATCGTAATCAAGGGTGCCAGGGTTCACAATCTGAAAAATATCGACGTGGTCATTCCCCGGGACAAATTGGTCGTGTTGACCGGCCTGTCCGGATCCGGAAAGTCTTCGTTGGCTTTCGACACCATCTATGCGGAAGGCCAGCGGCGATACGTGGAGTCGCTGTCGGCGTATGCCCGGCAATTTCTCGGCCAGATGAACAAGCCGGACGTCGATTCCATCGACGGGTTGTCCCCGGCCATCAGCATCGACCAGAAGACGACCAGCCGCAACCCGCGCTCCACGGTGGGCACCGTGACGGAAATTTACGACTATTTGCGGCTGCTGTACGCCCGCGTCGGCAAACCCCATTGCCCGGTCCACGGCATCGAGATTTCGGCGCAGACGGTGGACCAGATGGTCGACCGCATCATGGCCATGGCGGAACGCACCCGGCTGCAAATATTGGCGCCGGTCGTCTCCGGGCGCAAGGGCGAGCATGCGAAGCTCCTGGCGGACATCCGCAAGCAGGGGTTCGTCCGCGTCCGCATCGACGGCGAGATCCGGGATCTGTCCGAGACGATCGAGCTGGAGAAGAACAAAAAGCACTCGATCGAAGTGGTCGTGGACCGGATCGTCGTCAAACCGGACATCGAAACCCGGCTCGCCGACTCCCTGGAAACGGCGCTCAAGCTGGCCGACGGCCGCGTCATCATCGACCTGCCGGAAGCGAAAGAAGAATTGACGTTCAGCGCCAAACTCGCCTGCCCGGTTTGCGGATTCAGCATGAACGAGCTGGAGCCGCGCATGTTTTCGTTCAACAGCCCGTTCGGCGCCTGCCCGGATTGCGACGGGCTCGGCTTCAACATGATCATCGACCCCGACCTGATCGTCGATCCGCACAAAACGATCGAACAGGGCGCCTTCGAACCGTGGGCGGGCAGCACGTCCACCTATTATCCGCAGTTTCTGACGGCGGTGTGCCGCCATTTTGGCATTTCAACCGACGTGCCCGTCAGGGAACTGCCGGAAGAACAGATGAACATTCTGCTGTACGGCAGCAACGGGGAGAAAATCCAATTCCGCTACGAAAACGACTTCGGCCACGTGCGGGAAGCCACCGTCCCCTTTGAAGGGATCGTGCGCAACCTGGAACGCCGCTACCGGGAAACCCCCTCCGACGGCATCCGCGAATTCATCGAAGGGTACATGAGCACGAAACCGTGCGAAAAGTGCCGCGGCAAGCGGCTGAAACCGGAAGTGCTGGCGGTGACCGTCGGCGGCCGGAGCATCGACCAGGTGACGGATTTGTCCATCGGCGATGCGCAACGCTTTTTCAAGGATCTGTCCCTGTCGGAAAAGGAGATGGCGATCGCCGGACTCATTTTGAAAGAAATCCACAATCGGCTCAGCTTCCTCGTCAACGTCGGACTGGAATATTTGACCTTGAGCCGCGGAGCGGGCACCTTGTCCGGCGGGGAAGCCCAGCGCATCCGGCTGGCCACCCAGATCGGATCCAAGCTGATGGGCGTCCTGTACGTGCTCGACGAGCCAAGCATCGGACTGCACCAGCGGGACAACAGCAAACTGATCGAAGCGCTGCTGCAAATGCGGGATCTCGGCAACACGCTGATCGTCGTGGAACATGACGAAGACACGATGCTGGCGGCCGACTACATCATCGACATCGGGCCGGGCGCGGGCATCCACGGCGGGCAGGTGGTCGTGTCGGGAACGCCGCAGGAAGTGATGAACCATCCCGGCTCCCTTACCGGGCAATACTTGAGCGGGCGGAAGTTCATTCCGCTGCCGGAGGCGCGGCGCAAACCGAACGGCAAATGGCTGGAAATCAAGGGCGCCCGCGAAAACAACCTGAAAGGCATCAACGTGAAGATTCCCCTCGGCACGTTCACCTGCGTGACGGGCGTGTCCGGCTCCGGCAAGAGCACGCTCGTCAACGAAATTTTGCACAAGCGGCTGGCACGGGACCTGAACCGGGCGAAGGTGCGGCCGGGCAAACATGACGACGTCCTCGGCCTGGAACACCTCGACAAGGTGGTGGACATCGACCAGTCGCCGATCGGACGCACGCCCCGTTCCAATCCGGCCACGTACACCGGCGTGTTTGATGACATCCGTGACCTGTTCGCCAGCCTGCCCGAAGCGAAAATCCGCGGATACAAAAAAGGCCGTTTCAGCTTCAACATCAAGGGCGGGCGATGCGAGGCGTGCCGCGGCGACGGCATCATCAAGATCGAGATGCATTTTCTGCCCGACGTCTACGTGCCCTGTGAAGTGTGCAAGGGGCAACGGTACAACCGCGAAACGCTGGAAGTCCGCTACAAAGGGAAAAACATCGCCGAAGTGCTGGACATGACCATCGAGGACGCCTGCGACTTTTTCCGCAACGTGCCGCGCGTCCACCGCAAGCTGCAGACGATGCTGGACGTCGGCATCGGCTACATGAAGCTCGGCCAGCCGTCCACCACCATGTCCGGCGGCGAGGCGCAGCGGGTCAAGCTGGCTTCCGAACTGTATCGCCGCAGCACGGGCCGCACGCTGTACATCCTGGATGAGCCGACCACCGGACTGCATGCCGACGACATCGACCGGTTGCTTCGGATTTTGCACCGGCTTGTGGATGCCGGCGATACGGTGCTCGTGATCGAGCACAACCTGGACGTGATCAAGACGGCGGATTACTTGATCGACCTCGGGCCGGAAGGCGGAAGCGGCGGCGGCAAGGTGGTGGCCACCGGCACGCCGGAGCAGGTCGCCAAAGCGAAAGCGTCCCATACCGGCCGTTTTCTGAAGCCGATCCTGGAGCGGGACCGCGAACGGATGAAGCGGACGGGGGATACTGCCGCCCTGCAACGCAGCGCTCCGTGAACGATTCGTGAATTTCTGCCGGAACACTTGCATCCCGGCCCCTTGCACGATAACATAAATAAAGATAAAATCGTTTCAATGTGAGAAATGGGACACATCATCACTCCGCCATTTACCGCAAGGGGGTTCAGACGGACATGTTTCTGGCAGAACAAGCGGCAGGACAATCGTCCAATTTCCATCTTTTCGATCTGTTCCTGTTTGCTTTTACGGTGCTCATTTTCTGGGGAATCGTCAGGCTGGCCAAAGAAGAGAAGCGCAACAAGTTCGCCCTCGGCTTTGCCACGCTCAGCTTGCTGGTGTTTTTGCTCATCGATTTCCTCATTGTCATGAACTGGTTCGGACAGCTGGGCACCATCCAACAGATGCTCTTTGGCTGAGCAATCGGCAACCCGGCCCGTACGGGTCCGCCAAATGGAGATTGCACGCAAGCGCCGCTTTCCGTGACAACGGGAGGCGGCGTCTTTTTGTCGAAAAAATACGCAAAAACGCTGCGTGATTCGACAACATTTTTGCGACAACTTTTGTAAATATGGGCTCGTACGCACCAAACCGGGTCGTTCCGGCCGAGGCTTTCCATGCGGCGGATGCGGTGGTGAAGGCGGTCCGTGCAGGCTTGCTGTACGGCAAACGTGACGGCCGGTTTGCACCGTACGACCCGGCCACCCGGGCGGAGGCGGCGGCCATCGTGGCGCGTTTGCTGAACCTGGTCGAGCAATAGGCGGCATCCATCGGCAGCAAGGATGGTTCATTTTCTGCATGCGCGATCGGCCAATCAAGCCGAACCTTCGACCATGCATGAACGACTGGCAGTTTAGCCCCTCGATGTTCAATCGGGACATCCGGCAAGGCGGTTCGTGACCCCCGGCCGGATGTCCTTTGTTGTCTTCCGGCAAGGGATGAACCGGTTTGGCGGCCGGCGTGCGAGTACGCAACCGGGGGGGATGCTGCCGGGCGAAGGCGGGATCGCCGGGCGGTAGACACCGGCCGGCATGATCAGAAGCGCGGTTTCGGGAGCCGTTTTCTTGATCCGCCGTCAACTTTCGTTGAGGGAGCCGGTTGCTTTTTGCTAGAATGAATGGACACCGGAGATTGACGAGAAACAACGGAACATCGGACGGATACGACGTCGGAGGGACGGATGGTGGACAACGCGGGTTTTGACGGTTATGGAGCGAAGGAACGTTTCACGGAGTGGAAACATGCGGGCGGCATCCGGGAAAGCGAACGCGGCTGGACCGGCAACCGGGATGCCGGTGACGGCTGCGGGGAAGACGGCGGCCCGGCCGATTTTGCCCGCCGCTGGCGGCACGCCTTCAAGCTGGACCCGGATCGCCCCGTCTCGGATGAAGCGTTGCGGCGCATCGCGGCGTCGGGCACGGACGGCATCATCGTGGGCGGCTCAAGCGGTGTCACGGAAGCCAACACGGCGGAGCTGCTGGCGCGCATCCGGCGTGCCGGATCCGTGGCCGTCGCGCTGGAAGTGTCCAGCCTGGAGGCGGTCGTTCCGGGCTTTGACGGATATTTCATCCCGCTGGTGCTCAATTCCCGCAACCGCGATTTCATCATCGGCCGCCATCTGGAAGCGATCCGCCGGTTCGGCCCTTTCATGCCTTGGGACCGCATGGCGGTGCTCGCCTACATCATCCTCAATCCGGATTCGACGGCGGCCCGGGTGGCGGAAGCGGACATGCCCCGCGATGCGGCCGACGTGCTGGCGATGGCCGACCTGGCCGACAAGCTGCTGAAACTGCCGTACGTGTATGTGGAATACAGCGGCACGTACGGGGACATGGACCTGGTGCGGCAGGTGAAAAACCGGCTGGTCCGGTCCCGCCTCGCCTACGGCGGCGGCATCGCCGGCCCGGAGCAGGCGGCGGCGGCTGCCAGGCACGCCGATTTGACGGTGGTCGGCAACGCCCTCTATCACGATCTGGACCGGGCGCTGGCCACGGTGCGGGCGCTCGTCCGCTGACGGCGGGAGACGATCCGTTCCCCGCGAGGCGGCGGCAGGAACGCCCTGGCGGCGCAGGCGGCGGATGCAGCCGGTCCGCTTCGGCCGCGATGAACGCGGGAACCGGATCCCGGCACCCCATTCGCATTCCTTGCGAATGTATGTTCCTTTTTGCTAGAATAAAGGCACATCCGGACCGGGCGTTTTTGCCCTTTTGATTCTGGAAAATTTTGTGAAGTTAACAACTTGTCTGGTTGAATATGAATGCCATTGAACAGATCCGTCATTGAACATAAACGGGGTTGAACATCCCGGGGAAGGAACGGCCTCATGGTGGATTTTCTGGATTTTGGGGAAGGGGGACCGCAAGGTTCCCGCAACCCGCAAGGACAGGCGATTGAAGGAATTCGGGATGCACGGGATTCGCAAGGGCCGCGCGCCTTTCAAGGGTTTCCGGAGATGCAGGGGCTGCAGGCTTCGCTGGAGGGTCTCAATCCGCAGCAACGCAAGGCGGTGGAGTCGACGGAGCGTCCGCTGCTCATCATGGCCGGCGCCGGAAGCGGCAAGACGCGGGTGCTCACCCATCGCATCGCCTATTTGATCGCCGCGCGGAAGGCGCCCCCATGGGCGATTCTGGCGATCACGTTCACGAACAAGGCGGCCCGCGAAATGCGGGAACGGGTCGAGCGGCTCGTCGGCGCGGCGGCGGCGGACATCTGGGTGTCCACTTTCCATGCGATGTGCGTGCGCATTTTGCGGCGGGACATCCAGCGGCTCGGATTTACGTCCAACTACGCCATTTTTGATACGGACGACCAGCTGACGCTCATCAGGCAATGCCTGAAGGAACTGAACCTCGATCCGAAACGGTTCGACCCCCGCGGCGTCCTCTCCGCCATCAGCGCGGCCAAGAACGAGCTCATCACGCCGGAAAAATACGAGGAAAAGGTCGCCGACTACTACCAGCAGACGGTTTCCCGGGTGTACACCCTTTACCAGAAAAAGCTGAAGAGCAACAACGCCCTCGATTTCGACGACCTGATCATGACGACGATCCGGCTGTTCCGGGAAGCCCCCGACGTGCTGGAGTACTACCAAAACCGGTTCATGTACATCCACGTGGACGAGTACCAGGACACGAACCACGCCCAGTACGTGCTGTGCAAACTGCTCGCCGACAAGCACAAGCGCATTTGCGTCGTCGGCGACAGCGACCAGTCCATCTACAAATGGCGGGGCGCGGACATCCGGAACATCCTCGATTTTGAAAAGGACTACCCCGACGCGGAAACGATCCTGCTGGAGCAAAATTACCGGTCGACGGGCAACATTCTGGAAGCGGCCAACCGGGTGATCAGCCGCAACACGGGCCGCAAGCCGAAGAAGCTGTGGACCGATCAGGGCGAAGGGGAGAAAATCCGGCTGTTCCAGGCGGGCACGGAGCACGAGGAAGGCTACTTCGTCGCGCAGGAAATCCTGAACAACGTGAAGGAAGGCATGCGGTACGGCGATCATGCCGTGCTGTACCGGACGAACGCCCAGTCGCGGGTGATCGAGGAAACGCTCATCAAATCGGACATCCCGTACCAGATCGTCGGCGGCATCCGGTTTTACGAACGGAAGGAAATCAAGGACGTGCTGGCCTATTTGCGCTTGATCGCCAACCCGGACGACGACTTGTCGTTCATGCGCATCGTGAACGTGCCGAAGCGGGGCATCGGCGCGACGACGTTGGACAAACTGGCGGAAGCGGCGGCGGCGGAAGGGGTGTCCATGTTCCGCACGCTGGACAACCTGCAGGGCCTCGGCATTTCCGGCAGAACGGAGAACGCGCTCCACGACTTCCGCGACCGGATTTTGGAGCTGGCCCGCATGGCGGAATTTTTGTCCGTCACCGAGCTGACGGAGGAAGTGCTGGCGCGCAGCGGGTATCGCGAAGAACTGATCCGCGAAGGCACGGTGGAGTCGGCGACCCGGCTTGAAAACATCGACGAACTGTTGTCGGTGACGAAAGATTTCGAGGCGCGGAACGACGACAAGTCGCTGCTCGCCTTCCTGACGGACCTGGCGCTCATCGCCGATATCGATACGATGGACGACCCGGAAGGCGGCGAGGGGCGCAAAGACGCCGTCGTGCTCATGACGCTGCACAGCGCCAAGGGGCTGGAGTTTCCCGCGGTATTCATCATCGGCATGGAAGAAGGGGTGTTCCCCCACAACCGGTCCCTCGGCGAGCCGGAAGAGATGGAGGAGGAGCGCCGTCTTGCCTATGTCGGGATCACCCGGGCGCAGCGGAAGCTGTACTTGTGCTCGGCGCGCATGCGCACCTTGTTCGGCCGGACGAATCTCAATTCGCCCTCCCGGTTTTTGCAGGAAATTCCCAAGGAGCTGACGGAAGTGTCCGGCAGCCTGGCGGGATCGGGCGGCGCGTCCGGGTGGGGCCGGCGGTACGGCGACGAGTACGACGATTTCGGCGGTTCCGGCGGATGGGGGGGACGTTCCGGTTTGGGCGGGCGATCGACCGGCTGGGGCAACGCCCGCGGCGGAACCGGCTTCGCCGGTCGCGGCGTTTCATCCGGCGCATCGCCGGCAAGCGGCGGCACGGGATCTTCGGCGGTCCGGCCGGGCCAGCCGGCAGCCGGGGGCGGACCGGCGCCCGGAGGCGCGGATCCGTCGTCGTTCAAAGCCGGCGACAAGGTGCGCCACAACAAGTGGGGCATCGGCACCGTCGTCACGGTCAAGGGCGAAGGAGCCGACACCGAACTGAACATCGCCTTCCCGGCGCCGGTGGGCATCAAGCGGCTGCTGGCCAAATTCGCGCCGATCGTGAAAGTGGAGCCGTGAAGCTTCGGATCCGGCGGCGGAACGTCGCGGTCGGACGCCGGCCGGGACGACGGGAGGACGCCGCCGGAACGATTCGCGGGACGGACGGTGCAAGGAAGCGCTGCGGGAAAAATCGGCGAATCCGGGACCGCAGGCATCGGTTGACGGATTTGGCATTCCGCGCAACAAAAGGTCAGAGGGATGAATGATCAAGAGCATGAAAGGCCATGGCGAAAGCGAGGTTGACGGGGTTGAACCAGGAACGCGAGCGGATGGAAACGTTGATCGAAGAAATCCATTTCCACAATTACCGCTATTACACGCTGGATGATCCGGTGATCAGCGATGCGGAGTATGACAAGCTGTACGACGAACTCGTCCGGCTGGAACGGGAGACCGGCATCGTGCTGCCCCATTCGCCCACCCGGCGGGTGGGCGGTGAGCTGCTGAAAGGATTTGAACCGCACACGCATCTGGCCCGGCTGTGGAGCCTGGACAAGGCGCAGTCGGTGGACGATTTGAATGCCTGGTACGGGCGCGCGTTGAAACTGTGGAACGACTACAACGCCCGCCACCCGGAAGCGCCGCTTGCGCCCCTCTCCTTCGTCGTGGAGCTGAAATTCGACGGACTGACGCTGAACCTCACCTACGATCACGGCGTTCTGGTGCAGGCCGCGACGCGGGGCAACGGGGTGACCGGGGAAGCGATTCTTGCCCAGGTGAAGACGATCCGCACCATTCCCCTCCAGATCCCGTACAAGGACGGGGTTCTGGAAGTGCAGGGCGAAGGCATCATGCATCTGTCGACGCTGGAAGCGTACAACCGCATCGCCGCCGAGCCGCTGAAGAACGCCCGCAACGCGGCGGCCGGGGCGCTGCGCAACCTGAACCCGCAGGTGACGGCGGAGCGGAAGCTGGACGCCTTCATTTACAACATCGGCTATTCGGACAACATCCAGTTCCGCGATCACAAGGAAATGGTGCAATTTCTCCGTGACAACCGGTTCAAGGTGAATCCCTACATCCGGTTTTTCGACCGCATCGAAGACGTGATCGAGGAGCTGGAGCGGATCAAGGCGATGCGGGGCGAACTGGATTACCTGATCGACGGCGCCGTCATCAAGATCAACGACATGCGCACGCGGGAAGCGTTCGGCTACACCGAGAAGTTTCCCCGTTGGGCGGTGGCGTTCAAGTTCGAGGCGGAAGAAGCGACGACGGTGCTTGAGGCGGTCACATGGGAAGTGGGCCGCACCGGAAAGCTGACGCCCGTGGCGCGCGTGGCGCCGGTGGAGCTGGCGGGCGTGACGGTGCAAAACTGCACCCTCAACAACTTCGGCGACATCGAGCGGAAAAACTTGCGCTTCGCCCTCGGCACGGAAGTGTACATCCGTCGCTCCAACGACGTCATACCGGAAATTCTCGGCAAAGTGACCGACGAGAACGACGGCGGCGAAATCACCGTGCCGGACCGCTGTCCGGCCTGCGGCGCGCCGGTGGAATGGCGCGGCGCCCATCTGTTCTGCACGAACAAGACGGATTGCCCGCCGCAACTCGTGGCGCGGCTTACCCATTTTGCCTCGCGCAATGCGATGGACATCGAAACGTTCAGCGAAGCGACGGCGGAGCAGCTGTACCGCGAACTGGGCGTGCGGGAGCCGGCGGACCTGTATGATTTGACCTTCGATCAATTGCGCGGACTGGAACGGTACGGCGACAAGAAGGCATCCAATTTGCTGGAAGCCATCAACAAGAGCAAGGACCGCGACCTGGCCCGGTTCCTGTTTGCGCTGGGCATTCCGAACGCGGGCATCACCACCGCCCGGGCGCTGGCCGACCATTACGGCAGCCTGGAAGCGATCATGAAAGCCGAAATGGACGAGCTGATGACGCTGCCCGACATCGGCGGCATCGTGGCGGAAAGCATCTGGCAATATTTCCGCGACCCGGACATGGTGCGGGGCATCGAACGGATGCTGGCGGCGGGCGTGCGCCCGCAGGCGCAGCAGCCGGCGGCGCCGCCGGCGGACAGCCCGTTTGCCGGCAAGACGGTGGTCATCACCGGCAGCTTTGCGTCGTTCAGCCGTGACGAATTGACGCGGAAGCTGCAGGCCCTCGGCGCCAAAGTGAGCGGCAGCGTATCGAAAAAGACGGACCTGGTCATCGCCGGGGAAGCCGCCGGCAGCAAACTGGCCAAGGCGCAGCAACTCGGCATCGCCATTCTGGACGACGAGGCGGAACTGCTCCGGCAACTCGGCGAATGATCAGCCGCGCCGGGATGAACCGATCACTTGTTTTCCGAATAACATGTAGCACAATGCGACTCCCCGTTTTCGGCCGAAAGGCGAATGGCGTTTTGCGAAAAACATATGAACCTTTTGGCCGCGAGGCCGGGCGGGACGTTTATTTCGCGAGTTTTTGAGACATACTGGTTGGAAACGGGATGCAAGAAGGTGATCGGCCATGGAGGCCATGTTCCGGCCCGAAGAAACCGGGAAAGAAAACCCCGGCGTCTCCGGCGGCGAAGAAATTTGCATCATTTGCGGCCGGGGACGGCAAGAAGGGTTGCATATCGTCGAAGAATTCATCTGCAACGACTGCGAACGGGAGATGGTCCGCACGGAAGTGTGGGACGCCAAATACCCGTTTTTCATCCACCGCATGAAGCAGATGTGGCGCAGGAAAGACGCCTGACCGGAAGCGGCGACGGCGTCTTTTTTTGTGCATCGGGGATAAATGGTTTGTTTTGGGAAGGTGAACTCGTGCTTCCTTTTGGCGGGAGGCTGTGATAGTTTTTTAGTATTGCAAAAAGATTTCCGATCGCTGCTCTGATCGCTGCATCCTGGAGGAGAAACGGATATGTCTCGCTGGAAAACGGTACTTTGCGGAAGATTGCTCCTGTGGGCGACGAAATTGGGAAAACTGACCATCCGTTGGCGATTTTCCGGAATGGACAAGCTGGACGAATTGATCCGGCAGGGACGTCCCATCGTGTTTGCCGGCTGGCACGGCCACAACTATTTGACCTTGCTGGCCTACTATGTTTACGTGCGCAAGAGAATCCGGGCGACCATTTTCGTGCCGGACAGCCCGAACGGCCGGATCATGGCCTATTTTGGCGAACGGGCCCACCTCGACGTGATCCGGGTCGGGACGGAGATGGGACCGTTGCAATGGGCGAAGGCGACGGTGGCGACCATCCGGCAACTCCGGAACGGTTGCTGCACGCTCATTTCGCCCGACGGACCGGAGGGGCCGGCCTGCGTGGCGAAGCCGGGGGTCGCCGTCATCGGCCAGCAGGCGAAGGCGGTGATCGTGCCGGCCAGCGCGACTTCCCGGCCGGGTTTCAAGCTGGGCAAAAGGTGGGACGAGCATTGGGTGCCGTTTCCGTTTTCCCGGGCGGTCATTCATTTCGGCGACCCGATCGACACGCACCCGGAAGACGGACCGATCCCCACGACGGAGGAAATCAGGGAGCGGGTGGAAGAAGCGCTGCAGGAAGGCGCCCGCCGCGTGGAAGCGCTGTGCCGGGAAGCCGGTCCGGGACTGGCCCGGCTGCCGTGGTGAGCAATCCGGGGCGACATGCCCCTTGTGCGATATTTACGAAGGAACAAAATCGGGAATGATGATCGAATGAAGGAACATCAGGCAACGGACGGCGCGGCGGAGGAACGCCCGCGGGAAGCCGGTCGGAGCGAAGGCGCCCCGTCGCAAAGCCGCGCCCCCCTGTGGGAAGCGTTGCTCGCCTATCGGGAGCGGAAACCGGCGCGGTTTCACGTCCCGGGACACAAGGGCGGCACCGGCCTGGACCCGGAGGCGAAGCACCTCCTCGGCGGCGTCTGCGAAGTGGACGTGACGGAGCTTTCCGGCCTTGATGATTTGCACCATGCCGAGGGCGTCATCGCCGAAGCCGAACGGCTGGCGGCGGCGTGCTTCGGGGCGGAGCGGACGCGGTTTCTCGTCGGCGGGAGCACGGCGGGCAACCTGGCGCTCTTGCTGGCCGTCTGCAAGCCGGGGGACGTGCTCCTCGTGCAACGGGACGCACACAAGTCGGTGTTTAACGGCCTCATGCTGGCCGGCGCCCGGGCGGTGCTGCTCGCGCCGCGCATCGACCCGGCCGCCGGGTTGCCCTGCGGCCTGGCGCTTGACGACGTGGAGCGGGCGCTGGCGCAATATCCGAACGCAGCGGGCCTGTTCGTGACGGATCCGAATTATTACGGATTCGGCACGGATCTCGCCCCGATCGTGGCGGCGGCCCATCGCCGCGGCGTGCCGGTGCTCGTCGATGCCGCCCATGGGGCGCATTACGGATTCCATCCGGGCGTGCCGGCTTCGCCGCTCGCGGCGGGCGCCGACGCGGTGGTCCAGTCCGCCCACAAAATGTTGCCCGCGATGACGATGGGCGCGCTGCTTCATCTGCAGGGCGGGCTGCTGGATCGGGCGGCCGTCGATCGCGCGCTGTCGGTCATCCAGTCGTCCAGCCCGTCTTATCCGATCATGGCGTCCCTGGACCTGGCGCGCCGGCAGATGGCCGCCCGCGGCGACGCGCTGCTGGGCGAAGCGCTGGAAACCGCCCGCCTGCTGCGGGACGGCCTCGCGGCGATGCCGTGGCTGGAGACGGCGGAACCGGCAGGGCCGGCGGAAGGCCGGGCTGACGGCCCGGTCGCCGGTACGGGAGTCGGCGGAGTTGCCGGCGAAGGCCCCGTCCGCATCGGCGGATCCATCACCCGCGATCCGCTTAAAGTGACGTTCCGCGACCGGACCGGCACCCTCGGCGGACGGGAACTGGCCGCCGAACTGGAAGCGCGGGGATGTTTCCCCGAAATGGCCGATCCGGTGTTCGTCACGCTGGCGCTCGGTTTGTCGACGCCGCGGGACGACATTGGCCGGCTGCTGGCGGCGCTGGAAACGATTTGTTCGGACTTCCGCCTGTCGGAGAAGGAACTGGGGGAGCCCATAAAGAATATATATAAATCACCTCCGTCACGGGTCGGCCAAGGCGGAGCGGCGGTGCCGGAACCGGTTTCGTTCCGTTTCCACCGTTCCGATGCAGGCGCTTTGCGGCGCGTCCCTCCGGAGAAGGCCGTCGGCGCCGTTTGCGGCGCGCCCGTCGTGCCCTATCCGCCCGGGGTGCCGCTCCTGTTGCCGGGGGAGACGATCACGGCCGAAGCGGTCCGCCAGCTGCGGGATTGGCAGGCTGCCGGACTCGGCATTCACGGACTCGATCAAGACGATACCATCATCATCCAAACGAACGGAGAACAGCCGTGAAAGGATTGTTTATTACGTTTGAAGGGCCGGACGGGGCGGGCAAAACGACCCAGGTTCGCCTCCTCGCCGACGCCCTCGCTGCGCTGGGCAAAACGGTGGTGCTCACCCGGGAACCGGGAGGCACGCGCATCGGGGACCAAATCCGCCGTCTGTTGCTTGCACCCGACCACACCGAGATGGATGCCCGTACGGAAGTGCTCCTGTACGCGGCCCAGCGCGCGCAGAACGTGGCGGAACGGATCGTGCCGGCGCTGGCGCAGGGGAACATCGTCATCGGCGACCGATTCACCGATGCCAGCATGGCCTACCAATCGGCGGGCCTCGGCATCGATGAAGCGTTCGTCCGGCAGGTGAACGAATTCGCCACGGTCGGTCTTAAACCGCACCGCACCTACATGCTCGACTTGCCCGAAGACGCCGGCCGCCGCCGGCTGGAGAACAGAATCAGGCAGGCGCCCGACGGGCACGACGGGCTGGATCGCATCGAACGTCGCACGGACGACTATCACCGGCGCGTGCGCGAAGCGTTCCGTGCCATCGCCAGGCGGGAACCGGAGCGGGTGCTGCTGCTCAATGCCGAGCAGCCGCCCGAAATTCTGGCGCGCATCATCCTGGAAGATTGCATGCGGCTCTTGGAAGCTGCGGGCAGGCCGGATTCCCCGGGATCTTCCGCCTGAACGGCCCGGATGACCGGCTGCCGGTTCCAGAGTTCGGGTTTTTCGCATCCGGACGTCCAAAACTCCAACCTTCCAAGGAGGAATTTGCATGAAACTGATTATTGCGGTCGTGCAAGACAAGGACAGCAACCGGTTGTCCAATGCCCTCATCGCCGAAGGGATCCGCGCGACGAAATTGGCCAGCACCGGCGGTTTCCTGCGGTCGGGGAACACCACCTTCGTCATCGGAATCGAGGACGAACGCGTCAACGACGTGATCGACGTGATCCGCGCCAACTGCAAGGTGCGCGAGCAGCTGGTCACACCGGTTTCGCCGATGGGCGGCACAACCGATTCGTACATTCCTTTTCCCGTGGAAGTGCAAGTGGGCGGCGCAGCGGTGTTTGTGTTGCCGGTTGAACGGTTTGAACATTTTTAAGATGAATGATGAAGGGAGGGTGCCGTCATGAAAATCCAACCCGGCACTCCCTTGTACGGACGCAACGTGCGTCGCCCGGATGCTCCCCACCAGCAGGTCGTGGCACCCAAATCGTTTTCCGACATGATGCGCGAACAGCAAGAACAGCGGGACAAGGACCATCTGCGGCAAATGCTGGCCAAAATCCAGGAGCAGGGGGAACGGCTGGCCCGCTCGATGACCGTGCGCGAACTGCGCGCGTACAAGCAGATGGTCAAACAGTTTCTCGAAGACACGCTGAAGAGAGGCGTCGGCCTCAAGGAAACCCGCGGTTGGGACCGTCGCGGCCGGGCGAAGCGGTACAAGCTGCTGGAAGAAGTGGACAGGCTTCTCGTCGAAATGGGAGAAGAACTGCTGCAGAACGAACAGGGCCGGCTGGAACTGCTGGAGAAAGTCGGTGAAATCCGGGGGCTTCTGCTGAACGTCTATTTCTAGCAAAACGCATGTTTCTGGCAATGCGTTTATCTCTGGCAAGGCAGTGAGCGATGATGAATGTTCAATCTTTGTCCGGACAACCATTGGCCAAACGCATTTTGCGCAATGCCCTTGCCTCGGGGAACGTGTCCCACGCCTACATTTTTCACGGGCCGCCGGGGACGGGCAAGCGGCAGGCGGCGATGGCCTTCGCCAAGGCGATCCTGTGCCGGAAAGGCGGCACCGATGCGTGCGGGGAATGTTTGTCCTGCCGCAAATTTGACAGCGGCAACCATGCGGGACTGACCGTCGTCGAGCCGGATGGCGCCAGCGTCAAAATCGGGCAAATACGGAATTTGCAGCGCCAGTTTGTCTACCGGAGCGTTGACGGTGAAGCCCGACAGGTGTACATCGTGGAAGATGCCGACCGGATGACGGAGCAGGCTGCAAACAGCCTGCTCAAGTTTTTGGAAGAACCGTCGGCCGCTCTTACGGCCATCCTGCTGGCGGACAACTTGCGGGCGCTGTTGCCCACGATCCGTTCCCGTGCGCAGGAAGTCCCGTTCACCCCGCTTCCCCCGGAGGAGTTGGAGAAGGCGCTCCTCGCCGAGGGGGTGCCGGGGGAACTGGCAAGACCGGCCGCCCATCTGGCGGCGGGGCTGGAAGCGGCGCGGGAGCTCGCCGCGGCGGATTGGTTTGCAGAACTTCGGAACCTGATGATACAATTGGCGAAGGAGAGTGCGTCGGGCGGGCAGGCGGCGCTTGTGACCGCCATGAAGCGTTTGCCCGGCCGCAGCGAACTCGCCGGACATGCCGATGCGCTGTTCGATCTTTTTCTCCTCTGGTTCAAGGACATGCTCCACATGCAATGGAACCGGAGAGAGAAGGTGGTGTTCACCGACCAGATCGAGACGCTCGCGAAGGAAACCTTCAAGAAGTCGGCGGACGAATGGACGGCCCTGATGGACAAGGCACTCGAAGCGAAGCGGAGAATCCGCAGCCATGCCAACGTTCAGCTGACGCTTGATCATTTTTTGATTGCCCTGGAGAGGAGGTAACCGATTGGACTATCAGGTTGTCGGCGTTCGTTTCAAGAGAGCCGGCAAAATCTATTATTTTGATCCCGGCGATTACCCGGTGGAGAAAGACCAGCATGTCATCGTCGAAACCGCGCGGGGAGTCGAATACGGCAAAGTGGTCATCGGGCGCATGACCGTAGGCGAGAACGACGTCGTCCTGCCCCTGAAGAAAGTGATCCGCATTGCCGACGAGAAGGATGCCGTCACCGTGGAACAAAATCGTCAGGCGGCTTTGCGGGCGCTGGACACCTGCGTTCAGAAAGTGGCCGAACATCAGCTCAAAATGAAGCTGGTGGACGTGGAATATACCTTCGACCGGAATAAAATCATTTTTTATTTTACGGCGGACGGAAGAGTGGACTTTCGGGAACTGGTCAAAGATTTGGCCGGCATTTTCCGCACGCGGATCGAACTGAGGCAAATCGGAGTGCGGGACGAGGCGAAAATCCTCGGCGGCATCGGGCCGTGCGGCCGGCAGCTGTGCTGCTCCACCTGGCTCGGCGATTTCGCGCCGGTTTCCATCAAGATGGCCAAAGACCAAAACTTGTCCCTCAACCCGACGAAAATATCCGGCCTGTGCGGCCGGCTCATGTGCTGCCTCAAATACGAGCACGATTCCTACGAGAACGCCAGGGATGAGTTGCCGGAAGTGGGCAGCCGCGTCGTCACCTCGCTGGGTGCCGGCAAGGTGGTGGCGATTTACGTGAAGGAACGCAAGGCGGACGTGCGCCTCGACGAAACGGGCAAAGTCGAAAAGTTCTCCTGCGACGAGATTGTGGAAGAAACGTTGGTGGAGGAAACTTGAGCTTGCTGGGGTGTTGGTGATGAGCAACCGGGATGTGTACGTGACGATGGAAGAGGCCGTCAGCCAGGCCGGTCGGGTGCACGAGCAACTGCAGGCGCTGCAGGCCCACGTGGTCGCCCTTTTGGAAGAAAACAAGCGGCTCGCCATAGAAAACGCCCAACTCCGCAAGTTGCTGAAAAACGGAAACAGCGGTGCGGAATCGCCGCAGAAATCCGAATCCGAAGCCGTGGGCGGCGGTTACGAAAATTTGGCCCGGCTGTACCATGAAGGCTTTCACATCTGCAATGTCTATTACGGACATCTTCGCACGGAAGGCGATTGCCTGTTCTGTTTGTCGTTTTTGAATCGATGACACCGAATCGCAGGGCCGTACGGCTCTGCGTTTTTTTGGATGGCGGCGGCCGGCGGTTTGATTGATCATTTGATGCAATGCCGGTTCGAAAGGTCGCGTGCGCAAAATGTAGTGCGGATATGCAATATTTTTTCGGTGAAAAGGCTATATTTGCGAAATGTAGTGCGGATATGCAGCATATTTTCTGTGAAAGTCCAAAATTGCGAAATGTAGTGCGGATATGCAGCATATTTTCTGTGAAAAGGCCAAAATTGCGAAATGTAGTGCGGATATGCAGCATATTTTCGGTGAAAAGGCCAAAATTGCGAAATGTAGTGCGAATATACATCATATTTTCGTTGAAAAGGGCAAAATCACGAAATAGATTGTAAATATGCAATTTATTTCGGAAAAAAGGTAAAAACCGCATTTTTATCGTGTAAAAATGCAGCATATTTCCCCGATCGGCCAATAAAGCGAAAAACAGGCTGTATTTTTGCATGACATTTCTCCAATCAGGTTCACACACGCACAATAGGCCGCACGACGCTGACCACACAATCCATGATCTTTCCTCGAATCGTCCCATATGGGAAAAGGATGCTGCACCAAGCAAGATTTTTCCCGGGTCGTCGAAAGCGCGTGCAATAGGCTGCACACATGAACGATTCTTCCCAGACAATCTCACATGAGAAAAAGGATGTTACACAACATGCGCGATTTATCCCAGGCCGTCGAAAACGAGCGCAATAGGCTGCACACATGCATGATCTTTCCCCGGACAGTCTCATATGTGAAACGTTGCTGGTCAAATGCGCCATCCTTCTCCGGTGCACAGGGGCAGCACGCGTTTTGTGGAGGTCAACATGCTGCTGAATCCGAATGAAAGGATCGATGATCTGGTCACCCGGGACTTGAAAATTATCCAGAGCGGCGAAGTGTTCAGCTTCTCGCTCGACGCCGTGCTGCTCGCCCGGTTTTGCACCGTGCCCCATGCCGGACGGGTTGCCGACTTGTGCAGCGGCAACGGCGTCATCCCGATCCTGCTCAGCACCCGCACGAAGGCGCACATCACCGGCGTGGAAATCCAGGAGCGGCTGTGGGACATGGCGGTGCGCAGCGCGGCGCTGAACGGACTGGCCGACCGGATCGAATTCGTCTGCCGCGATTTGCGGGAATGGGCGCGGGAAACGGCCCAGCATGGCGCCTTTGACCTGGTGACGGTCAATCCGCCCTATATGCCGGTGCCGTCCGGCGACCTGAGTGCGAACGAACACGTGGCCATCGCCCGCCACGAGGTGAAGGGGACGTTGGAGGAAATCATCGCCGCGTCGGCGCGGCTCGTCCGCTCCGGCGGACGGATGGCGATGGTGCACCGGCCGAGCCGGCTCATCGACATCGTGACGCTGCTCCGGAAATACCGGCTTGAGCCGAAGCGGGTCCGTTTCGTCCATCCCCGGCCGTCCGCGGAGGCGAACATGGTGCTGATCGAATCGCTCCGGGACGGCAAACCGGACCTGCGGCTCATGCCGCCGCTAATCGTATATAATGAAAAGCAGCAGTACACGACGGAATTGCTGGAGGTATTCCATGGACGTGCAACGGAGCTTCACGGATGACGGGGAGGAGACGAAACATCGACGGGGCAAGCTGTATCTGGTCGGCACGCCCATCGGCAACCTGGAGGACATCACGTACCGGGCCGTTCGCACCCTGAAGGAAGCCGACGTGATCGCCGCCGAGGACACCCGGCAAACGCGCAAGCTGCTGAATCATTTCGGCATCGGGGGAACGCTGGTCAGCTACCATGAACATAACAAGCGGACAAGCGGGCCCGAACTCGTCAGGCGGATGCTGGAGGGCCAATCGGTGGCGCTGGTGAGCGATGCCGGGTTGCCCGGCATTTCCGATCCGGGGGAAGATCTCGTCCGCCTCGCGATCGAGGCGGGCATCGCCGTCGTGCCGGTGCCCGGCCCGAGCGCTTCCCTCGCCGCCCTCATCGTCTCCGGACTGCCGTCCACGCCGTTTCGTTTCACCGGTTTTCTTCCCCGCGGCAAAAAACAGCTGGCCGAAACGCTGAAACGGCTCCGGCAGGCGGAAGAGACGCTCGTCATCTATGAATCGCCCCACCGGCTCGCCGTTACCCTTGAAGCGATGCGGAAGGCGTTCGGTGGCAATCGGCGGGTCGCCGTCGTCCGTGAGCTGACGAAGCTGCACGAGGAAGTGTTGCGCGGCACCCTCGACGAAGCGCTGGCCCATTTGACGGGCCAACCGCCCCGCGGCGAATACGTGCTGGTGGTGGAAGGGGGCACGGGGGAACCGACGGGAAGCAGTGACAACGCCGACGCCGGAGCCGACGGGGAAGCGGACGCCTGGTGGCGGTCCCTCGACATCGCCGAACATGTCCGCCATTACGAGGAAAGACACGGCCTGCCCCGCAAGGCGGCGATGAAGCGGGCGGCCGAAGACCGCGGTCTGTCCCGTCGTGACGTGTATCAGGCGCTTCTGGAAGATTAGGCGGGTTGGACGGCTCGCCCAGGCCGGCGGGTGCGCCATCGCGGTGCGGAAAGCCGGGCGGCAGGGCACAAAGCCGTTCACGCGGGGAGACGGCGATGAAGCTGGGTCCGCAGCGATTCAAGCGGGGCAGTGACAGCCGTGAGGCGGACCGGATGCGATTCACGCGGGGAGACAGACGGCCGTGAAGCTGGGTCCGCAGCGGTTCACGCGGAAAGCGGCGGCCGTGCTGGACCGACAGCGGGCCGGGCCGCACCCGCAGCCGAATACGGGCGCAAAAAAAACCTCCGCCGGGCCAGGCGGAGGCGATCCAAGGAGATATAAAAAGGTTAGAATTAACAAGATTCATTTCCAATCTCTATTATATACGAACATATCGGTTTTGTCACCGAAAAGGTTTGTTCTTTTCCAAAAAATTATTTCACCAGTTCAGCGAGTTCCTTGGCGATGCTGCGGCTGATCATTTTGCCCTTGAAATAGATCAGATCATCGGCTTCGCCGGTAAAAATGCATGCCGGTTCATATTTCTTGAGCATGATGCGCTCACCGTCGACATAAATTTCAAGGGCATCCTTCTCGGCAATGCCCAGTGTGCGACGAAGTTCAATGGGGATGACGACCCGTCCGAGTTCATCCACTTTGCGTACAATTCCCGTTGATTTCATGTATTTTTCCTCCTCCCCCTGGTATGGTTTTTAAAATGGATTTTGTCAAATTCGCCACAATTCGACATCATCTACAAAATCTATGGTACCAACGTTTACCAAATTAGTCAACAGGTAAGCGGTGGAAATATGGGCAGGGATTGACCGGCTTGCTTGGCTTTTTCTCCGAATAACCCTGCATTTTCGCATAAAACAAAGGATTATCGGCGGCCAGTTATCATTTGACGGACAAGTGCAATTAAACCATGAATGAGAAAAAACTACAATCCGGACGAGCGATCAATTTTGACAAAATATCGAAAAATCTTCGTTGAAATGTGGTAGATACTGTCGAAATATGTCGAAAAGGGGGTTTGCATCCTTGTTGGATCGATTGCGGGAAGAAAAGGTGTTCAAAGACCCGGTACACAAATACGTGCATGTCAATTCCCCGGTCATCTGGGCGCTGATCAACACCCGGGAATTTCAGCGACTGCGCCGCATCCGGCAGCTCGGCACGAGCTTCTACACGTTCCACGGCGCGGAGCACAGCCGGTTCTCCCACTCCCTCGGCGTCTACGAAATCACCCGAAAAATCATTTCCCAGTTCGAGCGGAACCGCTATCCGGACTGGCCGGCGGAGGAAGGCCTGCTCGCCCTGTGCGCCGCCCTGCTCCATGACCTGGGCCACGGGCCGTTTTCCCATTCGGTGGAAAGCGTCTTCGACGTCGATCATGAAGACTGGACGATCCGCATCATTGAAGGGGAGACGGAGGTGGGGCGCATCCTCGCCCAGGTCGATGCGGCTTTTCCCGGCAAGGTGGCGCAGGTGATTGCCAAAACGTACCCGAAACCTGTCGTCGTCAACCTGATCTCCAGCCAGATGGACGCCGACCGGATGGACTACCTGCTCAGGGACGCCCACTTCACCGGCGTGAACTACGGCGCCTTCGACCTGGAGCGGATTTTGCGGGTGATCCGGCCCGTGGGCGGGCACATCGTGGTGAAGGAAAGCGGCATGCACGCGGTGGAACATTATTTGATGAGCCGTTACCAGATGTACTGGCAGGTGTATTTCCACCCCGTCACCCGCAGCTCGGAGATCATTTTGCGCAAAGTGTTCCAGCGGGCGAAGGAGCTGCACTTGTCGGGTTACCGATTCGGCTTTTTGCTGGATCCGCTGCCGCGCCTTTTTGACGGGACGCTCGACGTGGCGGATTTCCTGCGCATCGACGAGCCGCTCATGCAGACGGTCATGATGCGCTGGACGGATGAAACGGATCCGATTTTGGCCGATCTTTCATCGCGCTTCGTGCATCGCAGGCTGTTCAAATACACGGCGGTGAACGGGCCGGACGACCCGGCGGTGGTGCGGATGCGGGAACGGCTGGCGCGGGAAGGATACGACCCGGAATACTACACGGAAGTGGACTACCCGACGGACCAGTTTTATGACATGTACAAGCCCGGCGATCCGGACACGAAGTCACCGATCCTGCTGCTGACGGAACAGGGCGAAATCGTGGAAATTTCCGAAAAAAGCCTGGTGGTCAGCTCGATCAGCGCCGGTTCGCGGCAACAGGGCACGCATTACCTGTATTTTCCGGAAGGGATGCAGGACGCGTAGACAAAAACGTTTTCCAATGGCCCAAAGGACTGTGACAAGTGACAAGGAGTGAAACGCACATGCTGATTGATTCCCATGCCCATCTCGATTCGCACAAATTTGACGACGACCGGGAGGCGGTCATCGAGCGGGCGAAAGCCGCAGGCGTGGAGCGGATCGTCAACATCGGCTTCAACCGCGAGACGATCCCGAGCACGATGGCATTGGCGGAAAAATACGACATGATCGATGCGGCGGTCGGCTGGCATCCCCAGGACGCCATCGACATGAAGCCGGACGACCTGGATTGGATCGAGGAACTGTGCCGCCATCCGAAGGTGCGGGCAATCGGGGAGATCGGGCTTGACTATTATTGGGACACGTCGCCGAGGGACGTTCAGGAGCGGGTGTTTCGTGAGCAGATTCGCCTCGCCCGCAGGCTGGGCAAGCCGATCATCATCCACAACCGGGATGCTACGGGAGACGTGGTGCGCATTTTGCGGGAGGAGAAAGCGGCGGACGTCGGCGGCATCATGCACAGCTTTTCGGCGAGTCCGGAGATCGCCCGGGAGTGCGTGAAAATGAACTTTTACATCTCGTTCGGCGGCCCGGTGACCTTCAAAAATGCGGTGCAACCGAAGGAGGCGCTGGCGGCGGTGCCGCTGGACCGGCTGCTCATCGAAACAGACTGTCCGTATTTGACTCCTCACCCATTTCGTGGGAAGCGAAACGAGCCCGCCCACGTCCGACTTGTCGCCGAGGCGGCGGCAGAAATCAAAGGGCTTACGGTGGAAGAAATTTCCCACATAACAGCTGAAAATACCAAAAAAATCCTTGTCATTTCGTGACATTTCGTAGCAATCTTGAGATTTTGCCAGCTTGACCGGGAAAAAAGTGGTTTTCTTCCGTTGCGATTCCCGATTCCGGGGGAATTTGGACCGATCGGACGGTTTTCCTCCCAATGATTGCCTTTACAACTCAATCCGGCGAAACGTAAACTCGGTACAGTCACTTTAATCCAGCTCAACCAGTACCGCGAATTCATCGCGGCAAACGCTCGGATTTCAAACCAGTAAACATGAATGGGTTGAAAACAAGTCATCGACTGCCAAGCCAACTTGGCCGGGTTTTGTTGTATTGATGGAGTGCCTGGCCGGCTAGTCGGAAGGGACACCAGTACTGTTGGGCAATGCGAGGAGGAGCGAAATCGTGGGTGTGATGCAAATCCGACCCCATGACAAGCGACCGTCCGAAGCGTCCTGCGGGATCGGTATGGAACGGAAGCGGCCGGAACCAGTTCGCTGGTTGCTCATGGTTGCCATTGTGTCGTTATTTTTGATGATGCTTCTGTTTTTCGGTACGTCGCTCAAGCAAATTGAACTGGTTGTGGACGGGGAAGCGACCGTCGTATCGACCCGCGCGGACACGGTGGAGGAACTGCTTGCCGAGCGGGGGATCGAGGTCGACGAACACGACCGCGTCATGGCGCCGGAAGGCGAACTTGCATCCGGCCATCGCGTCGAAGTGGTGAACACGAGGCCGGTGCGGCTGACGGATGGCGGACGGACATTCCTCGTTCATGCAGCGGGGGAAACGGTGGAAGAGATCCTGGCGGATCTCGGCGTCAAGCTGGGCGTCTTGGATCGGACCGAGCCGGATCTGAAATCCCGCCTGGCCGACGGGGATGCGTTGAAAATCGTCCGCGTAAAGCGGGAGTTGGCGGAGGTCGAACGGGAAATTCCGTTCGAAACGGTGACCCGGGAAGACAAAAGCATGTCCCGGGGCAAACAGAAAGTGGTGCAGGAAGGCGAGCCGGGCGTGTTGCTCGAACTCGTTGAACATGTCTACGAGGACGGCCAATTGGTCGCTACCCGGGTGATCGATTCGACGATCAAGTCGCCCGGCAAGGAACAGATCGTCGCGGTGGGCGCGAAACGTGAGGTGGCGGTGCTGTCGGCCAACTCGCCGAACATCGAGACGATCACGAAAAACGGCATCCAATTCGGGGTCAAAAAGATTTTGAACAACGTGACGTTGACGATCTACGATTCCGGTCCGGAGTCGACGGGCAAGGACGAAGGTCATCCGCTGTACGGCATCACGTACACCGGCACGAAGGTCGAGGAAGGGCGAACCATCGCCGTCGATCCGAGCGTCATCCCCCTCGGCTGGTGGGTGTACATCGAAGGCGTCGGCTTCCGCAAGGCGGAAGACACCGGCAGCGCCATCAAGGGGAACAAGATCGACGTGTACTTCGACGACGCGGACGAAGCGCCGTTCGGCAAGAAGCGCGGCGTGACGGTGTACATCATCGGCCCCGACAAACCGGAAGGGCTGTGAGGCGCCGGACTCGGACGCAAGCGGCGAACGGAGAGCGGCAAACAGAACAGAATGGCCCTCATGCCATTTCATATGTTCATCAGGCCAGCCGGCGGGCTGGCCTTCGATTTTGGCGCGGGTCACGGGCACGGCTTGCCGGCCGCCGCCGGGCATCTTGGCCGCGGCACCTGCAGCGTTGTTCCCGGATCAGGATTCGATTCCGATTTTGGATGACTATTTGCGGTCCGTGTCGTTCAGAGCGCCTGTGCCGCCTTCGCCGGCCATTTGCCGGCTCCTTCGGCCAAAACGCTTTCGCACGTTGCTTCATGCGTCAACTTGCTTGTCGGCACCAAGTTTTCTACAATGAAGTATCATTTGCAGTCGGACGCGCCTTGCGCGGAAACCGGCATGCGGCAAGCGAGATGAACGCATTGATCAGGGAAGTCATTGTCGTGGAAGGGAAGGAAGACACCGCATCAATCCGGCGGGCGGTGGAAGCGGACACGATCGAAACCGGCGGGTCGGCCATCAACCGGGAAACGCTCGAGCGGATTCGCCTTGCCCAGGAGCGTCGGGGCGTCATCGTTTTGACGGACCCGGACCACCCCGGGGAACGCATCCGCAAAATCATTTCCGCCGAAGTGCCGGGATGCAAACATGCCTTTCTGACCCAGGAAGAGGCCAGGCACGGCAGGGAAATCGGCGTGGAACACGCCGCTCCGGAGGCGATCCGCCGCGCATTGGCCGAAGTGCGCACCGAATTTGGCGGCCTGGAATCGGATCTGGAATGGTCCGACCTGATGGACGCCGGGCTGATCGCCCATCCCGACGCGGCGGAGCGCCGGCTGGAATTGGGCAAACGGCTCCGGATCGGCTATGGCAACGGCAAGCAGTTTTTCAAGCGGTGCCGCATGTTCGGCATCACGAAGGAAGAGCTCGCCCGGGCGATGCGGGAAGCGGGTTACGCGGAGGAGGGCGGCAGGCGATGAATGTATCCGCACCGGGCAATGCGGCGGCGATCATGCGCAAATACGGCATCACCGCGAAAAAAAGCCTCGGGCAAAACTTTCTGGTGGACGCCAACGTGCTCCGGAACATCGTCCGCATTTCCGGATTGGACAAAACCAGGGGGGCGCTGGAAATCGGTCCCGGCATCGGCGCGTTGACGCAGGAGTTGGCAGAAGCGGCCGGCCGCGTCGTGGCGGTGGAAATCGATCAGAGGCTGTTGCCCGTCCTCGAGGAAACCCTGGCGCCGTACGACAACGTCACCGTCGTCCACGGCGACATCCTCAAGGTGGATTTGCACCGCCTTTTTGAGGAGCACTTTGCCGGAGCGGAGGCGGTCAGCGTCGTTGCCAATCTGCCTTACTACGTGACGACGCCGATTCTCATGGCGCTTCTGGAAGCGAAATTTCCGCTGGAAAACATCGTGGTCATGGTGCAGAAGGAAGTCGGCGAGCGAATCACGGCCGCTCCCGGCAGCAAAGCGTACGGCAGCCTCAGCATCGCCGTGCAGTATTATTGCGACGCGGAAATCGCCGCCATCGTGCCGCCCACCGTCTTTGTGCCGAGGCCGGACGTGGAGTCCGCCGTCATTCGGCTCGCCCGGCTGGAGAAACCGCGGGTCGAAGTGCGGGACGAGGCGTTCCTGTTTGCGGTGGTCCAGGCGTCCTTCGCCCAGCGCCGCAAAACGATTTTGAACAACCTGCAGGCCAAATTCGGCAAGGAACGCAAGGAGCACCTGCTCGCCGCCCTCGGGGATGCCGGCATCGCGCCCGGGCGCCGCGGCGAAACGCTGTCCCTGCCGGAGTTTGCCGCGCTGGCCGACGCGCTGGCGGAGCGTCTCGGGTCGCAAGGGGAATAAGGTCTTGCAGCGGGACGGGCGGGACGGGGAACAACAGCGCATGACAGGTGTGCGATTCGGTTGCTCCGCCCGGTTCAAGCCGTTTGTATGATGGTTCATGCAAAATGATGCGAAATCCGGCCATTTTTCGGCGTTTGGTATGAATAATCGTATAAAACCGCCGTTTTCCGGGCTGCGGAACCGCGCTTTTGCATGATTTTTCATACAACAACCCGCGTTTTTGTCCGCTGCCGGACCTTATTGCATGAACAATCATTTATAACGCTCCGGAGACGCCCGGATGCTCGATCGCTCCGATGCGGCCAACCCGGGCTGACTCGGGCTGCAGCCATCCCGTGCGGCGGACGTGCGCGGATGACCTCCCGGCGATCATGCCCCTCCAAACCGGCTTGGAAAGCCGGTTTTTTTCGTTGGGGACCGCCGTCATCCCAATGACCGCCGGTGTCCATCCCCGAAGTCACCCCATCGCCGCCGGTTGCCCGGCATTCTTCGCCCGATCCCTTTTGCACCAAATGCCGCGTTCGCCCATAGGATAGGAAGCAGATGCGGCAAGCGCAGCACGGCAAGGGCATGCGGACGGACCCGCGCCCGAAAGACAGCCGGCTGCAACATAACCAGGCATGCGATGCAACGCACCGAACGACCGGGCCGTCCGATCCTCCTTCGCATCGCCGGAGAACGGCTGGCGCAACGCCGGCGGCAGACGGGGCGCGCGAAAGCGGCCGGACCGACGGAAGTTCCATCCGGGCGAGAGGTTTCATCGCGAAAGACGAATCGGTTGCCGAAATGCAGAGGGGAGATGCAGGCCATGTGGCGGGAAGGCGACCTGGTGGCGCGAAAATCATACGGCGAAGACGTCCTTTTTCGCATCCATGCGCTGGAGCGGACGATGGCGGTGCTGAAGGGCGTGGAATACCGGCTGCTGGCGGATGCGGCTTACAACGATCTGGTCAAGGTGGACGATCCGGACCAGCACCGGCCGACGGAGAAAGTCCGGCTCAAGGCGGAGCAATTTGCCCGTGCCGTCCGTTCCTCCGCGTTGCGGCGGGATCCGGACGGAGGGAAGCGGATGCCGGTGCAGCAGGAACCGTCGCCCTTTTTTGAACTGCCCGGGAAAATTCTCCATCTGGACGGCGATCTCCGTTACCTGCACAAAAGCATGCAGATCTACCGCAGCCTTGGCATACCCGCGGAAGGGCACCACGTGCACGAATCGATGATGGCGGAAGCCGCGTACCATCTGCTGCCCGAAGTGAAGCCGGACATCCTCGTCATCACCGGCCATGACGGCCTGGCCAAAAGGCCCGGCGTGGACCGTCAATACATCGGCAACTACAAAAATTCCATGCATTTCGTCAACGCGGTCCGGACCGCCCGGCAATACGAGCGCAACCGGGATGCGTTGGCGGTCATCGCGGGCGCGTGCCAGTCCCATTTTGAAGCGCTGCTGCAGGCCGGAGCCAACTTTGCCAGCTCGCCGGCCCGCATCCTGATCCACGCGCTGGATCCCGTCTACATTGCGGCGAAGGTGGCGTTCACCTCCATACGGGACACGGTGAACATTTACGGCGTCATCCGCCATACGGTCAGCGGTCTTGACGGTCTCGGCGGCATCGAAACGAAGGGAAGCCACCGGATCGGACTGCCGAAGTTGGAATTCTGAATATTTTGTGAACGGAGTTGCCAAACTTTTTGTACAATTTTTCTCACATTCGCGACAAATGCCGTTGACAAAGGGTTTTGGAGGCTGATATAATATTTCACTTTGGTTGACAAACCGTCCTTTCTTGCGGTATAATGTACCGAGGAAAGAGGTGGTAGCTCACAATGACCAAAAATGCACTGGCCGAAATCAAGCGCAGTTTGGATGCATATGTGGGACGCAAAATCATGCTCAAGGCCAACGGCGGACGCCGCAAAACCATTGAGCGCAGCGGAGTTTTGGAAGAGACCTACCCTTCGGTCTTCATCGTGAAACTGGACGAGGAACAACACTCGTTCAAAAGGGTTTCCTACAGCTACGCGGACATTCTGACCGAATCGGTTGAAGTGTTGATCTGCGATGAAGACGGACAGTTCAGAATCCGTTACGCGCAAGCGTAATCGGGAACTACCGTGGCACTCACGGCACCGGCGAGCCCAGACAGGGCGCCGGTGCCTTTTCTTTTTTGGTACGGAGACGGAGGTTCGGGAGCCAAACCGGCGGACATTTCGCAGATCGTTCGTGCTCGTGCGGGGAACGAAGTACATTTTATGTACTTCAATCGTCGAAATCTGTGCGAAAAGGCGGGGGAATGAAGCATTGGCGCTGTATCCATCGACTTCCGGATTTGTAACGGAACTACAGGGCGTTATTTTGGGAAAAAAGCGGTGTTTTGAAATGTAACGGAACTACAGGTCACTATTTTGCATTTTTTGCCTCGAAACGGCCCCTTCATCGCGAAATAGTGCCCTGTAGTTCCGTTAGCACGGAAAAAGGTCTGATTTAGCACAAATAACGCCCTGTAGTTCCGTTAGCCCCGGAGATTGTTGTCCAATCCCACCCCCGGCGTACCAAGTACGGGATCAGGCGCGGATCGAGGCGGGACCAGACGTGGAGCGGGTACGATACCAGAGGCGGGACCAGACGTGGAGCGGGTACGATACCAGAGGCTGGGACCAGGCGCGGCCCAAGCATGGATCTGCCACGGGACCCAGCGCGGTGCAGGCACGATGCCAATTGCGGGGCCCAGCGCGGCCCCCATACGCCATTTGCGGGTGTTTTTTGCGGCCCGGCGCCGCATACTAAGGCATGCCGAGAAAGGAGGGGTGAGTCCATGGGTCGCAGAAGGCGCGGCGTCATGACCGAGGCGTTCAAACAGGAACTGGCCCGGGATCTCGGTTTTGCCCACAAGGTTGAACGGGAAGGCTGGGGGGCGATAACCGCCAAGGACGCGGGCAACATGGTCAAGCGAGCGATCCAGCTGGCGGAGCAATCCCTTGCCGGATCCACCGGCGTGAACACCGACTACCGACGAAGGTGACGGAGCAGACGGCCTGCTGCACAGGAACTGGCGTCTTTGCAGGCACTGGAACTTGCGTCATACCGGATGCAGATGATTGGCGAAGGGGCGGAGGCGTTCATCAGGCAGCCGGCCTCCAGCGGCCGGGTTGCTTCGGCGGCGGCCGGATTGCTTCAGCGGCAGCCGGTGATCGCAATGCAGAAGATCCCGAAAGGCGGAAGTCCGGCCGGCATCGGAGGCGTGAACGAGGCCGGCGCTGTCTTGGCAAGCAAAACCGGACGACCGGCGTCAGGCAAGGGGATCGGGCCAAGTACCGGGCGGCGGCATAACGTCCATCACTCCCGAAGCTAAGGCGTGAAGCGCTTTAGCTTTTTGTCGTTTGATTTGCTAGAATGGGTGGCAGATCATCAGGGAGACGATGGAAGCGATGAAATGTTACGAGAAAGCGCCGGCCAAAATCAATCTGTTGCTGGACGTCATCCGCAAACGGGAAGACGGTTACCACGAAGTGGAAATGGTCATGACCATGGTGGATCTCGCCGATCGCCTGACGCTGACCGAACTGCGTCATGATGCGATCGAGCTTTCCAGCACATCGGGACAAGTTCCCCTCGACGGCAAAAACCTCGTCTACCAGGCGGCCAAACTGGTCAAGGAACGCTGCGGCGTCCGAACCGGCGTGCGCATCGTCCTGGACAAGCGTATTCCCGTCGCCGCCGGGCTGGCCGGGGGCAGCAGCGACGCCGCCGCGACGCTGCGCGGGCTGAACCGGTTGTGGAAGCTCGGACTGGCGGCCGACGAATTGCGCGGGATGGCCGAACAGCTCGGCTCGGACGTGCCGTTTTGCGTCACCGGCGGCACGGCCATCGCCCGGGGGCGCGGCGAATTGCTCACGCCGGTCGACAATCCCGTGTCCTGCTGGGTTGTGCTGGCCAAGCCGCCGATCCACGTGTCGACCGCGGACGTGTACGGCAGACTGCGCATCGACCGGATCGGCAGCCACCCGGATTTGTCCGCCATGCTGGCAGCGATCGCGGGGAAAGATTACCGGGGCATGTGTAAGTCCCTCGGCAACGTACTGGAAGAAGTCACGATCCGGCTTCATCCGGAAGTTGGTCGCCTGAAGGAAACGATGCTCAGGCTCGGCGCGGATGCGGCGCTCATGTCCGGCAGCGGCCCGACGGTATTCGCCCTCGCCGAACGGCGGGAGAAGGCCGTCCGCATCTACAACGGGCTGCGCGGATTTTGCCGGGAAGTGATGGTCGTGCGCATGTTGCCGAATCCTTTTCCGTCAGAGAAATGAAATCCGCACTGCGCATCGTGGACCAGAATTGACGAAAACAAGCAGCAAATAACGGGATTTGGCAAAATGCAAATTGCGAAAACACGTATATAAATGGTATATTGACATTAAATTATTCGGATATTCGGAATTTTCTCCAACCATCCGCGCATGACAACGAGGAAGAAGGGAACCTCATGAGCAAATTGCGTCGCAGCGCCCGCATGGTGGACATGACCCAGTACCTGCTCGCCAATCCCCATCGGCTCATTCCGCTTACGACGTTCGTCGACCGTTATCAATCCGCCAAATCGTCCATCAGCGAAGATTTGGCCATCGTCCGTGACGTGCTGGAAGAGCGGCAGCTGGGTGAACTGGTGACCGTGGCCGGAGCTGCGGGCGGCGTCAAATATATTCCAAAAATCGGCGAAGCGGACGCCGCGGCGTTCATCGCCGACATTTGCCGCCAGGTTGAACATCCCGACCGGATTTTGCCCGGCGGCTATCTGTACATGTCGGACCTGCTCGGCAAGCCGGAAGTGGTGGGCTTCATCGGGCGCATGTTCGCATCGGCCTTCGCCGATCGCGAACTGGACGTGGTGATGACGGTGGAGACGAAGGGGATCCCGATCGCCCTTGCCACGGCCCAGCACCTGAACGTGCCCGTCGTCATCGTGCGCCGCGACAACCGGGTGACGGAAGGGTCCAGCGTCAACATCAATTACGTGTCGGGCTCCACGAAACGGATCAGCACGATGTCCCTCGCCCGCCGGGCGCTCACGGAACAGGCCCGCGTGCTGATCGTGGACGATTTCATGCGCGCCGGCGGCACCATCAAAGGGATGATCGATCTGCTGCAGGAATTCCGGGCGACGGTGCAAGGCGTGGGCGTATTCATGGAATCGGGGGAAGTCGGCGAAGAGGAGCGTCTCGTGTCCGACTATTTGTCGCTCGCCAAACTCGTCGGCGTGGATCCGCGAACGAAGAAAATCCAGATCGAACCCGGCAATTATTTTTCCCGTCATTCCGAAGCCAAAGGAGCGAATCACCATGTCGATTGAAAAAGTATCCACCAACCAGGCGCCGGCTGCCATCGGCCCGTACGCCCAGGCGATCAAATCCGGCGGATTCGTCTTTACGTCGGGACAAATTCCCCTCAACGCCGAAGGCGAGCTTGTCGAAGGCGGCATTCGCGAACAGACCCGACAAGTGCTCGCCAATCTGCAGGCGGTTCTTCAGGCGGCGGGCAGCGACAAGTCCCGCGTCGTCAAAACGACCGTTTTCCTCAAAGACATGAACGATTTCGCCGCGATGAACGAGGAATATGCGGCGTTTTTTGCCGGACATGCCCCGGCCCGTTCGACCGTCCAGGTGGCGCGTTTGCCGAAAGACGTGCTGGTGGAAATCGAAATGGTGGCAACGCTGGAAAATTGACAAAAATTTTTACAAAAGGAAGAAGGATTTCTTGAACAAATGTGGAATATAAAGCCAAGTCCTTTTTTCTATCAGTAAAGGTGGTGACTGAAATGGAAATCACAGACGTGAGACTGCGCCGGGTCAACACGGAGGGTCGGATGAAAGCGATCGCATCGATTACGATCGACAACGAATTCGTCGT
>Ga0310829_1000298_pt1 | contig 53081 bp, 50 predicted proteins | sample WT_ome_4_FD_202244 | JGI IMG/M metagenome (GOLD analysis project Ga0310829, IMG submission 202244) | Sorghum-adapted microbial communities enriched on wild type (WT) sorghum from Joint BioEnergy Institute, Emeryville, California, United... ...
GAGATAGTCGAGCAACTCACACCGAATTCGGACGTCCGCGGCGGAATTGCTCGAGATAGTCGAGCAACTCGAACCGATTCCGGACGTCAGCGGCGGAATTGCTCGAGATAGTCGAGCAACTCGAACCGATTCCGGACGTCAGCGGCGGAATTGCTCGAGATAGTCGAGCATCTCACACCGAATCCGGACGTCCGCGGCGGAATTGCTCGAGATAGTCGAGCAACTCACAACGCTGACAGCCTTTCACGGGGTAGTTAAGCCGCATTTTGCCTATAACTCGCACCGAAACCCGCCTTCCGCGGTGGAGTTTGCGGTATTCCGAACCGATCCGTCGGCTTGCCGCAAGTCGGGCGTTCCGGAACCGCCCAAAACCCGGGCGCATATACTGCCTAAGACCCTAAAGAAGCGAGGAGATCCCATGGAATATACGTTCACCGCACGTGCGGAATGGCAACCGCTGCTCCGGGATCCGTCGGGATGCCGGGAAGAAAAGCCGCGCCTGGACGGCAAAACGATGGTCATCGATAAAGGCATCGGGATCGGCGCCTTCGCGGATATGCTGGAGACGGCCGCCCCGTACATCGATTTCATCAAAATCGGGTTCGGCACGTCCCCGCTGTACCCGCTGCCACTATTGCGCAAGAAAGTCGAGCTGGCCAAATCCCGGGACATCGTCATTTATCCTGGCGGCACCTTCCTCGAAGTGGCGGTCCGCCACGGCGAGACGGACGCCTTCTTCGACATGGTGCGGCACGTCGGGTTCAACGGCATTGAAGTGTCCGACGGCACAATCGAGATGACGCGGGACATGCGCAACAGGCTGATCGATAAGGGCCGGGAACTTGGCCTCGCCGTCGTGACGGAATACGGAAAAAAGGCGTCGGGATCGGAAATTGAGGTCGGGCGGTTTCTGGAAACCTTTTTTCACGATCTGGAATACGGGGCGGACATGGTGATTCTGGAAGGAAGGGAAAGCGGCAAAGGGGTCGGGCTGTACGACGACCGGGGAAATTTGAAAGACGCCGCCTTCACGGAGCTCCTGAAACGGCTGGACAACACGGAACGGATCATGTGGGAAGCCCCGCTGAAAAGCCAGCAGGTTCATCTGCTCAAAACGATCGGCCCGCGGGTGAATCTGGGCAACATTCCGGGAGAGGACATTTTGTCGCTGGAGTGTTTGCGGCGGGGGTTGCGTTCGGACACGTTTGTTCTAAAGGGGGATGGCTGACATAAACATGGAGTGATACCAAACGCGGACAGGGGTTTCAACATGAACGGAGACGTTCTGCTGGTGGTGCTGATCGTGGTCGGCCTGATCGGCAGAAGCCACATCATCACGATGGCTGCCTGCATGCTGTTGATCGTCAAATTGATCCATTTGGAGCGGTATTTGCCGACCATCGAACGCCGGGGTCTGGAACTCGGCCTGCTTTTTTTGACGATGGGCGTGCTGGTGCCGTTCGCTTCAAACCGGATCACGTACCGGGAAGTGCTGAACGTGTTCACCACGTGGCCCGGCATTTTGGCGCTCGTCGGCGGCACGCTGGCCACGTACATGAACGGCAAGGGACTGGAACTGCTGAAAATCGACCCCCAGCTGATCGTCGGGCTCGTCATCGGCTCCATCATCGGCATCCTGTTTTTGCGCGGCATTCCCGTGGGACCCCTGATGGCCGCCGGCATCACCGCGCTCCTGATCAAAATGTTCTCGTTCTTGTTCGGCAAAGGATGAAAAAACAAGCGGGGGGTTCCTGACGGCAACACCCCCGCATGCGTTCCGTCGCTGCGGAAGTTTTCGTTTCACGACAACTTCCGCCCGCGAACGGCCGTCGCGCAAATTTTCGCTTGACTGAATCATTCCTCGCACGAACCGTCGCAACGAGGTTTTTTCGTTTGGCGACGACTCCGCGCGTGCAATCCGCCGCATTGCTGAAGCAGTTTCGCATCCGCATGGGTTCGTATCGGCGTCATTCCCTTTTTTCCAGCGCTGCCTCATGTTCGTTCACGAACTGTTCCGGCGTCACCACTTTGCCGTAAAGCGACTGGATCAAACTGAGATGCGTTTCCGCGGCGCCGGGTTTCATGGCCACATCGGCGTACAGGGTCATGTTGACGGCAGACTGCAAGTCCCGCAAAATGTCGATGTAGATTTGCGGCAAATCAAGATCGGCCGTGTCCACTTTCGTCGCGGGGATGATGCCGGCATCGGTCACGGACACCTCTCCCCATTTTTGCAGGAAAAAGCGGACGAACGCCATGGCCTCCTGCTTGTGCGGAGAATCTTCCGCGACGAACAGTCCGACGCCCGGACCGCCCACCCAGCTGTCGATGCTGCTTTTGGTTTCATCCACCAACGGAAATTTGAAGTAACCGAGGTTTTCCCTGAAATCCTGCGGCACCCGCGGATCCATGATCAGGTTCGGCAGTTCCCAGGTGCCCACCAGGTACATGGCGGTGCGTCCGTTGACGAATTCCGTCTTCGCGTCGTCGGTGGACATGCCGCTGAATCCCCGGTTGAACGCCCGCATGTCCACAAGCTCCTGGATTTCGCGGGCAGCTTCCTTCATGCCGGGCACGTTGAAGCGGCTCGTGCGGTTGATGGCGTCCCGGATGGCGTTTGGTCCGGCAATCCGGTCCGCCAGGTACATGAACCAAAGCGATCCCGGCCAACGTTCCCGATTGCCGAGGGCGATGGGCACCACGCCCGCCTCCTGCAACGACACGACCGTCTGTTTGAACGATTCGTAGCTGTCCGGCACCTCGAGGCCGTGTTCGGCGAAAATCCGTTTGTTGTAGAACACCGGTACGATGTTGAATTCGAGCGGCAATGCGTAAAGGCGGCCTCCGACGACATACGCTTCGGTGGTACCCGGGGCAAACTCCCATTCGAGCCCTTCCTCCATCAGGTCGTCCAACTCGGCGAATCGTTTTCCGATCACGTACGGTTCAAGAAAACCCGCCGCCCAGGTGACGCCCACGTCCGGCAGCCGGTTGGAAGCGGACAAAATTTTCAACCGCTCCTTGTACGATTCGTTGTCCAGCACTTCCACCTTGATGTCCACATCGGGATTGAGCCGTTCGTATTCCCGCACGATCCGCGTGACGATGCGGTTTTGTTGCCCCGAGTTGGATTCCGGCCACATGTGCAAAAACGTGATGGTCACACGCTCCCGATTTTCATCCGCCGGCCGGGGCTGAACTCCGCACGATGCGGCAAGGGCAACCGTCAGCAAGATGACGATTGCCGGTATCCACCTTTGATTCATGCCGCCGATCCCCCCCCCGATCAAAAACTGGCTTGTGCGCCGACACGGCAACGGCTGTCTATCTTTCCGTCACGTCGCGGGAGCGGTATTGTCCCGGACTGATTCCCGCCTGTTCCTTGAACTGCTTGATGAAATATTTGGTGGTCCGGTAACCGACCCGTTCGGCGATTTCGCTGACGGGCAACGAAGTGGTGAGAAGCAGTTCCTTCGCCTTCTGGATGCGGGTGCGGGTGACGTATTCGCTGAACGTGACATTCATCTGCTCCTTGAACAGCACGCTCAGGTAGCTCGGATTGACGGGAATGTGCCGCGCCACGTCGGTCAGACTGAACGGTTCGGCCAAATGTTCGTCGATGTATTGGACCGCCCGGTTGACCGCTTCGCTGACGGCGGGGCGTTGTTGGCCAAGATCCAGCAGGACGGGATCGACCACTTTCTCCATCCGTTTTGCGCGGAGGCGGTTTTCGCCGACTTCCAGCGCCTTTTCCACCGCTTCGATCAACTTGGTTCTGCTGACCGGTTTCAGCAAGTAGTTGACCGCCCCGAGCCGCAACGCTTTCTGGGCGTAATCAAACTCCGCATAGCCGGAAATGAGCAGGCTGACCGGTTTGTGCTCGAGGCCGAGCCCTTCCGCCGCTTCCAAAAGGTCCAGTCCGCTGATCCCGGGCATGCGGATGTCGCTGATGATCAGATCAACGGGTTCTCGCCTGAGCACTTCCAGCGCCGCGACGCCGCTGTCGGCATCCATCACCCGGTGGCGGCCGGCGGACCATTCGTCCAATATGCGTTTGAAACCCGACCGGCTTCTCGGTTCATCGTCCACGACCAGAATCGTTTTGCCCCTCAAAATGAAGCTGCCTCCTTCAGATGCGGAATCTCGAGCGTGAAACGGGTCCCCTGTCCTTCGTCGCTTTCCACGACCAGTCCGGCATTGTTGGGGACGGTCTTGCCGAAGTAGAGCATAAGCCGCCGGTGCACGTTGATGATGCCGAGTCCTTTGCCCGACGTGCCGTCGTCTTGCCACGTTTTGCCCGAAGCCATGCGCTCGCGCATTTCTTCGAGGACGGCCTCCGGGATGCCCGGCCCGTCATCGCTTACGTCGATGCGAATGTGGCCTCCCTTAGACTCGCATGCTTCGATGGACACTTTACCCGGGCCAAGTTTGTTGCCGACGCCGTGCAAAATGCAATTTTCCACCAGGGGCTGGATGAGCAGGCGCGGGATGCGCACGCCGAGAAATTTGCCGGGAACGTCCACGGACCAGCTCAAGCGGTCGCCAAAGCGCATTTTCATGATTTGCAGATAGCGCTCGATGTGCTCCAGTTCGTCGCCAAGGGTAACCCAATCCCCGTTTTTGCCCCGGTTGATCGTATAGCGAAAAAGTTCCGAGAGCGAGACCACTTGCTCCGCCAGCTCGTCCTCCCCGTTTTCTTGCAGCGACCAGTAAAGCGCATCCAGCGTGTTAAACAGAAAGTGCGGGTTGATTTGCGATTGCAGCGCCTTCAGTTCGGTGCGGCTTTGCAGCAGTTCCTTTTCGTACACCAGTTTGATCAGTTCGTTGATGTGTTCGATCATCTGGTTGTACGTTTTGTTCAATTCGGTGATTTCGATGGAGGAGTAGGTGGCCGGGTTCGTTTTCAACACGCCGAAGCGCGAGCTTTTCATCGTCCGGATCAGGTTGAAAATGGGGCGCGTGATGTAGGTGGACAAGAAAAGGCTCAGGATCAGGAACAGCACCGTGCCGATCACCGCCGACACGATGATCGCCGTACGGAGAACGGAAATGCCTTCCATGACGGCTTCCACGGGTTGCAGGATCATCATCGTCCAGTTCATCTCGGAAATGTACTGCCGCACGATCAGCATGTCCCGTCCGCCGAGCGTAACCGTCTGATCTTTGCCGGACATAAATTCGTCGATTTCGGCCTGGGTAATGCCGGGGTACGAGGAAACGACCAGTTTTCCGGCCTGGTTGATCAAAAGCGTATGGGAGCCTTCCAACATGGAGTCGTTCAGTTCATCCAGGGAAAAATAGTCCAGATTCATCCGGATCAACAGGTATCCGCCGTTCAAAAACCAGCGGTCCACCAGGCTCATGCTGCGGATGGCGAGCACGGTGTCGGGATAGTTCGGATCGATGCCGATCCAGATCAGTTTCCCCTTCGCTTCCCGGGCCGTCTCGACCCATACCGGTTCCACCCGGTCGTTCAGGTTGGCGCCGTCCAGCGGGTAAAGCAACCGTTCGTAGCCGCTGTAGATTTCCACCGAATGCACGCCGGATATGTAAGCGTGGATGTCTTTGACGACGGACGTCAACTCCTGCCGTTGGGCGAAGGTGGCACGCGCCATGTTCATCTCTTCCAGCAGGATCGACTGCACCTGCGGGTGGGTAACCGTTTGCATGGTGAACAGGTCGATCCGGTCGATGAGGGCTTCCAGACGCCCGCTGGCCTGCACCGCCGTCTGCTTCGTCTGTTTCTCCGCATGGTTTTTCAACAGCGTGCCCACCGAATCGTACATGACGACGGCCACGACGAGCAGGATGATGATCATGGCCAGAAGAAAGCCGACCAACATTTGATTGCGAAGCGTATTGTATTTCATCAATTTCGTTCGCAATTTGGCCAAGCCTCCTTCCGCGGAATCCTGCACCCGTTTGTTAACGATTTTAGCATGAAATCCTTTTTCCGGGGACAAATTTCCGCAAGGCGTCTCGTTGTTGTCGGAAGGCCGACGCGGCAATCTCGCCTGCGGAAGGCCGCTTTCGGGGCGAGTTGTGGATAAAATGCTGTTCATTCACCCGTGGCAGACCGGTTTTGGTGCGAGTTATGGGCAAAATGCGGCTATCTCCCCCTTGTGAATGGCCGCTTTCGGTGCGAGTTGATCGACTTTTTCGAGCGACTCTTCCTTGAAGGGCTGCTTCCGGCTCGAATTGCTCGACTTTCTCGAGTAACTCCTCCTCAAAGGGCCGCTTTCGACGCGAGTTGCTCGACTTTCTCGAGTAACTCCTCCTCAAACGGCCGCTTCCGGCTCGAATTGCTCGACTTTCTCGAGTAACTCCTCCTCAAACGGCCGCTTTCGGCGCGAGTTGCTCGACTTTCTCGAGCAATTTTACAATGGATGCCCACCTCCGAACCGCACCCCTCCCCCAACCAACAGGCGCAACGAAAACCACCGGACGACGGACCGCACTTCTTCCTCAACGGGCAAGCCAAAACCTCCGAACACCGAACCTTGCCCCGCCCCCAACCAACAGGCACAGCAAAAAACCACCGGACGACGGAACACACCTCTTCCCCGATCAGCGGGCACAGCAAAAAACCGCCGGATGACGGACCGTGCCCCCGTCCCCGGATCAAACCCGTTCGCGGGAAGCATCGTATCCGATCACCAGGCGGTTAGCCTTGATCATGCAAGATTAGCAATCCTTCATAAGTCCGACGATCGGCTTATCGCCGCACGGCGGGTCCGCCGACGAATGCGCGTTCCTTCGCATCCAGCCCGAAAGCGGTGTGGAGCGTCTGAATGATTTCATTCAGCTTGTTGTCGTCGATGACACAGGACACTTTGATTTCGGACGTGCTCACCATCTTGATGTTGACGCCCTGCTGCGAAATGACGTCGAACATGCGGGCGGCAACGCCCGGGTTGGACACCATGCCGGCGCCGACGATGGACACCTTGACCAGCCCTGTTTCCGACGTGGTTTCGTCATAGGTCACTTCGTTGCGGATGTTCTCGATGACCCGGATGGCCGTTTCAACGTCTTGCTTGCCCACGGTGAACGAGAAATCCGCCTTGCCGTTCTGCACGCCGCTTTGCACGATGATGTCCACGTTCACGCCCGCTTCCGCGAGGGCGGTGAACACGCCGGCCAGGATGCCGGGACGGTCCTCCACGCCCAGAATGCTGATGCGGGCCACATTTTTGTCGGCGGCTATGCCGCTGACAACGATGCCTTGTTCCAACGACGTTTCCTCCTTGACCAGTGTCCCCTCGCTATCGGTAAAGCTCGAGCGGACAACGAGCGTCACGTTGTAAAGTTTCGCATACTCCACCGCGCGCGGATGCAACACGGCCGCCCCCAGATGGGCGAGTTCCAGCATTTCGTCATAGGAAATCTGATCGAGTTTCCGGGCGTTCGGGACGATGCGCGGATCCGTCGAGTAGACGCCGTCCACGTCCGAATAAATTTCGCACAAATCGGCGCCGAGGGCCGCGGCCAGCGCCACGGCGGTCGTATCCGAGCCGCCCCGGCCCAGGGTGGTGACTTCCCCATCCTCGCTGATGCCCTGAAAACCGGCCACGATGGGAATTTTGCCTTCATCAAGCGCCGCCCGGATGCGCGACGGCTCGATCCTGACGATACGCGCCCGCCCGTGGGCGGGTTCGGTCGTGATGCCGGCCTGCCAGCCGGTGAAGGACATGGCGTCCTCGCCCAGGGCGTGAATGGCCATCGCCAGAAGCGACATGGAAATCTGCTCGCCGTTGGCCAGCAGCATATCCATTTCGCGTGCGGGGGGCTTGCCGTTCAGCTGACCCGACATGTCGATCAGGTCGTCGGTCGTGTCGCCCATGGCCGACACCACCACGACACATTGACGGCCGCTTCTTCTGGCTTTCACGATGCGTTCGGCGACGTTCTTCATCCGTTCGACACTGCCGACCGAACTGCCCCCGAATTTCATGACAACGAGTGACAAAGGTGACGCACTCCTCTCCGTTTCCAGTAGACTGTCGTATAGACGCGCTTGTGCGTCCCGTGCCGCAAAGGCGACGGTCAAGCCCGGGAAATGTACTTGCCTTCGGTCGTGTCGATCAGGAGCACGTCGCCTTCGTTGATGAACAGCGGAACCTGCACCGTATAGCCCGTTTCCAGTTTGGCCTGTTTGGTGGCGCCGGTGGCGGTGTTGCCCTTGACGCCGGGTTCGGCTTCCACCACTTTCAGTTCGACGCTGTTCGGCAGGTTGACGCCCAAAATTTCGCCTTCATAAACCAGGACTTTTACATTCATATTCTCTTTCAGGAAATTGAGTTCCCACTGGAGCTGGTCACTCGTCAGGGTAATCTGGTCGAACGTATTGTTGTCCATGAACGTATGTTCATTGCCGCTGGCATACAGATACTGCATGTCCCGGTTTTCCAGATGGGCCCGTTCCACGGTTTCGCCCGCGCGGAACGTTTTTTCCACGATGTTGCCGTTGCGCAGGTTCCGCAGTTTGGAACGGACGAAGGCTGCGCCTTTGCCGGGTTTGACGTGCTGGAATTCGAGCACCGAATAAATGTTGCCGTCCACCTCGATGGTAAGGCCGGTTCTGAAATCGTTAACTGAAATCACAGGATTTCCCCCTCAAGGTTTACTAACCAATCACTATAAAATTTTTGGGCGCATGTGTCAACAATTGGACGCCGTTTTCCGTCACCACGATGTCGTCTTCGATGCGGACGCCGCCGAAACCGGGGATGTAGATACCGGGTTCAACGGTGACCGTCATGCCCGGCTCCAACACGATGTCTCCGCCTTTGGACAGGCGCGGTTCCTCGTGGATTTCGAGCCCGACGCCGTGGCCGGTGCCGTGGCCGAACAGGTCGCCGTACCCGTATTTCGTGATGATGTCGCGGGCAATCCGGTCCGCTTCCCGTCCCGTCATGCCCGACCGGATGCCGTCCAGCGTCGCCAGCTGCGCTTCCAGCACGATGTCGTAAATTTCCTTGTGCCGGTCCGTCGCCGGTCCGAGCACCACCGTTCGGGTGATGTCCGAACAATACCCTTCAAAATAGGCGCCGAAATCGAGGGTGACGAACTCGCCCGGTCCCATCACGCGATCGCTCGCCTTGCCATGGGGCAGCGCCGACCGCTCACCAGAAGCGATGATCGTGTCAAAGCTGGTGCCGGAAGCGCCTTCCCTGCGCATGAAAAATTCGAGCTCCAGCGCCGCTTCCTTCTCCGTCATGCCGGGTTTCAGCGCGTTCAGCATATGTTCGAAAGCCCGGTCGGCGATGGCGCACGCTTCCTTCATGACCGCCAGTTCGCCGTCGTCTTTCACCATGCGGATCGTTTCCACCAGTTTGCCGGCGGGAACAAGATCGAAATCGGCCAACTTGTCGGCCAATTTCCGAAAACCGGCGACGGTCAGGTCATGGTCTTCGTATGCCAGCGTCCTGATGCCGAGCGCCGCGGCCTTGTCCCGGATCGACTCTTCCGGGATCAGCCCGTGCTCCACGAACACAAACTCCGGCGCCTGGGAAGGCGCCTGGGTTTTGTATCGAAAATCGCTGAGCAGGACCGCTTCGTCCCGCGTAATCAGCAAATAACCGGACGATCCCGTAAATCCGCTCAAATAACGACGATTGACGGCGCTGGTCACCAGCAGGCCGTCGACCGATCTGTTCGCAAGGATGTTCCTCAATTTTTCAAGGCGTTCCCGGATGGCCATGTTCATTCGCTCCTCGATTTCCGGATGACTCGAATCAATGCCGCAAGCCCGAGTTCGTAACTGGCTTCTCCGAATCCGACGATCTGGCCGGCTGCAGCCGGCGCGATGACCGACGTGTGGCGGAACGGCTCCCTGGCGTGAATGTTGGACATGTGCACTTCCACCGTCGGCAGGTTTACGGCCTGGATGGCGTCGCGAATCGCGTAGCTGTAATGGGTGAACGCGCCCGGGTTGATCAGGATGCCGTCCTCCTTGCCGATCGCCGCCTGGATGCGGTCGATGATGGCTCCCTCATGGTTGGACTGAAAAAAGTCCAGTTCCGCACCCTGGGCGCGGGCCGCCTCTTGCAGGCGATCTTCGATCATGGACAACGTGGTCGTTCCGTAGACGCTTGGCTCGCGAACGCCGAGCAAATTCAGGTTCGGGCCGTTGATGACTGCAATCTTGATCACTGGGCACCTCCGGACATGTGTCGATTGTCGCCTTTCCGCTGATTGACGCATCCATTTTACCACAAGGCGGAAACGTTGAGAACGACAGGATTACCCCATGCCCGGCTCGCGCGTCCGTTCGTCTGTAAATTCAAACGTGATCGAATAACCGATGAACACCCCCCACAGCAAAAAGCGGCACAACTCCGACACGTGGCTGTGCACATCCATCCGGTTCCACGCCGGCAACCATCCCAGGGCATGTCCAATCCCGAAAAAAAGCAGCAAATACCAGAACAACCCGTACAGGATGCCCGGCCACGGCCCCTTCGCCTTGCGCAAAACGACGGCATACACAAGCGACGCCACCATGGAAATGCCGGTGAAGACGGCCAATCCGTAAAGCATGCCTGTCCAGGATGAGGCGGCAAACTTGCTCAGCCAGGGCCCCGCCCAGGAAGCGGGCTTCACTTCGCTGAATCCGAAAAAATGCAGGACAACCCCCGCCAGTCCCCAGATCAATCCCGCAAAAAAACCGATCTGCAGGGCAAACGCCAACGGACGAATCAATGGCGAAACACCTCCCGCACGCCTTGCAGAGTCTCCGTTAGTATTTGCCCCCAATGCCTTCCTCATGTAAAGTTGCCATGCGCATCCCGGTAAAAGGCCGGACTTCCGCTTTGGAAAATCGCGGCTCGCCGCCCGGAAACGATGGTCACGGTCCCTTTTTTTCAGTAAAATAAAAGAACGACTTCACCCTTGAAGGGAGCGCATTCCCATGCGCCTGTACGACAGACGTTTCATCATCGTGATCCTCGTCCTGGCTGCCATCGGCATCCTGTACCGGCTCGTGACCCATCCGTCGGGCATGCTCATCCCGGTGCTCGTGCTCGGAACCGTGTTTCTCCTTTACAAGTTTCCGCCCGGCCGTTGGCGCCGCAGGGGCGGTTACCGCCGTGACGCCGCTCCCCGCCCGCCGGCATCCGCCTCCGGCAACCGCCGGCAAAACCGCAACAAGGCCAAATTTCGCGTCATCCCCGGAAACAAGAAAGACGACCCTTCGCGCAAGTGAGCGAGGGTCGCCCGGTTCACGCTGTCGTTTTCGGCACGATTTTCCGGACATACAAATCGTAGCTTTTTTGGTAACCGACCAAACTCCACCTTTCGAAAAAGCGTCTGCCCGCCTCGTACCCGGATTCGTACAGCCTCATCACCGTCTCCCGCGGCAGGTCGAACTGGGTCGTTCGGACGCCGAGGGTCGGAATTTTGACCGTCCGAAACCGGTTGTGCTGTTCGATGTATCGCTCATCGTGCGCTTCCAGCATTGTGGAGACGAGGGCGTGCAACATCGAAAGCGGGCCCGAGATGCGCCGCGGCTCCTGGTCGTTCTTCCCGACCAGCTGAAACCCGATGACCGGCAGCCGTTTGGCGGGCAAACCGGAACGCGGGTCGGCGGCGTTCTCGCGGTCGAACAGCCAAAGCGGAAAATTGCTGAGCAAACCGCCGTCCACGATGACATTGCGCTTGTTGCCGAGGGTGGCCGGCTCGAAAAAGTACGGAATCCCCGCGCTCATCCGCACCGCCCGCGCCACCGGGAACGAATCCGCCTCGACACCGTATTTCGGCAAATCGTCCGGCAGCACCAGCATGCGCCCGCCGGTGATGTCCGACGCGACCACCCTCAGTTTTCCTTCAGGCAGATCGGCAAAACCGCATACGCCCTTCGCGGCGAGCAGTCCGCCGATCCATTCTTCGAGTGGCTTGGCGGAAAACAATCCGCGTTTGAACAGAAACCTCAGCGGCGGGATGATCCGTTTCCATCCGGTTCCCGCGTCGGCGAAACGCGGAAACGGCGTGTTTTGGATGATGTCGAGCAATTCTTCCCCCCGGTAGCCCGCCGCGATCAGGGAAGCGACAATCGCTCCCGAACTCGTGCCGGCCACCCGGTCGAACGAAGCGCCCTTCTCTTCCGCGGCTTTGACGGCTCCCGCCAGCGCAATTCCCTTGACGCCACCCCCTTCGAACACCGCATGGAACCGCATCCATCCATCGCCTCCTTCCCGCCATCGTTTCCTGAACCAACATATGCGCGATCGGGGTTGACCGATAACCGCTCCGCGGGCAACAAAAAAACCGCCTCCGGTCGCCTGTCGGCGCCGGGGACGGTTTCCTTCCCGCGTCTTTCTGTCCCGTCAATCCGATTCCAGCTCCGCGCGAATGCGGGTCAACTCTTTCGCGCGTTCCGGATCCCGCTTGAAATATTCCACCAACGCTTCGATGCACGTGATGGAATCCCAGCTCAGGTGATGTTCGATGCCTTCGACGTCCCGGTAAATGTTCTCTTCCTTGACGCCGATCACGGAAAGAAACTGCTCCAGCAGCTGATGCCGGTCCGCCAGCCGCTTGCCGATTTTCTTCCCTTTGCTGGTCATGACCAGGCCGCGGTACTTCTCGTAAACGAGGTAATTGTCCTTGTCCAGCTTCTGGATCATTTTCGTGACGGAAGACGGGTGCACTTCCAGCCCTTCCGCGATGTCGGACACCCGGGCATATCCTTTTTCGTTGATCAGCATATAGATGCGCTCCAGGTAATCTTCCATGCTCGGGGTCGCCACAGCCCATCCTCCCTCGCGCCGGCGTCCCGGTTCTGCGGCCGCAACGACGGCGTCAAACTTGTCTTTTCATGATACACAATGTCGCTCAAAAGCTCAACCACTCCGGCGTAATCGCGTTCAGCCAGGCGGAAATTTTCGTCATCTGTCCCGTAAACAGGAGCACGCCCATCGCCACCATCAGCCCGCCGCCGATTTTCATCACCCGTCCCGAATAGTGGAGCAACCATCGGACCGACCCGAGGAACCAGGCCAGGGCGATGAACGGAACGGCAAATCCGAGGCTGTACGCCGTAATGTACTTCAGCCAGGATCCCGGATCGGAGAGGGAAAGCCCGATGATGAAACTCAAAATCGGACCGATGCACGGCGTCCACCCCGCGGCGAAGCCGACGCCGACGGCGAACGTGCCGAGATGGCCGGCCGGCTTCCAGCGCAAATTGAGCCGCCGTTCCTTCATCAGAAACTGCGGTTGGAACACGCCGAGCAGAAACAGGCCGAATGCCACGATCAACACGGCGGACAACTGGGAAATGAGCGTCTGGTATTGCTTGAAAAAGTCGCCGAACGCCCCCGCCCCGAAACCAAGCGTATAGAACACGACGGAAAACCCGAGGGCAAATGCGACGGAATGGGACAACGTCCGGATCCGCAATTCGCGGGTGCCCATTTCCTTCAGCTCGCTCACCCCGACTCCGGTGATGTAGGACAAATAGGAAGGATACAGGGGCAGGCAGCAGGGAGAAATAAAGGAGGCCAGTCCGGCCAGAAACGCGATTCCGATGTTGATTTCGGTCATTCAGGCATCACCTCGCCACAATCGATCCGTATGCATCAAACCGTGCATGAAAATCAGCGGCCTTTCCGGTCAAAGACGCAATCCCGACATTGCGAACGGCATTCGACATCAGCCGCAGGAGCTGATGGTCTCAGCGCGAAGGAGGCCCATTCCTGCCGGCTGCGATCCGGTTCCATGCCTTGCGCGTGACGAGCGTCGCAAACAACAGAACAATGAGGATGAGCACCACGGTTCCGCCCGGCGCCAGATTCCAGATGCCCGACAACACGAGTCCGATCAGGACGCCCGCTTCCGAATAGAGCACCGCCAGCCCGAGCGTCGGGCGAAAGCCGCGGCCGACGGCCAGGCTGCAGGCGACGGGGATCGTCATGAGGGCGGATACGAGCAGGGCGCCGACGATTTTGATCGCCATGCTGACCACCAGCGCCGCCATGACCGTAAGCAGCACGTTCAGGAAGCGGGTGGGAAGGCCGCTGACGCTGGCCGCGTCCTCGTCGAGGCTGAGCAGGAACAGCTCCTTGTAGAACACCGCGACGAACAGCACGACCGCCAGAGTGACGCCGGCCACCAGCCACAAATCCTGCGTGCTCAGCGTCAGGATGCTGCCGAACAGATAGCCGTTCACGTTCATGTTGAACCCCCGTCCGAAGGTGAACAGCACCGACGCCAGCGCCATGCCGCCCGCCATCATGATGGCGATGGACAGTTCCGCGTAGGAGCGAAATTGCCGGCGCAACAATTCGATGGCGAGCGCCGCCAACACGGCAAAGGCGAGGCCGAGGCCGAGCGGATACAGGCCGGTCAGAAAGCCGAGGGCCACCCCCGCCACCGACGTGTGCGCCAGCGTGTCGCCGATCAGGGACAGGCGGCGCAGCACGATGAACTGGCCGATCAAAGGCGCCATCAGGCCGATCAAGAGCCCGCCGATGAGCGCCCGCTGAAAAATGTCCAGAAAAAAAATGTCCACGTCCCGTTCCCCCGTCAAGCCAGGCTGCCGGTTGTATGATACAAATCCGATTCGGCGCAATCGTCCGCCTCATGGGTATGGCGCACATAAAACTGCAGCTTGCCGTTGGAATGGGCGGGCGCATCTCCCAAATAGGCGCGCATCATGTCCACGTCATGGGAAACCATCACGAAGGTGATGCGGTGCTTCTGGTGCAGATGGGTGATCATGCGGAAAAACGTGTCCTGGGATTCCGCGTCGATGCCCGTCGTCGGTTCGTCGAGCACGAGCAAATCCGGTTGGTTGACCATCGCCCGCGCGAGCAACACCCGCTGCTGCTGGCCGCCCGACAGTTCGCCGATCCGTCTGCCGGCCAAACCGTCGATGTCGAACGCCTCCATCGCTTCCCGGATTTTCTTCCGGTCTTCGGCGGCAAGCAGGCGGAACATCGTCCGTTTGCCGTACAGCCCGGACTCCACCACTTCCCGCACCGTCGCCGGAAACAGCGGGTTGAGGACGTTCTTCTGCGGCACGTAGCCGATGCGGTGCCAATGGCGAAATTCGCGGACCGGTTTGCCGAACAATCGGATTTCGCCGGCGGACGGTTTGATGAGGCCGACGATCATTTTGAGCAGCGTCGTCTTTCCCGCCCCGTTCGGACCGATCAGGCCGACGAAATCCCGTTCCAGCACGTCGAAACACAGTCCGTCGATCACCTTCGTGTCACCGTAGGCGAAAGACACGTTGTCCAGGGAAACGATGCGATCGTGGCAGTCCGTTCCTGATACCATCCTGTCCATCATGGTCGTTCACCCGTTCTCCTTAGCATGATCCGCCGTCGCGTGCATCGCCATGGGCGTTCCGGCCTCCCGCGTGCGTTCATCCTTAGTCTAAAGCAATGGCCAGCGTTGTCAAGTTCCGCTCCATGACGGTGAAATAATCTTCCCCCGCATGCAACTGGTCTTCCGTCAATCCTTCCAGCGGGTTCAGCACCAGGGTGTCAATGCCGAGGGATTCGGCCAGCGTTTCGGCCACCTTCGGCGACACCAGTTCCTCGAACAAAATGTACCGGATCCCGAGCTTTCGGGCCTCGCCGCGGATTTCCTCCAGCTTCCCGAGGGTCGGTTCCGCATCCGGTGCCAGGCCCATCACGCCGATTTGCGTCAAACCGTAGTCACGGGCCAGGTAGCCGAACGATTCGTGGGAGACGATGAACGTTTTTTGCTTCGCTTCCGCGGCCATCTTCGTCATCTTGGCGTCCAGATCGTGCAATCGGGCCTCCAACTGCGCATAGCGGGATTCATAATCCGCCCGGTTTTCCGGGTCCGCTCCGATGAAGGCGTTTTTGATGTTGGCCGCCAGCACGAGAGCCTGTTTCGGGCTCAGCCAGACGTGGGGATCCGTGTCGTTGTTCCCGTGGTCGTGACCGCGGCCGCCTTCCCCGCCGCCGTGGCCATCGGCGAGTTCATGCCCGTTACCATCGGCATGGTCGTGGCCGTGGTCATCCCCGTCCGCGGCCGAATGCGTTCCCCCGTTGCCGGAAATGCGGATCAACGCGGCGCCATGGGACGCCTCCACGACGAGCGGCCCTTCCCCGGGCGCAAGCGCGCCGAGAAAATCGTCCACCCAACCTTCATATCCCGCACCCAGATACACAAACAGGTCCGCTTCGGAAATTTGCCGCATATCCTGCAATTTGGGCGACCAATCATGGGAGTCGACCCCCGCCGGAACGAGGTTGATCACGTCCGCATCGTCACCGCCGATTTTCGCCGCAAAATCATACAGCGGGTAGAAACTGGCCACCACGTTCAGCCGTTTCCCCGCTTCGCCTTCGCCAACCGCTTCGCCGGGCGCCGGCCCTCCGCCGCAACCCGCCGCAAACAGGGCCAAAGCCGCCATCAGGCACAGGACGGCGAACGGCAGCATCTTCCGTCCCGTCCGCCATCGTCCCGCCGCGCCCTTCGTCCCCGGTTTCTCCTCCATCATTCCGTATCCTTTCTGGCATGTTATTCGTAATTATTACTATTTGCATTGGCATCATACCATTCCACCAAAAAACGTGTCAACCACATTCGTTTCGCGCGGCGGGAAACGGAAAACTCCCGCGGCGGCGATGAAGCGCCCCTGTCGTCGGTTGCCTGCTAACGACAGGAAGCGGTTCACCGCCGCTCGCGGGAGCGCAAAGGCCTTCCAAAGCCCGGCCGGTCAGCGGATCCTCGTCTTTCGCACCGTCCGGGGCCGCCGTCATTTCACGATCGCGCCGTTCGGGATGTCCCCGTCCACCGTGGCCACCGTGAGCCGATCCCCCTGCGAAGCGGCGAGAATCATCCCCTGGGACAGTTCGCCCCGCAGTTTGACCGACTTCAGGTTCGTCACGCAGATCACCTTCTTGCCCACCAGTTCCTCCGGTTGATAGAATTGGGCGATGCCGGAGACGACCTGGCGCCGTTCCGTTCCGAGATCCAGCTGCAGCTTCAGCAGCTTGTCCGCGCCCTTCACCTTCTCGCAGGCGATCACTTCGGCCACCCGCATTTCCACCTTGGCGAAGTCGTCGTAGACGATCTCGGGCAGTGCGCCCGTTTCCTCGTCATCCGTCCCGCCCGCCGGCACGGCCGCCGGTGCCGCCGTCCCCCGCATGGACGCCAAAATATGCGCCACCTCGGCCTCCATGTCCAGCCGCGGGAAAATCGGCGCCGCCTTGCCCACCCGGGTGCCCGCCGGAATGCGCCCGAACGTGCGCAGCGATTCCCAGCCGGCCAATTCGCCTTCCCCGACGCCAAGCTGTTCGCGGATGAGGCGCGGCGAACGGGTCATGAAGGGCTGGATCATCACCGACACGAACCGGAGCGATTCCGCCAGGCGGGCCATCACCGAAGCGAGTTCCGCCTTCCGGCTTTCGTCCTTCGCCAGCACCCACGGCTGGGTTTCGTCGATGTATTTGTTCGACCGGCGGATCAGGTTCCAGATGGACGTGAGCGCCGCGGAGAACGCCATTTCGTCCATCGCCGCCTCCACTTCCGCCACCGTTTTCAGCGCCGTCTGCCGCACGTCTTCGTCGAAGGCCGTCACCGCGCCTTCCACCGCCGGCACTTGTCCGCCGAAGTACTTGTCGATCATCGCCACGGTGCGGTTGAGCAGGTTGCCCAGGTCGTTGGCCAGGTCGAAGTTGATCCGCTCGATGAACCCTTCCGGCGTGAACGTGCCGTCCGAACCGAAGGGCACTTCCCGGAGCAGGAAGTAGCGCAGGGCATCGAGGCCGTACCGGTCAATGAGCACCACCGGATCCACCACGTTCCCCTTCGATTTCGACATTTTGCCTTCTTTCGTAATGAACCAGCCGTGGCCGAACACTTTTTTCGGCAGCGGGAGGTCCAGGGCCATCAGCATGATCGGCCAGTAGATCGTGTGGAACCGCACGATTTCCTTGCCCACCAGATGCACGTCCGCCGGCCAATAGCGCTCGAATTTGGACGGATCATCGCTGCCGTAACCGAGAGCCGTGACGTAGTTGGAGAGCGCGTCGATCCACACGTAGATGACGTGCTCCTCGTCGCCCGGCACCGGAATGCCCCATTTGAACGTCGTGCGGGAAACGGCCAGGTCCGTCAGCCCCGGCTTGAGGAAGTTTTCGATCATTTCGTTCCGGCGCGACTCCGGCTGGATGAACTCCGGATGCTCCTCGTAATACTTCAGCAGCTTGTCGGCGTATTTGCTCATGCGGAAATAGTAGCTTTTTTCCTTGAGCCATTCCACCGGGCGTCCGCAGTCGGGACAGTTGCCGTCGACCAGCTGCCGCTCCAGGAAAAACGACTCGCAGGGCGTGCAATACCAGCCTTCGTATTCGCCGAGGTACACGTCCCCCTGCTCCACGAATTTGGCGAAAATGCGCTGCACCGCCTTTTTGTGCCGTTCTTCCGTCGTGCGGATGAAGTCGTCGTTGCTGATTTCAAGCTTGGTCCAGAGCGCCTGGATGCCCGCCACGATGTTGTCCACGTATTCCTTCGGCGAAACGCCTTTTTCCTGTGCTTTGCGCTCGATTTTCTGGCCGTGCTCGTCCGTCCCCGTCAGGAACATGACGTCGTATCCGCGCAGCCTTTTGTACCTGGCCATCGCGTCCGCCGCCACCGTGCAATAGGCATGTCCGATGTGCAGCTTGTCGCTGGGGTAGTAGATCGGCGTGGTGATGTAAAAGGTTTTTCTCTCCTCCGTCATCGCTCGCTGCCTCCTTCGTCTTTGTGAAAAATGAAAAAAGCTCCCATCCCCTTGGGACGAAAGCTTCCGCTCACGTGGTACCACCCAATTTCCCGGCTGCCGCGGCCGAACCTTCCCCGCGGGGAAGATGCGTCCGGCATTGCCGGCTCATTGCCGTCCGGATCCGCGCCGCAATGGGCGGTTCCGTCCGGGGTTCCCGATAACGGCGGGTGTCCGTCGCTCCCTTGCCGGGCGTTACATTACGCGGCTGTGCACCGCTTCCCGCTGCGGGGACGGCGTGTCCCGCCTCCTGCGGAAAATCGGGCAAGCCCCCTGCTCTCCGCACCCGTCCAGTCCCGCTCCCTTGCGGAGCCCGGACCGGCTTGCCGTTGCGGGGCCGGCTCGAAAGCGAATTCTCCGGGACCATCTTCCGCGGCCGCAACGATACCGGTTTTCAGCTCCCCCGGCTCTCTGGCCATCGATCCTGCCGCGTACTCATCCGTTCATCGAATTGGGCGATCATCGGTTGTCTTCCCATTATTTCCACTATAGCGAAGCGCCATTCAGCCTGTCAAGCCGCGGCGGGTTGCCCGGGTGCGCCCGCTCCCGAGCCCCGCCATCACGGCTCTTGGTTGCGGCGGTTCGCCTCCCCCGCATGCGGTTAGGGCTGTAATGGCCGTTGCGTCAAAGCCGCTGCTCGAGCCGCAGCGGACCAGGGTCATTCCGACGCCCGGTCATGCGCCCTTCCTGCTGCGCCGCGCTGGCGGGGGCACCGGGTCGAAACCGCCCGGATGGAACGGATGGCACTTCACGATGCGCTTCACCGTCAGCACCGTTCCCTTGATCGCGCCGTGCTTGTCAAGCGCCTCCAGGGCGTAGGCCGAGCAGGTCGGATAAAAGCGGCAGGTCGGCGGTTTGAGCGGTGAGATGAACTTTCGGTAAAAAAGGACGAGGCCCCGCAATAAATGCTTCATGGACGTTCCGCAGCCTCCGCTTCACCGCTTTCGTCAGCGGCAGCGGTCTCCCGGCAATCCTCGCAATAGCCGAAAACTTCGAACTTGTGCCGCACCACCTGGAACGATTCCGGCACATCGTGAAGTTCGGGCATCGGGCAATAGCGAAGCGGCAGCGTCCGCTCGCAGGACAGGCAGATGAGATGGTGGTGGTGCTCCCCGCCTCCGCAATGCACCTTGAAGCGCACGCCGTCCTCGAACATGATCTGTTCGAGCACCCCAAGCTCCTGCATCACCCGCAAATTGCGATAGACCGTGTCAAAACTGAGCCCGGGATACTGCTCCTCCATGTCTTCATAAATTTCCTTCGGCGTCAAATAGCCGTCCGCCTCCGCGAACAGTTTCGCAAGACTTCTGCGCTGTCCGGTGATGCGCAATCCTTTCTCGGCCATCACCTTCAGGATCGCCGTATCATCCATGTCGTGTTTCCTCCCGTGTCGACGGTCAGGTCAACATTCATTATACCCCTTGCACCGCCTCCATTGAAAGCCTGAAGCATCAAGCGGGGCGGTCCGCACGGGACAACGCCCGGTACGGACGGAACATCAACCGGTCCGCTAATTCGCGGATTTCGCCCGTCGGCCCGCCGCGCCCGGGCACATCCGCCGCTCAGCCTGATGGAAACAACGCCCGTGCGCCCGGGCCGGGGATTCCAAGAAACGGGGATGGCGGTCCAGCAAGGCGAAAGACGCCCGGCGGGCGTCTTTCCAGCGGTTACGGTTGCGGCACGACGGGATCGATCCGTTCCAGCAATCCCGCCAATCCCCCCGCTTGATCAAGGGCATATCCGAACAGATTGACATCGAGTTGCCGGCTGTACTTCACGATGTCCGTGATCGCTATCGGTTCGCCCCGGGTGAACGCCCGCAGTTCGCTTTCAAAGTCCATGGCCAACGTGAAGAAGCCGGTGCCGACGTCCGCCGTCGGCCACTCCATGTGCCCCTCGGCAAACAGGTTCAGCATGTTTTTGCCCGGGAGAAGACGAAGCGTGCCGTAATGGGCGACGTAGGGAGAATCGAGCCATATGAGAAGGGTGTTTTCGCGTTCCGTGTAATGGATGGTGTACTTCATGGCGTCATCCGCGCCGCGCCACAACCAGGCGACCACGGGTTCATGGTCCGTATATTCGCCCGCATACACGTCAAAATCGAGATACGTTCCCTCCATCGCTTCCATGTCCGCGTCCACGTCGGACAAATGGTCGACATACCATTGTTCCCCGTCCAGTGCCGCGCTCCACAACGCGATGGCATCATGCGAGGGAGAATAGCCCGCGATGATCAGTTGCGAACCGGTTCCGAACGGCGCAACCCGGAGAGTCTGAATGTCGGAATTATCCGACAGCAACTGCGATTGCAATGGGCCGTACGGTTCAATGGTGTCGAATTCGCCGTTATCGTCCGTGACAATCTGCAGCGTCCGGACGGACGCGCGGCCTTCGCCGTCCAGCCAAACGGCGGCCAGAAGACCGTCTTCCAACTTCACGATGTTCAAATCCGCATAGCCAAAGCCGAGATCGAACAGCGGAATGGGTGCACCAACCGCATTTCCGTCGATCGTCCTCGCATGAAGCACATCCCCGCCCTGGACGAAGATCGTATGGAAAACAATGAATTGTCCGGATAAATCGTCATGAAGCAGCTGAACATGTTGGGTTGACGTTTCCGTTTCGACGCTGAAATCGGGCGAACCTTCTTCCGGTTGCCCGGCCGCGAAATAACGGCCGGACAGGTGCGTTTGCTGTCCGTCGTCCACCGAAAGCCATACGGCAAGATACGCGTCGTCCGCGTAGGCCGCGTCGTAGTCGTAGACGAATTCGCCGTCTCCGTTCAGGGTGCCGATCCGCCTCAACTCGACGGCATCCGGTTTCCGCCCGAACAGATGGACGTTCACGTTGTCTTCGTTCCTCGACAGCATGAGATAATTTCCGGTCGCCGGGTCCAGGCTCAACTTCGGTTGGACAAATGCCGGCGGATGCATGTACGGCACCCCGAAGGGCAACAGACGCGTTCCAAACCGGGAGTGGTAGAAATAATAAACCGTCCCTTCATTCGCGTTGTACACCTGATGGAAACCGCCGTATTCCATCGATTCGGCCAGCAAGTCGGGGGGCGTGAAACCGTCCAGTTCCGAAAACACGCGGAAGCCGTACAAATCCGTGTATGCTTCATTGTTCATGCCAAATTTGCGTCCGAGCAAAACGGCATAATCGCCAAGGGTTGTCCGGGTGATGTCGAACGTTGAAAATCCGTCATACACGTCATCCATCCGGTGGAAATCGATGGCCAGCGAGAACGGCTCGACGGATCCGTATACGGCTTTGGCAACGGTGTAGGTATCCCTTTCGTCGTCCTGGCCGGATTGCCAAAAGACGACGGCATCCGTTGCGCCGGCATCAAGCGCCAGATTTCCCGGCCGATACATGCCGTAGCCGAAAGAAACGGCTTCATCCTGGATCAGGGCGTACGACTCTTCTTCCGGCGCAAACTCGACAAATGTTCCGAATATCCCGGCAATCAGCTCATACGCCTGATTCCAGGCGATGAAATACCGGTTGCCGGAAACATGGCCGATGGCGGTATCCAGCACTTGACCGCCTTCGTCGAGATCGGTCACAGTGAGCTCGTGCCTTTCGTACGCATCACCGGAAGGCAAAAAATAACTGACGGCCAACCGATTGCCGCTCTGGTCGAAATAACTGACGGCAAAGCGGCCGGTCCCCGGGTCGACGGCCAGTGACGGTTGCGAGCACGCCAGGCAAACGGTTTGAAACCCAGCGGAAACAAAATGTCCGGGATCATCGGCATTCACGTAACCGAAGTCGATCATGCTGTTGCCGGATTGCCAAACGACGAGGTAACGCCCGTTGGCCGAATCATACGCCGTCAAAATCCGGTCGATCATCCCGCCGGCATTGGAATGCGTGACGTCGTATCCGAACGGAATGCCGTGCCGGTCAAACCTTCGGCTTTGCAAATTGGCGAATTGCTGGGGAACCGGTTGATGGACAAACACTTGAAAATATTCGTCTTTGTCCGGATTGTAGACGGTGGCGTGATGGGTTTCGTACCGCCAATCCTCCGTTCCAGCCCCCTGCGCGCCCGCCGTCGGCACCAGGAGGAACAGCAGCAAACCCGCCATCAGAAGAAGCACCGTTTTTCTCGTCCTATTGTTCATGAAAAGTACACTCCGCATCTTGAGTTTGAAAAACCGCTGTTGACACTCCCCCCCTATTCGACAAACGCCAACAAATACCTTCCAATCTTTCTCAAACAAAAAATAAAAGGATTGAGCGAGTCGCGAGACATCGTCTCAATCCTTCCGTTGCCATGTTCACGATCAACGATACTGGCCGAATCCCGTCGGCTGCTGCGAATCGGAGCGCAAATACTGGTCATGGCCCGGTTGATCGCCGCGGTAATTGGACATCTGATAGGAGCCGGGCTGGACAAACGGATTCGGCATCTGGGATTGCCCGTATCCGCCCTGGTTGAACGAAGCGGTTTGGTAACCGGATGTCGGTTGCGTCGAATCCGAGCGCAAATATTGGTCATGGCCCGGCTGGTTGCCCCGGTAGTTCGGCATTTGGTACGAGGCCGGTGCCGACACGCCCGACGGGTTCATCGAATCCGACCGCAAGTACTGGTCGTGGCCCGGCTGGTTGCCCCGGTAGTTCGGCATTTGGTACGAGGCCGGCGCCGACACGCCCGACGGGTTCATCGAATCCGACCGCAAGTACTGGTCGTGGCCCGGCTGGTTGCCCCGATAATTCGGCATTTGGTACGAGGACGATGCCGACACGCCAATCCCCGTGCCCTGGGATCCGGCGGTTTCCGGCCGTTGGTAGTAGGATTGGACAAACCCGACGGGTTGATATGCCGGCTTGTAACCCTGATACTGGGACTGCACGCCCGTCTGGAACGGTTGCTGCTGTTGTTGTTGATACAAAGCGGTTCTGCCTCCTTTGCTGGTCATCAGGAATTCAGTGAAATCCTTTACTAGTATTCCTGGCGCCGCACCGATTTATCATGCGGCAGGATGGCAGTTTTTGCACCGGTTTGCCGGCTCACCGCTCCGGACGGAGGATGGCGTCTTCCACCTTGATGCAGCGGTCCATGATCACCGTCAGCCCGCCTTCGGCGGCGATGGCGGCCGCTTCTTCGCTGATGATCCCCTGTTGCAGCCACAGCACGTTGGCGCCGATTTCCACCGCTTCCCTGGCGACCGGCGGCGTGTCTTCGCTTCTGCGGAACACGTTGACGATGTCCACCGGCTCGGGTATGGCGGTGAGCGACGGATAGCACGTTTCTCCCAGGATGGTGCCGCTCACGTTCGGATTGACCGGAATGATCCGGTAACCCCGCGCCTGCATCGCCGCCGCCACCATGTGGCTCGTCCGGTCCGGTTTGTCCGACAGGCCGACGACGGCGATGTTGCCCGCTTTCTGCAAAATGGCTTTGATCGCTTCCCGGGACGGATTTTCAAATGCCATTGTTCAACACCTGCTTTCCCTTGGATGTCATTCTTGAACGCCCGGCTTGTCCGGTCAATCGAGCACGTCGATTTCCGCGCCGAGTTCGCGCAGATGGTCGAAATATTGCGGATACGATTTGGCCACGTGATGCGCATCCCGGATCACGAGCCCCTTGTCCGAACGGAGACCGACGACGGTGAGCGCCATGATGACCCGGTGATCGAAGTGGGCGTCGATTTCCACGCCGCCCGGCACGCCTTCCGGTTTGCCGTGCACGATGATTTCGCTTTGCCGTTCCTCCACGTCGGCGCCGGCTTTGCGCAATTCCGCGACGAAATCGGTGATCCGGTCGCATTCCTTGTAGCGGAGGTTTTCGACGTTGTAGAAGCGCGACGTGCCTTCCGCAAACACTGCCGCCGCCACCATCGCCAACACGGCGTCGGTAAAGTGGTCACCGTCGAATTCCACGGCTTTCAGGCGGCCGTTGCCCCGCACGTGGACGATACCGTCCTTGTGGTCAAGCGGCACATTCATCGCCCGCAGCACATCGACGGCGGCCCGTTCGCCCTGCCGGCTGTCTTCCGGCAGGCGGTGCACTTTCACGTCGGAATCGGTCACCGCCGCCGCGGCCAAAATGGCCGCCGAGCCCGGATAATCGCCCTGGACGACGTACCGTTTCGCCTCATAGCGTTGCCGTCCCGGCACCCGGTAATGCATCAGGTCGTCGGACGCTTCCACGCGGATGCCCGCCTGCCCGAGCACTTCCAGGGTTTGTCCGACGACAATTTTCGATTTCAGGTCGTTCAATACTTCGATTTCGCTGTCTTCTTCCAGCAAGGGAGTCATGAACAGCAGGGAGCTCAAATATTGCGAACTGACGCTGCCCGACACCCGGATGCGGCCGCCGCGCGGCGCGCCGCCGTGTATCGTGATCGGCAAACGCCCGTCCCGGTGGGTGACCCGCACGTTCATCTGCTCCAGGGCGTGGATCAGATCGATGTGGGGCCGTTTGCCCAGCGATTCCGGGTACTTGTTGAGAAACGTGACGTCCCCCGGGCAAAGCGCCGCCACCGACATCAGAAAGCGGAGCACCGCGCCCGCGTTGCCGACGTCTAGCTCCTTCGCCGCCCGCGGTTTGGAACCGAACCCGCGGATCGTCAACCGGTTTTCCGTTTCAACGAGCTCCGCGCCGAGATCCCGCAACGACCGCCGCATGGCGTCGCTGTCTTCGCTGTGCGCGGGGTACATGAGTTCGCTTTCGCCTTCCGCCAGCGCCGCGGCCAGCATGTAGCGCGTCGTATAATTTTTGGAGGAAAGAGCCTGGATTTCCCCGCCGAGCCGGACGGCCGGCTTTACCCTGACATGCATCCGTTACCGACTTCCCTTCCATACATAATCGAGAATCCGTTGCGCCGTTTCTTCCGCCGTCAATTCGTCGGTTTGCACGGTAAAATCGGCGAAATCGTAGGCGGTGATGCGCCGGTTGTACAAACGGAGGACGTTGTCCGCCACGTTGCCGGCCAGAAGCGGCCTCCCGTCGTCGCCTTCCACGCGGCGGATGATCGTCTCCGGCAACGCCTTGAGCGCCACCACCGTGCCGCCTTCCTTCATCGCTTTCCGGTTTTCCTCGGCCAGGACGGCGCCGCCACCGGTGGCGATGACCCGGTTTCCTTCGGCCAGCAGCCGTTTCAGCGTCTTCGTCTCGGCGGCCCGGAAGCCGGGTTCCCCCCATTCCCGGAACATGTCCGGAATGGTCATTCCGTGATCCCGCTCAATCTGCCGGTCGGAGTCGATGAATTCGACACCCAGCTTTTCGGCCACAAGGCGTCCAACCGTCGATTTCCCCGTTCCCATGAATCCGATCAGGATGATCGTGTTGTTTTTCATGGCTTCCCCTTTCCGCATAAAACGTGCCAAGGATGCGGCCGGATTTCGTTCGCCTCCCCGTCGCGCCGGTCCGGTGCGGCCGGAAGGCGGCGGCTGCCCTTTCCGCGCATGCCGGATGCCGGTTGCCGTCAACGGGAGTCGGCCGCGTCGCCTTCCGCCGCCGACTCCCGCCGGCATGCAGGCCAAACGGCCAAAAATGGACGGAGGGCGGACGGCCATCCGGCTGCGCTGCCGAATCCGTCCGCCCGTCATCCGGCGTTATGGTTGATTGCCGAGCCAGTCGTGGTGGAAGACGCCTTCCTTGTCCACGCGTTGGAACGTATGGGCACCGAAGTAGTCGCGCTGCGCCTGCAGCAGGTTGGCCGGCAGCCGTTCCGAACGGTAACTGTCATAGTAGGCCAGCGCGGAGGCGAAGGCCGGCACGGGAATGCCGCGCCGCACCGCTTCGGTCACCACTTCCCGCCAGGCGGCCTGGTAGTTTTGCACGACGCTGCCGAAATACTCGTCAAGAAGAAGGTTTTTCAGATTCGGATTCCGGTCGTAGGCGTCCTTGATTTTGTGCAGGAACTGCGCACGGATGATGCAGCCGCCGCGGAAAATCATGGCGATGTTGCCGTACTGCAAATCCCAGCCGTAATGGTCCGACGCCGCCCGCATTTGGGCAAACCCTTGCGCATAGGAACAAATTTTGCTGGCGTAGAGCGCCTGGCGCACCTTCTCGATGAAGGCGGCGCGGTCGCCGGCGAACGGTTCCGATGCGGGGCCGGACAGCTGCCGGCTCGCCGCCACCCGTTCTTCTTTCATCGCCGAAAGGAAACGGCTGAACACCGATTCGGTGATGATGGACAGCGGCACGCCGAGATCGAGGGCGCTTTGACTCGTCCACTTGCCCGTTCCCTTCTGTCCGGCGGCGTCGAGGATGACGTCCACCATCGGCTTGCCCGTTTCCGGATCCTTGTGCCGGAAAATGTCGGCGGTGATTTCGATCAAATAGCTGTCCAGTTCGCCCTTGTTCCATTCCGCAAAAATCTCGTGCAGCTCGTCCGTCGACGCGCCAAGCACGTCCCGGAGCAGCTGGTACGCTTCGCAGATCAGCTGCATGTCGCCGTATTCGATGCCGTTGTGCACCATTTTGACGTAATGCCCCGCGCCGTCCGGCCCGATGTAGGTGCAGCACGGATCGCCGTTCACCTTGGCGGAAATGGCCGTCAAAATCGGCTCCACCAGTTCATAGGCATCTCGCTGGCCGCCCGGCATGATGGCCGGACCTTTGAGCGCCCCTTCTTCCCCGCCGGACACGCCGGCGCCGATGAAGCGGATGCCCTTTTCGGCCAGCGCCTTGTTGCGGCGCTGCGTATCGGGGAAGTAGGCGTTGCCGCCGTCGATGATGATGTCCCCTTCTTCCAGGAGGGGCACCAGTTGGTCGATCATCGCGTCCGTCGGTGCGCCCGCCATGACCATCAGCAGCACCTTGCGCGGCTTTTCCAGCGAGGCGACGAATTCCTCCAGCGAGTAGGTGCCGGTCAATTGTTTGCCCTTGCCGGTCCCGTTCAGCAAATCGTCGGTTTTTTCCCGCGAACGGTTGTATACGGAAACGGTGTATCCCCTGCTTTCGATGTTGAGCGCCAGGTTTCTCCCCATCACCGCAAGACCGATCACGCCAATTTGTGATTTTGCCATGTGCTCCACCCTGCCTTTTTTATGTACAAAATGGACTGCATACGCCTGGACGGCTTATTTTCAACGTTTCCTATTGTACAATTTTATTTGGCAATTGTGAACCGACACGCGAAACAATTGGCAGCGACCGGAAAACGGCACAAAAAAAGCCCGGCGGCAACATGCCCGGCCGGGCGTTCGTACGTCCGTCTGCTTGTTTCACATCTCCAGCGTGAGCATCTCGCGCCGGAGTTCCTCGAGTTTCGCCCTCGATGCCTCGATGCGTTCCGGATCCCCCGCATCCAGCGCTTCCTTGTAGCACGCCAGCTCGTAATCCAGTTCCAGCCGAAGCACGGGAATGCGTTTCTCCGCCCGGGTCGATTTGAACGCACGGATCATGTCCTGCGCCGTCACCTGGCCCTGCTTCTGGAAAATGACCTTCTGTTCCACGCCGGAGATTTCGACCATGCGGATCGTCTTGCCGAACATGATGTTTTCGATCAAAATTTGCCGGTCCTTGAACCGTTTGACCACGGCATGGCCTTTGGAATCGTTGATGAGCCGCTCCATCACTTCGGCCAGCTTTTCGTCCCGGAGCGTGTAGTCGCCCACGATTTTATATTTGTCAGCCATACGCTGGAATTTGAGCTTCAACAACTTGCGCCCGGCCCGGACCGACAGGATCAGCTGCTGCCCGCTGTCGTTCCAATACAGGGAGAATCCTTCCTGGATCAGATTGCGGATCAGATCCTGGATGTTCCGCCGATCGAAACGAAGTTCCAGGTTGCAGTATTCCACCTCGTAGCTCCTGTTCACAACAATCCCCTCCAGCTCGGCGCAGGTTTTGTCGGAATTGTCTGAAAGCTTCGGTTACCTTTATCTTATACCGATTTCCCCCGTTTCGCAACTTGGATGAAGCCCTATCTTACCGCTCCACGTGCGATCTGCGACCGAGCGCCTGCTCCACTTCGTTCCGGGTCGGCAAGCCTTCCCAGTCGCCTTCCGTCTGGACGCAGAGCGCGCCCAGCAAATTGCCGAGGCGGACGGCTTCGACGAGGGAATCGCCGGAGAGCACCCCCGACAAAAACCCGGCGCAAAACGCGTCGCCGGCCCCGACGGTGTCCACCACCCGCTCCGCCTTCACAAAAGGCACCTTCGTCACGTTTCCGCGATCCAGCAGCCAGTTTTCCTCGCCGATGCCCCTGAGCACGGTGACGGCGTCGAGTCCGTTCACATGGTGCAAAATCCGGTCCAGGTCATCGGTGCCGAGAAGCAGCTTCAGTTCGTCGAGGCCCGGGAGGAAATAATCCGCCTGTTCCGCCAGCGGCAGGATGGCCCGTTGCGCCTCCTCCACGCTCCACAGTTTCAGGCGCAGATTCGGATCGAAACTCACCTTCACGCCGTTCTCCCTGGCGATGCGCACCGCCTCCTCCACCGTCCGGCGGCACGATTCGCTCAAGGCAAGCGTGATGCCGGTAACGTGAAGCACCTTCGCCCCCGCGATGTACGACGAGTCCAGATCCGCCGGCGTCATGCGGCTCATGGCGGACCATTTGCGGTAATAATAGACGGATGAACGGCCGTTCACCGACTCCCGCAGCATCAGGCCGGTCGGGCCGTCGGCGGACTGTATGGCGCGGGAGACGTCCACGCCTTCCCCGCGGATCGTTTTCAAAATGTACGTGCCGATCGGATCCGCGCCAAGTTTGCCGAACCACCCCGCCCTGTGGCCCAATCGGGCCAGGCCGATCGCGAGGTTGCTTTCCGCCCCGCCGAAACCTTTGTTCAGGATTGCCGCACGTTCCAGGCCTTGGCCCGCCGCCGGCATGATTGAAGCCATCGATTCGCCGAACGTCACCACTTCCGGATGCATGCCACCATCTCTCCTTGTCGCCGGGCGGAATCCGTGCCGTGCCCGCGGCGTCGGACGGTTCCCGCCGAATGTTCGAAACAAGCAATCCGAAACCGAATCGCGTTTGCAACGTTACTATACCATATCTTGTTTTGGCAGACAGCCGCCGAAAGGAGCAACGCCCCGTGTCCCTGATGTCCCACGAAGAGAAAATCGCCCTCGAACTCGCCATCTGGGAGCAGAAGGCGCTCAAACCCCGCGGGATGCTGGAGAGATCGGGCAAACGCCTGAGCGAAACGATCAACCGGTTCATCCCGCGCAAAGTGCACGACGCGATGACGCTGGCGGTCAAAGGCGCCGTGCGCACCGCACTGTTCGGAGCGGAGTATTTGCCGAAGGGCAAAGTGCGGCGGCTGCTGTCCCTGGAGGAGGCCGACAGGGAAGCAGAGCGGCTCTTGTCCCTCTACCGCAAGATCGCGGCGGCGGAGGGCGCGGGCACCGGGGCGGGCGGAATCCTGCTCGGCATCGCCGATTTTCCGGCGCTGCTCGCCATCAAAATGAAGTTTCTGTTCGAACTGGCGCACGTGTACGGGTATGACACCGCTTTGTTTTCCGAGCGCATTTTCCTCCTGAACGTGTTCCAGTTCACCTACGCGGATCCCGGCCTCCGCCGGGTCATTCTCCGCCGATTCAAGGACTGGGAGCGGGAAAGCCGCCGCTGGCCTACCGACAAAGCCTATTACCGGAACATGGATTGGGAAACGTTCCAGCAGGATTACCGCGACGCCCTCGACTTCCGCAAAATGCTGCAGCTGCTGCCGGGCATCGGGGCGGTCGCCGGCGCCTGGGCCAATTACGGCATCCTGGACGAAATCGGCGAAGTCGCCATGAACGCCTTCCGCATCCGGCGGTTGAACGATCGCAAACGCCCGATGCCGGTGACGGAGTGACAACCCGGAACGATGAAACACGGCGCGTATCCGCGCTTCTGCCATCGGGGCTTCACGACGCGCCTGCCGTCGGCCGGAAATCCGGATCTTCCGCCGGTCGGCACGGGAAAAATGCTAAACTTCCTGCGGTATCCTCTAAACTTTTTTAAAGAAGAGCGGTGCTACAATGAAAGACGGACATGCCACATTTGACGAAAGGCGGGAATGAGTCACCGTGATGGAACGGAAGGGAGCTTTTTATACCGGAACGTACCGCAACGTATTCGCGGAATACGGCTACGGCGAAGCGGAAACCCGGCGCAAGGTGGAAGAGACGTTCCAGGAACTTTTTTTCGGCGATGAAGACACCCGAATCTATTACGATCTCGGCGAAGACAAAGGATATTTGCTGGATACGGGCAACCTGGACGTCCGCACGGAAGGGTTGTCCTACGGCATGATGTTTGCCGTGCAGATGGATCGGCAGGATCTGTTCAACCGGCTTTGGCTGTTCGCCAAAACCTTCATGCAGCACAAGAGCGGGCCTTACAAGGATTACTTCGCCTGGCACGCCACGCCCGAGGGCAAACCCATTTCCATGGGGCCGGCACCGGACGGAGAAGAATATTTCGCCATGGCGCTGTTTTTCGCCGCCAACCGGTGGGGCGAAGGCGAAGAGCCGTTCAACTATGCGGAACAGGCCCGGACGATTCTGCGGGCCGCCGTTCACAAGGGAGAAGAAGACGAAGGCCACCCGATGTGGGATCCCGCCACGAAACTGATCAAGTTCGTGCCGGAACTGGACTTCAGCGACCCGTCCTACCATCTTCCCCATTTCTACGAATTGTTTGCGCTGTGGGCGGACGAGCGGGACCGCGGGTTCTGGAAGGAAGCCGCCGAATTGAGCCGGGCCTATCTGAAAAAGGCATGCCACCCCGTCACCGGGCTGGCGCCGGAATACGCCAACTACGACGGCACGCCGCGCACGGAATCCCACGAGCACTTCCAATATTTCTTCAGCGATGCCTACCGGGTGGCGCTGAACGTGGCGCTCGATTACGAATGGTTCCGCGCGGACGAATGGGCCGTGGAGCAATCCGAACGGATCCAGCGGTTTTTCGCCGACAAGGATCCGGACGACTATCGCCGGTACAAGCTGGACGGTACGCCCTTCGACGAACCGGCGCTCCATCCGGTCGGGCTTCTGGCCACCAACGCCGCGGCATCGCTGGCCGCCGGCGGGCCGAACGCCGAGAAGTTCGTGCATGCGTTCTGGAACACCCCGCTCCGCAAAGGCGTGCGCCGCTACTACGACAACTGCCTGCATTTCTTCAGCCTGCTGGCGCTGAGCGGAAATTACCGGATTTACATGTGATGCCGGCCCGCACGGGATCCGTGCATCCGTTGAATCGCCCTTGACCCGGATTCATCCCCGCAGTTTCACGGGTTCAATGGCAACCGAAAGCCGGGCCGTCCACGAAGGATGGGCCCGGCTTCGCTATTGGACGGAATCATTTACGCCGTGAATCGCATTTGCCACCATGCCGATTCATCGGATCTTCTTCCGTCCGGGATTCCGCCAACGAACAAACATGCGCAGGATCAATCGCCCCGACGGATCAGCCACTCGCCCCGGCACGCCTCCGGATTGATGTACAGGTTTCCGTCCCGCCTCACGCAGGCGTCCGGACCGAGAAACCGCAAATCGCCTTCAAGGCGCAATTCGCGAGTTGCCGCAAATTCACGGCCGTTCGGCCAACTTGACTTTCTAAAGTATTGCAACTACGATAATGAAAGTTCAATGATCAGGGTCCTCCGTGCGGACCCTGCACCCATCAAACGGAGGTGCCAATCGGATGAAAGTGGAAATTTGGTCGGATATCGCCTGCCCGTTCTGCTATTTGGGCAAAAAACGGTTTGAGGAAGCGCTGGCGCAATTCGCCGGCAAAGACAACGTGGAAATCGTCTATCGCAGTTTCGAACTGGATCCGAACGCACCGGTTGACACCGAACTCGATACGTACGGCATGCTTTCCAAAAAGTACGGCATGAGCCGTGAGCAGGCCAGGGCAAACACGGAGCAGATCGTCCGGCAGGGCCGGGCCCACGGCATCACCTACGACTTCGACAAATCCGTGCTGACGAACACGTTCGACGCCCACCGGCTTTCCCATCTCGCGGGCCGCCACGGCAAAATGGGCGACATGCTGGATCGCCTGTACAAAGCCTACTTCTCCGACGGCGAACATGTCGGCAAACGGGAAACGCTGCTCCGTCTTGCGGAAGAAGTCGGCCTCGACCCGCAGGAAGCCGCTGCCGCGCTGGACGGCGACGCATTCGCCGACGAGGTGCGGCAGGACGAACAGGAAGCGGCGTCCCTCGGCATCCGGGCCGTCCCCTTCTTCGTCATCAACCGCAAGTATGGCATAAGCGGCGCCCAGCCGACGGAAGTCTTCCTGAAATCGCTGGAGAAAGCGTGGAGCGAGGAACGCCCCCTCACCGTCGTCGGCGATGACGGCGCGGCATGCGGCGACGACGGCTGCGCGCTGCCGGGCGACCGGTAACGGCCCCAAGCAAAAAAACGCCCCGCAACCTGAGCGGCCCGGTAACCGGACACACGTCCGGCATCCCGCCCGCCGTCCGGTACGGGGCGTTTCTTGTTACTGGCCGGCCGCCTTTCCGACAGGTTGTTCCAACGGAGATTCCCGTTTCGGTGCCACCCCGTCTTGTCCGGGCTTTTCCGTCGTCTCTCCGGCAACCGGGGCGGCGTCCACCCGGCCGTCCGGCTTGACGCGCACCCAGGCTTTTTTCTCAAAATCGTACACTTTGATGACGCGAGCCGGCACCCCGACGGCCATGCTGTACGGCGGAATGTGCCCGCGCACGACGCTGTTCGCCCCGATGACCGCATAATCACCGATGACGGCTCCCGCCAGCACGGAAACGTTCTGCCCGATCCAGACGCTTCTGCCGATGATCGTTTGCGACCCGATCATCCGTTGATCCTTGTACGCCGGCCCTTCGGGATCGACGGAGTGGTTGCAATCCCCGATGTAGCACCCCGACGCGATCAGCGTTTCGGCCCCGATCTCCAGGCGGTTCATGGCGGAAAGAACGACCCGATGGCCGATTTCCGCCCGATCTCCGATGACGATGATCGGCTCGCGCTCCGCATTGTCCATTGCATACAGGGCTTCCACCCGGCACCCCGGACCGAAATAAACCCGGTTCCCCAGCTTGATCCGATGCGTCCCGATCGTGTAAAAAGGCGGCGCAATGGAACACCTTTCCCCCATTTCCCCGAACAGCCACCGGTACCACAACAGCGTCATCAGTTTCGCTTTGGCGTCCATGATCCTTTTGTTCACGTAAACCAACCACCGCATTGCGCAGTCTCCTCTCCGATTTCAACGGATCGCCGAACGGCCTCCCGTTTTGTCACTTTTTGGACAACCGTCATGCCGATCCCATTATAAAAAAATGAGCCCGAAAAAAGGCTCGAAACGTGGCGCCGATTTGCGGTTTTCCATCTGTCGAACGCCGGAGCGGCGTGTCATTCGGGCGATATTCGGGCCGAAATTTCGGGATCCGCCTCACTTGTCCCGGTACAAATCCACGTACAGGTTCCCGGCGGAATCGAGCTGCGCGAGAAACACGTCTTCAAACCGGTCCGCCCCCTGTTCGCGGATTTTGTCCAACAGCCACTGCTCCGTGAATCCGAGGCTTTGCAGCGTTCGCTTCATGACGTTGCCGTCCATGATGACGATGCGCGGTTCGCTCCCGGCGGCCGCCTGGATGCCGAGATCCCGCCGCGTCACCGGCTCCAGATCCGATTTTTTCAACACGCTCAGCTGCCCGTTCGTCTCCATCACCGCGAACTCCACGTCGGCCAGGTGGAACACCTGGTTCTCCCGCAAGTTTTCCATCAGCTCGGAAGCGTCCATTTTCAATTTGCGCAGGTTTTGCTCCAGCACTTTTCCCTTGCGGATCAGGATCGTCGGCTCGCCCTGCACCGCCTTGCGAAACCGGTACGACTTCAGGGCGATCATGCCGATCAGCAGCGTGAAACCGCCCCAGACGAGGGTGGCTGCGAGCCCGTCGATCAGCTTCACGTTCTGGTCCGTCGACACCGCACCCGCGATGGAACCGATCGTGATCCCCACCACATAGTCAAAAAAGGTCATCTGGGAGATTTGCCGTTGGCCCATGAAGCGCGTGATGACGAGCAATACGGTGAAAGCGACGACGGAGCGGATGATGATGACGACGATTTCCGGCAAACGAACGTCCCTCCCGCGACACTTTTTTTTATTATGGGACATGCTAAGGGAAATGATTCCATGCGCATATCCCGCTGCGAAGGGAGGGAGACGGCGTTGAAAACGGGTTTGCTGGCCGGTGCGCTGCTCGCGGCGCTGGCAACCGGCGTTCACCATGAGGCGGCCGCCCTGCCCGGTGACGGCACGCTGTATGACCTGATCCGGCAGGCGGAGCGGCACGCCGAACAAGGGCGCTGGGAAATCGTGCGGGAAACCGCCGACCGGCTGGAAGAGCACGTCAACAAGCGGTACTGGCTCTTCCAGCTGCTCGGCGACGAGGAAGAGTACGAAACGCTGAAACGGGACGTTGCCCAATTGAAACTGGCCGTGCAGGAACGGTCCCGCCTCGAGGTGCTGCTTCTCCTGGCGGACATTCGGACGATCCTGGACCAGATTTATTCGCTGTAAATGCGGGCCGGGCGGCCCGCGCCGTCAATGGTTGCGGCTCTGGCTGAGGAACAAATCCGCGGTCAGGAAACGGCGGAACACCAGAAGCAGCAGCACGGGCGGCAGGCTGATCAGTGCGGCGGCCTGCAGGTTTGACGGATCGGAGAACGGAACGCCCCAGGCGCCGCCCTCGAAAGCCGTTCGCAGATAGAGCAGGATCGGAGGATGCATTTCCGCACTGCTCAAATAGATGAGCGGAATCAGGAACGAATTCCACAGCGAAGCGGCCTGCAAAACACCGAGACCGACGAGCGGACGCCACATCGCGGGCAAAAACAGCGTCACGAAGGCGTGGGCTTCTCCCCGTCCCGTTCGTTCCGCCAGCCGTTTTCGGTCGCCGTACAACTGGTTGAACCGTTCCTTGAGGACGAACACGGCCGCCAAATTGAACAACCCCAATAGCACAAGGGGAACCAGCGTGTTGACGAAATGCCGGAGATACAGAAAATGCGGCACCATCATCGACCCGGCGGCCAGGAAGACGATCAGCACCAGCTTGTACAACCCCCGCCCCGGCAACGTTCGCACGGTCAGGGGATACGCCAGCAGAACGGTCATCACCATGCTGCCGATCGCGGTCAGCACGGCAACAAACAGGAAGGCAACGACAGGCGGCCAGTGCAGCCATGCGCCCGGGGTTCCCGCGTGTTCGGACGCAAGCAGGAACGGGCGGACGAAAATGCGGTACAGCATAAAGCCGACCACAAGTGCATACGCCGAGACGGCCGCGATCCCCGCTGTTTGCCATGCCGGAGAAACCCGGCGTACGGGAGGATCCGTCCTGCCGTCCACAAACAGGCTCGGCGACAGATACCGCCTGATCAGGAAGTACGCCGCGATGAGCAACGGCAAATGAAGGATGAACTGGACCAGCCAGGCCGCTCCGGCGAGAGAGAGATTCATCATGTGAAAGCCCCAACGGAACACATACAGGTCCACCGTCATGAGCGATTCGATGATCAGTGCATGAGCCTGCGCGTAGATCAAATCAAAATCCGCAGTGAACAAACCGCTCAGCTGGACAAGCGCGAACGCGCCGACCGCCCGCAGGGCGGGAACGAAAACCGCCCGGGGATAACCCGCATCCGGGTTGGCAGGGCCGAACGCGACGGCCGCAAGCGCAAGGACAACCGGGATGCCCAACGTTTTCAGGACGGCGGCCGCCATGACGATCAACCTGGCCAGCGACGGATCGGTGAATGCGGCCGCTCCTTGCTCGAATGTCGACTCCGAAGCGAGCAGATCCAGGATCGTACGGGCCAATACGGCTGAAGGGATAAAGAAGGGCACCAGAAAGAGCACGAGCAGCGCTCCGCGCAACCGGCGCCAGGGCAACGCATGGAGGGCCAGGGCCAATCCGAGGCCCAGCAAGCCGGCAAGAAGTGCACCGGACAATTTGACGGCGGCGGTGTTGGCCAGCGCCTGCCGGAACATGTCGTCCCCGAACAGCGTCCGGAAAGCCTCGAACCCCGCCCAGGGGCTTCCGGCGACTCCGAGGTGAATTTTGACATCTTTGAACGGGATGAGGAAGGCGAGAACAAGCGGCGGCAAAGAGACGGCAAACAGCATCAGCCATGCGGGCAATGGCAGGAAGTAATGAAGCCGGAATTTCCAAATGCGTGCCGACAGCGACGAAGGCTCTTCATGCGCGTCCTGCCGCCATTCGTTCCGTTCGTTTGGCTGCGATTCCTGCAACGAAATGTCATTCGGCGAAGAAGGATTCATTCGGGCGTTCCTCCGCAATTCCCTTTTTTGAGTCCTATTCGACAATGGCCCAGTATTTCCCTTTTCCCGGATTGGCCCCGTTCAGGTGGATGCGAGCAGCCGGTCGGCCGGGCTTCCTTCGCGGATGAGATCCTGCACGGCATACAGGGAAATCGGGAACATCGGAAAGCCGACGTAATACGGGGAAAGTTCGTACAACTGGAAGTAGATGACGATGGATTTGTCGGCCAGATAGTAGTCCTGGTCGGGGCGGATTTGCCTGAAAGGCTCCAACACCGGCACGTCCCGCTCGCGGATTTGGGCGGCGACGAGTTCGGACAGGCGCTCCACGTACGCGGCGCCCGGTTTGAACAGTTCGGACAGCGGCCAATGCTTCCCGTCTTCCAACGTGAACGTGAGGGAACCCGCGAAGGTCATCCCGTGGGCCATGGGCGGCGTATAGGCGCCGTTCACCTGGATGAGGCTCAGCACGTTGCGCTCGTTCGTTTTGATTTCGTAATAGGCATCCATTTCCGTCGTTCCCGGAATTTGCGCCTGCACCTGTTGATCGTGCAAGCTTTGTGCCTGTTGCAATATTTGCCGGTTGACGGCCGACTCCGCGGCCGGATTGGAGAGCCCGTACACCTGCGGCACGCGGATGTTGACGGGCGGCATCCCGTAACGGACGGTCTGGATTTGGGTGGGGGGATGAAAACCGCCGTTCACCCGGCTATCGGCATGATGCCAACTAATGGACATTTGCCATTCTCCTTTCGCTGCTCTCGGAATTCGCTTCCGGTGACACAGCGTATGCAAGAGGAAGGGCAATCGTCCCGGCGGCGGGCAATCCCGCGGCACCGTCCCTGCGCTCCACGCCTTTGAAAACGCTTTATTTCCCCGAATTGCGGCGCAATCCCCGCATTTTCGCCCGTGTACGCCCCCGGAAAGGTCATTTCGCTGCGTTTTGCACCATTTCCGTACGAATCGCCACATCCCTTTTTCCGATTTGCATGCTATAATGGGTTGTTTTCATTTATCCGGACAACCGGAGTTGCAAAAAGCCCGAGACAGGTGATGACATGCTTGAACTGAAATGGCTGTGGAACAATCTGGAGGGTAACCGGGCGCGGTACGTTGCGGCGCTTTGCCTGTCGGTGGTCGGCTCCGTGATGATGATCATCAATCCGTACATCGGGCAGCATATCGTGGACACGTTCATCACGAACGAAAACGCCGCACAAAACCTGGTGGACAAGCGGGATCTGCTCATCTGGCTTTGCCTGGGCATGATCGGCTTCACATTGCTCCGCACCGGCCTTGCCTATCTGACGACCATGTTGTACGAGCGGTCCTCGCAAAACATGCTCTACAACGTTCGCGTGTATCTGTACAACAAAATCCAGGGCCAGGACATGGAATATTACGACCACAACCGCACCGGCGACTTGATGACCCGCATGACCGGGGACCTGGACATGGTGCGCCATTCGCTGGCCTGGATCATCAAGACGATTATTGAATCAGCCACCATTTTCATTGCATCCGTCGGCTATTTCTTCTGGATCGATTGGGTGCTGACGCTGTGGCTGCTCATTCTGGCGCCGCCGAGCTTCGTCGTCGCCTTCCTGTTCGCCCGCAAGGTGCGGCCGATGTACGTCAATTTGCGGGAACGGCTGAGCCAGTTGAACTCCGCCGCCCAGGAAAACATCGCCGCCAACCGGGTGGTGAAGGCGTTCGCCCGGGAAGAGCACGAAATCGAAAAATTCCAGGAGAAAAACGTCAACTATTCGACCGCGAACAAGAAAGCCGCCCTCGTCTGGCTGGACTTTTTCCCATATCTGGAAACCTTTTCCCAAGCGTTCACCGTCATCCTGATGGTCGTCGGCGGGCTGTTCGCCATGAACGGGCGGATCACCTTCGGGGAATTTTCCGCCTTCTCCGCGCTGCTGTGGGCGATCGCCTACCCGCTGCGCACGATCGGCATCGTCATCAACGACATCCAGCGTTTCCACGCCAGCCTGGCGAAAATCATGGACATATACTACGCCAAGCCGAAAATCAAAAACCGGCTCGCCAGCCGGACGTTCCGTGAGTACAAGGGCCGCATCGAATTTGACCGCGTCTCGTTCAGCTACGGCAACAAGCCGGTGCTCAGGGACGTCAGCTTCGTCATCGAGCCGGGGGAAACCGTCGCCTTCATGGGCCCGACGGGATCGGGCAAGACGACCATCGTCAACCTGATCCCCCGCTTCTACGACGTGACGGACGGCCGGGTGCTGGTGGACGGCGTCGACGTCAGGGAACTGGAACTGGACGAACTGCGCCACAACATCGGCATCGCCACCCAGGACGTGCTCTTGTTCTCCGACACGATCGACGGCAACATCGCCTACGGCGATCCCGATTTGCCGCCGGAAGAAGCGATGAAATATGCAAAATTGGCCGCCGCCCACGATTTCATCGTGAAAATGCCGGATGGCTACGACACCATCATCGGCGAACGGGGCGTCGGCCTGTCCGGCGGCCAGAAGCAGCGCATCGCGCTCAGCCGGGCAATGGCCGTCCGCCGGCCGATTCTCATTCTGGACGATACGACGAGCGCGGTGGACCTGGAGACGGAAGAACACATCCGGCAAAGCCTGCTTTCCCTCGACACGCCGTGCACGAAAATCATCGTCGCCCAGCGGGTGTCGACGACGGCCAAGGCCGACCGCATTTTCATCGTGGACGGCGGCCGCATCGTCGAGCAGGGCACCCATGCCGAACTGTTGGCCCGACGCGGCTACTATTACGAAGTGTTCCAACTGCAGAACGAAGGCATCGAAAGGCAGGTGAACCGGCATGGCGAGAAACCGGTTTGACATCGACGAGACGCTGGAATCCCCGTTTGACATCAAGCATTTCCGCCGCGCCATGGCTTACGTCAGGAAGCAACGGAAGCCGATGATCATCGCCTTCGTGCTCAGCGCCCTGTCTGCCGGCATCGGGCTGACGGCGCCGCTCATCCTGCAGCACGTGGTGGACGTCACCATCCCGAACCGGGAAGTCGGGAAGCTGTTTTTCTGGGCCGCCGTCATGCTGGCGACGATCCTGGTCAGCGTCGAACTGGCCGCCATCCGCGGCCGCATCATGACGCGGGTCGGGCAGGACATCATCTTTGACATCCGCTCCGACCTGTTCAAGCATCTGCAGCAGCTGCCGTTCAAATACTACGACGACAGGCCGCAGGGCAAAATCCTGATCCGCGTCGTCAACTACGTCAACTCGGTGTCGGACGTGCTGTCCAACGGCATCATCAACCTGATTCTGGAACTTTTGAACCTGGTCTTCATCGCCATTTTCATGTTTGCCGTGGACGTTCGCCTGTCGCTGGTGACGCTGGCCGGCCTGCCGTTGTTCGTCGCCTTCATGTTCGCGATCAAAACCCGGCAGCGCCGCGCCTGGCAAGCCGTGTCCAACAAAAGTTCCAACCTGAACGCCTACACCCAGGAAAGCATCACCGGCATCCGCATCACGCAAATCTTCACCCGCGAAAAGCACAACGAAGGCATATTCAGGCGGCTCGCGGGCGATTACCGCACCGTATGGATGCGGGCGCTGCGCTACAATGCGGCGGTTCCGTTCACCGTGGACAACATCGCGCAGCTCGTCGGCACGGCCATCTATCTCGTCGGCCTGCTGGTGCTCGGCCCGGGCGAAGTCACCTTCGGCGTCATTCTGGCGATGGGCAACTATGCGTGGCGGTTTTGGCAGCCGATTTTGAACCTGTCCAACCTGTACAACCAGTTCATCAACTCCGTCGCCTACCTGGAACGGATTTTCGAAACGCTGGACGAACCGGTGACGGTGAAGGACGAACCCGGCGCCAAGCCGCTGCCGCCGATCAAGGGCAACGTCCGCTTCGAAAACGTCACCTTCGGCTACGACGAAGGCATCAACGTGCTGGAGAACGTCTCCTTCGACGTCAAGGCGGGGGAAAGCATCGCCCTGGTCGGCCCGACCGGCGCGGGCAAGACGACGATCGTCAACCTGCTTTCCCGGTTTTACAATTTGACCGGCGGACGCATCCTGATCGACGGCCACGACATTGCCAAGGTGACGCTCAAATCGCTGCGCAGCCAGATGGGCATCATGCTGCAGGACAGCTTCATTTTCTCCGGGACGATCATGGACAACATCCGCTACGGACGGCTTGACGCCACCGAGGAGGAAATCATCGCCGCGGCGAAGGCGGTCCGTGCCGACGATTTCATCCGCGAGTTCGAGGACGGCTACATGACGGAAGTGAACGAACGCGGTTCGCGGCTTTCCCAGGGCCAGCGGCAGCTCATCTCCTTCGCCCGGACGCTGCTCGCCGATCCGCGCATCCTGATTTTGGACGAGGCGACGAGCTCCATCGACGCAAGGACGGAACGGCTGTTGCAGCAAGGGCTGGACGAGCTGCTCAAAGGCCGCACCTCCTTCATCATCGCCCACCGGCTGTCCACGATCAAAAACTGCGACCGCATCCTGTACATTTCGGACAAAGGCATCGCGGAAAGCGGCACCCACGACGAGCTGATGGCCAAGCGCGGCTTGTACTACCAACTGTACACGGCGCAGAAGATGGAGGCGTAAGCGGCATCGTCGCTGCTGCGCAATGCCGATGCCTGCCTTTCACGCGGCCGGACCCGCCCGACCGGGTTCGGGCAACCGGCAAACAGCAAGACGCCTTCCCGTTCGCTGATCGGACGGGAAGGCGTCTTTTCCTTTGCCCATGACGCGATCGGCGCAGCAAACTTCGCATCGCCGCACGGCGCCCGAATCATTTCCCATGCAGCGTCGGTTTGGCGATGTCCTCAGACGCAAACCGCGGATCGACAAAATGGCATTCCCGGATTTCACGTCCTGTCGGGCGGTATATGGCATGCATATCCGGGGAAATTCGCGGCGCCGGTTTGAAGTCAGAACCGATTTCCCGGTTGTCCGTCGGCAATCAGGTCGCAGGCGAGTCGCCGGAATCCATGATTCGCTCTTCGTCCATCCCATCGCCCGGGCTTCGTTGTACGCCGCCGGTTGCAACGCGAAGATGTTGCAAAATTGCAGTATATTTTTTGGGATTCACCCAAATCAGGCAAATCTGCTGCGAAAATGCAGTTTATTTTTTCTTTTTTCGGAAATTTGGGGAAATATGTTGCATTTTCGCAGCACATGCTGCCCGTTTTTCATTTTTCCGAAAAATATACTGCATTTTTGCACGACAATCCGTACACAACCCTTTTATCCACGGGTCTCCCTTGCACGTTTTGCAGATCCGTCCGCTTGTTGACCGTTTATGCCCAAAAGCCTTTCATGGATCAAATGGACAATGCGGTGCACCCTTCCGCAAAAAAGAGACGGCAGGTTGCAACCTGCCGTCTCTTGCTTTGACACGGGACATCACTGCCTCAATTTTCCTTCGTTGCGCAGCCGAAGCAGCGTCGTCCGGTTCAGCCGCACCTTGTGCGCTTCCGCCAGGCCGAGCCGCACCAGTTCCCCTTCGATGCCGAGTTCGTCCGGCGTCGTCGGTGCGCCCGCCGCGGCAAGCCATTCCCGGATTTGGTCGCCCGTGGGCAGATCGGCAAGCAGCGGCGCCAATGCCGGCTTTTCTTGGCCGATGGCGTGATACAGATCGGCGATCATGCCGCAGGCAACCCCCACCTTCGCGCCGTGCAACAGCTGGCGGCGTCCGCTGCGAATGAACGCCATTTCCCAGTAATGCGACAGGTGATGTTCCGCGCCCGACGCGGGATGGGATTGCCCGAAGATGAGCATGGCGATGCCCGATTCGAGCAGCGCCCGCATCAGGTCGAGGATCGCCTCTTCCTTCCCTTGCCCGATGTCCGCCGCCGAGCGGATCGTACGCTCGAGCGCCTGCCGCGTAATGTTCGCCACCTCATCGGAATAAGGTTCGCCGCCGTACAGATGGCCGATCCGCCAGTCGAACAGCGACGTCGCCTTGCCCAGCATGTCGCCGAATCCGGCCGCCGTCATCAACCGGGGCGCCCGAAGCAATACTTCGGCATCGGCAAACAGGGCGACGGGCCCGATGCTCGGGATCGTGATTTTTTCGCCGCGGATCAACAGCGGCGCTCCTTTCGAGTTGAAACCGTCCACCGAAGGCGCCGTCGGCACGGAAACGAACGGTTTGCCGACCGTATAGGCGGAATATCGGGTGATGTCGTGCAACGTGCCGGATCCGACGGCGATCAGCACATCCGGATGGTGTTGCTGCAAATCCAGCAACACCTGGACAACGGACGCTTCGTCCGCCACCACGTCTCCCGCCGGATTCGGTTTCACCAGGGTGACGGATGCCGCCACGCCCCGGTCCGCAAGCTCTTTGGCAAGTTTCATGCCCGCCGCTTCATGCGTGTTGCCGTCGGCGACAAGCAGCGCGCGGCGCCATCCTTTGTCCGCGACGTAACGGGCGGCTTCCGCCAGGGCGCCGGATGCCACGACCATCCGTTCCGGAAATTCGGCATAGTCCGGAAATGCCTTTTTCATCTGTTCCAACCATTGCTGCATGGTGTTCCCTCCTGGTGTGATGTTGGTGCGATGATCGTCGGTCGGTAAGCTTCCGGGGACTCTGGAACGATGCTGCGAATGTTCCCGCACGGACGACCGACGGCTCTTGTCCGCCGCGTTTCCCGGTTCAGCCGCGTCAAAGCGGCAGCCAGTCCAGCACTTTTCCGATGTACGCGTCCCAGAACGCCCAATCGTGGGCGCCGGGACCTTCCTCGTAACGGAAATCGACTCCCTGGGCGGCGAGAAAATCCCGGAAACGGCGATTGTGTTCGAGCAGAAAATCTTCGGTGCCGCAGCACAGATACAGGTTCGGCATGGCCGCTCCCTTGTCCAGTATGCGCCGGACGAGCGCTTCCGGATCCTTGTCGCTGCCCGCCACCTTGTCCAGTTCGCCGAACGTGGCTTCATGATAACGCTCCGCCACGGGCAAGAGTTGTCTTGCGCCGTCCGGCTTGCCGAACTCGTACGTGATGAGCGCCGACGACAAGCCGGCCACCCAGCCGAACGTCTCGTGATAGTACAGCCCGTTGCGGATCGCCCCGTAGCCGCCCATGGACAGCCCGGCGATGAACGTGTCTTCCCGCTTGTCGGACAGGTTGAAGGCGGCCCGGGTGGCCTCCACCAGTTCCCGGCCGACAAATTCGCCGTACAGGTCTCCCCGGTTATGTTGATCGAGATAGAAACTGTTGTCGCCCGCAGGCATGATGACGGCCACCCCTTTGTGCTCGGCCAGCTGCTGGATGCGGGTATGGTGCAGCCAATCCGTATGGTTGCCGAAAATGCCGTGCAACAGGTACAACGTTTTGAACGGTCCCTTCGCCGCCTGTCCCGCAATCGGATCCCGGACGTCGGACGGGATGACGGCATGGAAGGTGACTTTGCGTTTCAGCGCGCTGGACATGAACGTGACTTGTGCAACTGCCATGACATGGACTCCTTCCGAATGGTTCTTCCGATTGTCTCTATCATAACCGATTGGGCCCGGGATGGACAGGAACGAATCTAACACCCCGGACAGCTTTTTGCAAAAAAACGCCGCCCCTTGAAGGAACGGCCTACAGCCGGCATGAAAAACGTAAGATGCCTTTGCTCCGGGAAAATCGTGTGCACGTGCTGTCGAATCCGCACACATCCCGCGGATGACCGACACCATTTTCCCGTTTCAATCGCGGTAGCTTTACGGCTCCTCAGCCTCCAAAGTATAATGGGAAAAATCACAATAAACTGGAACACCATGGAAGATGAACGGTGTTCGGCATGTACATTCAGGATTGGCTAAACCATCAGACAAAAGCGCATTTTGTGGGGCGGCGGGACTTGACATGCGCGCCATTTGCGGCGCAGATCCGACGGATCTCCATCTCGCCCCGCTGATCGGGACGCTGTGGAACCTTCAGCCGGAATCATTTCTCGGTTTGTGGCAGGACAGGATGCAGGTCGCCTTCATCGCCTGCCACCGGCTGGATGACCGGGTGAAGGCGGTTTTGCTCGAACATCCGGTCACCCGCCCGGCCGCATCCCGCGTGCCGACAGACGAAACCGCATACGTCATGTGCCTGTACGGGGTGGAGCCCGACATGGAAGTGCTGGTGAACGGATCGATGGCCCGGGCGATCCCGATGCTGCTGCGAGACAAAGCCCGCTACGTCAATCTGCTTCCGCCGATGGACTGGGAATCGTATTTGACCCTGCTCGGCTACGAGCGATTCCCGGAGGCGGATTCGGCCAGCGCCAGCGGAACGCCTATCCGGGCTTATCTGATGGACTTGACCCGCGAAAACCTGGTCGACAAGGTCGAACGCGCGTTGCCGCGGGTCACCGGGCAAAGGGAAGCGCAAAACCCGCCCGATTCCGGCTTGACGCCCGGCCGGGCGGATCCGTCCGACGGACTGCCGGACGCTCCGTTTGAAGAAACGGTGAATCGGGTCAACCGCTTCCTGAAACGGTATCACAAGTTGACGCAATATCCGGAATACGCCCGCGGATTTCTTCCCCTGCTGCCTCCCGCCATGCACGGGCTGAACGACTATGCCGCCGTCCAGACGCTCATGGCCCGTTCCCTCGCCATCGTCGACCGGTTGTCCGGCGGCAATCCGGAAGAACGCAGAATCAGCCGGATCTTGCGTTACGCCTACATCCAGAAGATCGGCACCCACGAAGCGACGGCCGAGTTTCTGGGCATTCCCGTGCCCAGCTATTTTCGCTATCTGAAATCGGCGATCCGCCGGTTTGCCTTCGAATGGATCCACAATGAGTGAACGCGGGACTTCCCTGCAGGCCAACCAGCCGGGAAATCATGCAAACGGCAAGAAAGGCCGACGTTTCCGTCGACCTTTCTTGCCGTTCCCGGAAATCCGGGATCTCCTGAATCCTGTGGCGCCAAACGCCGCAAACCGCCAGGCGGTTTCGGCAATCCGGCCGAACCGTTCCGCGCCGGACGGGCCGCATGCCGGGACCGTGCCGGACACATCACAGAATGATGTCCCGTTTGCCCGACACTTTCATGAAAATCGCCAGGGACAGGACGGTGAACGCCGTCAGGATGGTGGCCACGGCGCACGCCGCACCGTCGGTCCCGCGGCTGATGAACACGTAGACGGACAGCGTGAGGGTCTGGCTCTTGGCGCTGTACAGCATGATGGAAGCGGACAGCTCGGTCAGGATCGTCACCCAGCTGAGAATCGCGCCGGACACGATGCCGCTGGCCATCATCGGCGTCGTGATCTTGAAGAACGTTTTCAGCTTCGAGGCGCCGAGGCTGATGGACGCTTCCTCCGTCGTGATCGGAATCTGCTGCAGGATGGCGACGCTGCTCCGGATCGTGTACGGAATTCTCCGGATGCACATCGCGATGATCATGATCGCGATCGTGCCCGTCAAAATCATCGGCCCGCTGCTGAACGTAATGACGAGGGCGATGCCGACGACGGAGCCCGGAATGATGTAGGGCAGCATGGACGTCGTGTCGATGATGTTGTTGAGCGCGTTCGGACGACGCACGACCAGATAGGCGATCAGGATGGACAGGAGTACGACGGTGGCGATGGCGATGCCGCCGATCATCAGCGTGTTCGGCAACGCCGTGCGGACGAAGCTCCATGCCCGCTTGTAGCTGTCCAGCGAGTAGCCGTCGACAAAGTTGCCGAAGGCGTTCGTTTTGCGGAAGGAGCAATAGATCAGGTAAACCTGCGGCATGATGCCGATCAGCACCACCAGGTAGGAATACAGGTGGATGACGGCGTTCAGCAGGCCCTTCGCCTTCTTCCGTTCAATCGAATACAGCGCGTTGATCTTGTAGCTGAACTTGTTGGACGCGATCTTCTGTACCGCAAACACGATGGTCGTGATCAGGATGGCGATGACGGAGATGGCTGCCGCAAAACTGTGGTTTTGCGACGATTCGCCCACGTATTGCTTGTAAATCTCGACCGGGAACGTCCGATACCCTTCCCCGATGAGCAGCGGCGTGCCGAAGTCGGCCAGCGCACGCCTGAACACGAGCATGGCGGAAGCGAGAATCGACGTCAGGGAAAGCGGCATGATGATCTGGAAAAACCGCTTGAACGGGCCGACGCCAAGGTTTTGCGACGCTTCGATCAGGGAATTGTCGATGTTTTTCAGGGCGCCGGACACGTACATGAACACGAGCGGATACAGCTGCAGGGTCAGGACGAGCACGACGCCGCCGAATCCGTAAATGTCCGGCATCTCGATGCGGAAGACGTCCCACATGAATTTGGTGATCAGGCCGGAACGGCCGAGCAGCAATATCCACGAGTAGGCTCCGACGAAGGGAGCGGACATCGAGCTGATGACGATCAAAATCTGCATGACGGAACGCCCGCGGATCTCAAAAAAACTGTTGAGATAGGCCAAAGGCGTCCCGATCAGAAGCGCAAAGAAGGTGGTCGCCAGCGACTGCTTGAAGCTGTTCAGGATGGTGCGGAGATAATACGCCTCACCGAAAAACTTCGCGAAATATTGCAGGGAAAACTCGCCGTCCGGCGTGACGACCGATTCCTTCAGGATGCTGAACAACGGAATGATGAGAAACAAGACGTAGATGAGCATGATCGCGATGCTCACCGCTTGCCACAGATCAAGCGGCCTCCGGCGGATTTCCGTCATGACGGAACCCCCCCGTCGATCAAGGACACCGCGCCGCCCTCCGCAAACACGTTGATTTTGCCCGTCTTGATGCCCAGGGAAACTTCGGCGCCCGTTGCGATGGTGTCATCGATGGACGATTCCTGGACTATCTCGATCTTTTCTCCGGTTTGCAGGCGGACCTGGTAATGGGTGTTCAGGCCGAGGAACGTGCTGTGTTCGACAACGCCCCTCAATACGCCATCCCCTTTGTCCGTGATCACGAATTCTTCCGGACGAATGGAGACGGCCACCGGCTGTTCCCCGGCATTCCTGTCCAAATTGTTCATCGGGATTTTGGCATTCGACACGAGGATACCGCTCTCGTCGCCATTGCGGTACAGGCGCCCGTTCAACACGTTCGTGTGCCCGATAAACGTCGCCACGAACAGGTTGGAGGGGCGCTGGTACAGTTGCCGCGGCGTGCCGACCTGCTGGATGACGCCTCCGGACATGACCGCGATCCGGTCGGAGACGGCCATCGCTTCTTCCTGGTCGTGGGTGACGTACACGGTGGTGATGCCGATGTTCCGCTGGATTTCCCGGATGACTTCCCGCATTTCCACGCGCAGTTTCGCGTCCAGGTTGGACAGCGGCTCGTCCATCAACAGCACGTCAGGATGAATCGCCAACGCCCGCGCAAGCGCCACGCGCTGCTGCTGGCCGCCCGACAGCCGTTCCGGCATCCGGTCCGCATACTCCGTCATGCGGACGAGTTTGAGAAATTCGTCCGTGCGCGCCTGGATTTCTTCCTTCGGCAGCTTGCGGTTTTTCAGGCCGTACGCCACGTTGCCGCGAACGGTCATGTGGGGGAAGATGGCGTAGTTTTGGAACACCATGCCGATGTTGCGCTTCGCCGGGTCAAGGTTGTTGATCCGGGTGTCGTTGAAATAAAAATCGCCGCCCTCGATGGAGTTGAAGCCCGCGATCATGCGCAGAAGGGTCGTTTTGCCGCATCCGCTCGGGCCGAGCAGCGTGAAAAATTCGCCTTCCTTGATTTCCAGCGAAAGATCCGGAATGATGACCGTGTCGCCGTATTTTTTGACGGCGTTTTTGATCGTAATGTTGATGCTCATCCGAATTCTCCTTTATGCGTGTGCGGCAGGAGTCCGCACGAAGCGACCTCCTGCCGCATACACGGAAACTGGGTTGCGATCGGATTCAAGCAGTGCGATTCACGGAAAGATGCGTTTGCCTGCATGCGTTCGTGTACATGATCGCTGCTTGATCTTCGCTTTGTCCGATCAGTTGTACTTGACGTACAGGGATTGGAACTTCTCGAGAATTTCGTCCTGGTGCGCCCTCAGGTATTCGTGGTCAATGGGGGCGACATTGAGCTCATTGATGTCCACCATGAACGGGTTCGTCGTCGGAATGTTGCTGTTGGCATGGCGGGCCGTCGAGGAAGCAAACAGCGTCTGCGCTTCGTCGGAAGCCAGGAAATCAATGAACCGTTTGGCGTTGTCCATGTTTTTCGCACCCTTGACGATCGCGGAAGCGAACGGAAATGCGCTGTTGCCTTCTTCCATGTACACGAGGCGGATCTTGTCGCCGTCGCCGCCTTCGATGTAGGCCACGGAGGGCGCTTCATAGGTCAGGCCGACGACATATTCGCCTTCATACGTCGATTTGTAAACGGCGCTGGAGCTGTTGCCGATAACGACGCCGTTCGCAAGCAGTTGATCGACATAGTTCCAGGCTTCTTCGCTTTCGAATCCGCCCATGACGTTCAGCATGGTGGCCAGCATGTTCCATGCCGAGGACGAACCGGAAGGATCGGCCCAGATGATTTTCCCTTTCAGGCGGGGATCCAACAGCGACTGGAAGCCGGTAATTTCGTCCGGGTTGATGCCGGCTTTCTCCGCCGCCGCGATGTTCACGATCAGGTTTTCCAGCTGGAGCGAATGGAAAGTCAGGTATCCGGTCGTGTTTTTCATCAAATCCGGAAGCTGGTCGTTATTGGGGGCGACATATTCTTCCCACAGGCCGAGATCCCAGTCGGAGTAAACGAGCCCGCTGAACATGACGTCGGCGATCGGGTTCGACAATTCGGACTGAATCCGCGTTTTCAGTTCGCCTGCACCCGCCTGCACGTATTCGATTTGGATGTTCGGATATTTTTTGAGGAAATTGTCCACAATCAAGTGATACTCCATGTCGTACGCGGTGGTGTACAGGACCAGATTGCCGGAAACCGATTCGTCCACGCCGTTTTCCTCGTTTGCCGGTTCGGTACCGGTTCCGCTTTCACTTCCGCCATTCGACTGCTGCGTCTGGTTGCCGGTGCCCGCGTTCGTCGTGTTGGACGCGCCGCCATTGTTGTTGCCGCATGCCGCAAGCGCCAACATGAGGACAAGCACGAGCAGGATGGATGTTGCTTTTTTCATTCTTTGGTGCCTCCCTTGGATGATTTCTTTATGTTTGCAGGCTTTCGCCTGGGCAAACCCCGAGGATGAAATGGCGGTTTCCGACATATGTCTGTCAAAATGTAAACGTTTACAAATAAGTTTGCGGATCACCTCTTTTTTCCAGCCCCTGCGGGATCCGTTCGCCGCGATTGGCGCGGTCGGGAGCGTTTGCGCACAAAGAGAAGGCCGATGATAACCATCGGCCTTCACGCATGGTCTGATCATTTTTATTTGCCGAGTTGGGGCTCGCCGATAATGCCGAGGGAGCCTCTCACCCAAATTTCCAGCGTCTCGACATCCTTGATGTCCAGTTCAACGTCGTACAGCTTGCCGAATTCCGCCTTGATCTGCTTGAGCAGATTGCCGTTTTCGTTCTTGAATTCGATGACCGGCTCGGATTCCTGATATTCGCCGTACTCGTTCAACTGCGAATCGACCCAGAACGTGGCCTTGAATTTCTCGAATTCATAATCGTTCTTGACAGAGACGGAGATGCCCGCGTAATAGTCGGGGTCGGCGGAATAGCCGTATTCGAACGTCCGTCCCGGCGCCCGGTTCAAATATTCGGGCATGCGACTGGAAGACCCGGGATGATTCGGGTATCCCTTGCGGGGCACCTGTCCGAATCGTCCCGGGCTTTCGTGCGAAACCCGCGTTACGCCTGACCGACCGGAGATTTGCGCAATGGTTTCAGGGCGCCGCTCCAGGCGATCAACTGATCAAGCATCTGGGTGACCGTCTGCTCGTGCGCGGCCGCCGGTTTGAATACGGCCATGTTTTCGAAATCGGTGAACAGGTTGAGCGTCGGGTGGGTGCGGACGTCGGCCACCTGCAATTCGGCCAGGATGCCCCGCAGATGCTCGGCTGCCCTCGCACCGCCCGTCGAACCGTAGCTGACGATGCCCGCCGCCTTGTTGTGCCATTCGTCCCTGAGCAGGTCCAACGCATTTTTGAGCGCGCCGGTGATGCTGTGATTGTATTCGGCGACGATGAACACGAAGCCGTCCAGCGATTCGATCTTGGCCGACCATTTTTTGACCGCCTCCTCCGCTCCCGCTTCGCCGAGGAAAGGCAATTTGAACTCCGCGATGTCGACGATCTCGTAATTGGCGTCAGCGCGCTTGTCGGCAATCCCTTTCACCCAGTTGCCCACCTGCGGACTGACGCGGCCCGGGCGGGTGCTGCCGAGAATGATGCCGATGGACAGATGGTGGATCACGGTGATCTCTCCTTGTGCCATGGATTCGGTTCCAGCTTTCCCCGGGACATGCGGATTCATTCAGCAATAACGGGCGGCCGCAAACGGAAAAACCCGGGGAGCTCCCGGCCAGGGCCGTTGCTTCCCGGGTCATTCCCGCGGGTCTGTTCAGAGGAGTTTCATCGTCGTGATGCAGGTCGGATCGTTGTCGAAGGTGGAAATCCGGGAGACCGCGGTGCGCCCGTCCCGGCTGACCGTCACCCGGAACGTTTGATTGCGCGGCAGCCACAGGTCGATGAAGCCGTTGTCCTGCGAAACCGCCGTCGTCTCCAGCACCTTGCCGCCTGATTCGTCTTCGATGAGCAGGTCGAATTCCGCGTTCGGCAGTTCCCCCCGGCAGCCGGTCAGGCTGTGGATCTCGCACGGGTGGGTCGTTTCGATGTAGGGGGCAATGGACACGAAAAAGGCATCGTCGGGCAGCTTGTAAACCGTCCGTTTTCCGTCGACGCCGGTGACGACCAGCTCCGTGGCGCTGATGGACGCCGCGGCGGCATCCGCCTTCCCGGAGGACAGGTCGGCCACCAGTTGCCGGATCGTTTCCCCGTTTGAGGATTCCGGGCGGCTCCCGCCGCAACCTGCAGCAAGCAGGAGCGCGAGCGCCAGGGACGCCGACACCGCCGCCAGTCGGGCACCAGACCGTTTCAACCGTGCTTTGTTCATCGAAAATCCCTTCCTTTGCGGATTCCGTCGTGTGCAATCCGCATCGTGCGGTCGATGCGGACCGGTCCCGTTTCCCTTTCGGTCCGGTCCAGCCTTTTCCTGCACAGGGCGCGCAGTTGTCCTTTTTTTGTCACGATTGTTCCAGGGTGACCACGGCACCGTGGCGGATCGTGTTGCCGATCGTGCAGGCCCGTTCCGCGACGACCAGCAGTTTTTTCCGGTACGCGTCGTCCAGATTGGACGGCAGTTTCACGCGCACCTCCAGCTTCGCAAACCGGTTGGTGACGTCCCCTTCCTTGATGGCAACGGCTTCCGCTTCGATCTCGTCGGGATCATGGGCCACCCGGTCGCGGTCCAGCACCGTCCGGATCGATTTGACGACGCACAGCGCCACCGCCGCCTCCAGCAATTCCCTCGGCGACAGGCCGGTACCGTCCGGTTCGTTACTCCCCTTCACCTGGATGCCGGCGCCGTTGCCGATTTCCATGTTGCCGCCGGTGATTTTCACATAGGTCATGATTCGGTCTCCTCCCCTTCGATCAAATGGCAGGCCACCTTGTGGCCCGGCTTCACTTCGCGGAACGCGGGAATCTCCCTGCGGCACCGCTCCGTTGCCAACGGGCATCTCGCCTGAAAGGCGCACCCTTCCGGCCGGTCATGCCCCGCCGACAGTTCGCACTGCAGCTTGATCCGCTCCCGCCTTCGTCCCCGCGTGAAATCCGGCACGGCCGAAAGCAGTGCACGGGTGTAAGGATGCAGCGGCTCTTGGAACAATTCGTCCGTCGGGGCTTCCTCCGCCAGCGATCCCAAATACATGACGCCGATGCGGTCCGAGATGTAGCGGACGACGCTCATGTCGTGGGAGATGAACAGCAGGGTAAGCTGAAAATCCTGCTGGAGCCTTTTCAGCATATTCAGGATCTGCGATTGGATGGACACGTCGAGGGCCGACACCGGTTCGTCGCAGACGATGATTTTCGGATTCAGGATGACCGCCCGGGCAATCCCGAGCCGCTGGCGCTGGCCGCCGGACAGTTCGTGGGGATAGCGGAATACGTAGTCCGGCCCGAGCCCGACCGCATCCAACATGCGGA
>Ga0310829_1000306_pt1 | contig 51605 bp, 51 predicted proteins | sample WT_ome_4_FD_202244 | JGI IMG/M metagenome (GOLD analysis project Ga0310829, IMG submission 202244) | Sorghum-adapted microbial communities enriched on wild type (WT) sorghum from Joint BioEnergy Institute, Emeryville, California, United... ...
CGGATCGCGGCGTTGCCATCAAGTTTGCCACGCCGTTCCGGCAGGCGAACGGGAACACGCTCAAAGCCGGCAACGAGACGATCCGGTTCGGCTATCTCATCAACGCGGCCGGCCTGTACGCCGACAAGATCGCCCACGGCATGGGATTCGGCCACGATTACGACATCATCCCGTTCAAGGGGCTGTATTTGAAGTACGAGAAGAACAAAACCGACGTGCGAACGAACATTTATCCGGTGCCGAACCTGAACAATCCGTTTCTCGGCGTCCATTTCACGAAAACCGTTGACGGCTCGATCAAAATCGGCCCGACGGCCACGCCGGCGTTCTGGCGGGAAAATTACAGGGGCATGGCCGGGTTCAGGGCGGGCGAGTTTCTGAAAATCGCCGGCTCGCAAAGCCGGCTGCTGGCCGCCAACGCCTTCGGTTACCGTCGGCTCGCGCTGGAAGAAATGAAGAAATACGTGCGCAGCCATTTCATCGCCCTGGCCGCACGGCTCGTGAAACGGCTCGATCCCGACGGATTCGGCGGCTACATGCGGCCCGGCATCCGGGCGCAGCTGCTGGACAGGCGAACGAGGGGATTGGTGCAGGATTTCGTCGTGGAAGGCGACCACCGGTCGCTGCACGTGCTGAACGCCGTGTCTCCGGCGTTCACCTGCTCCATTCCGTTCGCCCGTCATCTCGTGTCGATTGCGGAACAGAAACAAGGAGGAGCGACGAAACATGAAGCGGGTTGAAACGAAACTCGACGGCGTATTCATCCTTGAACCGACCGTGTTCGGGGATTCGCGCGGATTTTTCATGGAAAGCTACAACCGCCGGGCATTCCGGGAAGTCGGCATCACCCTGGAGTTCGTGCAGGACAATCATTCCCTGTCGGAGGCGGCCGGCATCGTCCGCGGGCTGCATTACCAGAGCGAGCCGATGGCGCAAAACAAGCTGGTGCGGGTGCTCGCCGGCGCCATCTACGACGTGGCGGTGGACATCCGGCCGGATTCGCCGACGTTCGGCCATTGGGTCGGAGTGGTGCTGACGGAGGAAAACAAGCGGCAGCTGTTCGTCCCGAAAGGGTTTGCCCACGGATTTTGCACCCTCGTGCCGAACACCCAGGTGCTTTACAAAGTCGACCAGTACTATTCGCCGGAGCACGACCGCGGCATTCTGTGGAACGATCCCGATCTCGGCATCGACTGGCCGGTGCGCAATCCGAAGCTGTCGGAGAAGGACAAAAATTTGCCGCTCCTGCGGGAACTGCTTGCGTCAAACGCGCTGCGCGAAGTGAAGGAGGCGTAACCGATGGATCGCGGTAACGGAAAAACGGTGGTCGTCACCGGCGCCGGCGGCTACATCGGCAGCGTGCTGGTGCCCAAACTGCTGAAAGAAGGATATCGCGTGCGGGCGATCGACCGGTTTTTCTTCGGCCGGGACAAACTGCCGCAGCACGAGCGGCTCGACATCGTGCAGGAAGACGTCCGCCGCATCGCCGACAATCATCTGGCGGGGGCCCACGCGGTCATCGATTTGGTGGCCATCTCCAACGACCCGAGCGGCGAACTGTTTCGGGAAGCGACGTACCAAATCAACCACCAGGCGCGCGCCCGAACGGCGCAACTTGCCAAACGGGTCGGCGTCGGGCGGTACATTCTGCCTTCCTCTTGCAGCATTTACGGCTTCCAGGACCCCGGGGTGATCGTGGACGAACAATCGCCGACCAATCCGCTTACCACCTATGCGAAGGCCAACGAAATGGCGGAGCGGGACGTGTTGCCGCTCGCGGATGACGCCTTCACGGTGACGGTCATGAGACAAGCCACCATTTTCGGGCTGTCCCCCCGCATGCGGTTCGATCTCGCCATCAACGGCATGACGTGCGGCGCCTGGGAAACCGGCAAAATCCCGCTCATGCGCGACGGCAGCCAGTGGCGGCCGATGTTGCACGTGCAGGACACCACCGACGTCATGCTGCTGCTGCTGGAAAGCGAACCGCACCTCATCAACGGGCAAATTTTCAACGTCGGATCATTCAACTGCCAGTTGGGCGATCTGGCGGAGCAAATCGTCCGCGCCCTGCCCGTCGACGTCGGCATTGAATGGTACGGGGATCCGGACAACCGCTCCTATCGGGTCGATTTCGGCAAAATTACCCGCGTGCTCGGGTGGAAGGCAAAATACACGGCGTCGGACGGTGCATTGGAAATTTTCGAGGCGCTGCAAACCGGCAAATTGACCAAAAACGACGAAACGATCACGCTGAAATGGTACCAGGAATTGAACAAATGGCACCGAATCATCAAGGAACGGGAATTGTACGGCAGCATGCTGGATGCCTTCACGATGACCGGATGACAAAAACAGACGGAACTTCTCATTTTTTTTGGACATCAACCGACAGTCTGGACAGCGGCGATCTCCTATAATAGGTTCTGGCCTTCTCAATTTCAGAGATAACGTTGCCATTTCGACCTGCAGTATCCGGCATATTCTTTGACTGGCTTCGCAAAATGCGAGAGAAGAGGATGAGGGATGAGAGAGGAACGCAAGGTGGAAGCGGACATTCGGACGATCGCCAGGGAACTCGGATTGGACCTGGAAAAAATGCGGACGGCCGTGTTCGGCAAGGAACCGGCCGGCGAGCGACAGACATGACGACAAGCTCCGCGCGGAGCTTCGTTTCTTGCAACCCGGTTCAGGCTGAACATCGAAAGATAGCTGATTTTCGCTTGACATGTTACATTTTGTATCGTACAATGGGCGATGTCGAAGCTACTAAATGTATCATTTTTCGTAACGAGTGATACAAATGGGAGAATGGAACGGCCGTTGCCGAAGAAAATATGTCCGCCTCAAACTGCCCGGTACGTTCGGCGAGCTGTCGATCACGGCGATCGGGGGCTACCAGGTCAGGAGCACGAGCCGAAGGGTGCTGATCTACGACATCAGCCCGGGCGGCCTCCGGTTTGCCTCCGGCCTCCGTTTTCCCGCCAAACGGAAAATCCGGGTGATGGTGAAAATAACGATTTCCGGGCTCTTCTTCGAAACGGAAGGGCTGATCGTCTGGCGCAGGCCGAGCGAAAACCTGTACGAGTACGGCGTCGCATTCGACATCACCTCCCTGCACCGCTCGTTTCTCATCCGCATGCTGAACCAGCTGTACGCCGAACTGAATCCCGGACGGGAGCGCATCCGGCAATATTACGCCTGCTTGTCCAACCGCTATTTGGAGGAGCAGCGCTCGCGAATCGACTATACGGTCTAAATCACGAAGAGAGGATGATCATCCGGTGGAATTGCGCGACATATTGCACGTAGTCCGGCGAAGACTGGGCCTCATCGTCCTGATGGTGGTCATCGCCGTCACGATGACGGCTTCCGTGACGATGTGGCTGATCCCGGACGTCTATGAAGCCCGGGCGGAATTGATCGTCAACAAACCGGCCGAAACGGGCGTCCCCGCCATCAACTGGGATACGGTGGCCGTCAACCTGCAATTGATGTCCACCTATCGTCACCTGGCCCATTCCCAGGCGGTGATGGACGAAGTGCTCAGGCTTGATCCCGCCTTGCCCTACACGGCGCGGGAATTGGCGGAACTGGTGGACGTGGACGTGAAGGACGGCACGCAGCTGATCACCGTCCGCGTTCGCGACACCGACCCCGCACGGGCGACGAAAATTGCCGGGCTTTCGGCCGGCGCCTTCAAGACGAAGGTGGCGGAAATCATGGGGGCGGACCACGTCACGATCATCACCGATCCGAATCGGGAAGGCACTGCCGAACGGGTCGGCCCGAATTTGCTGCTGAACGTGCTGGCGGCTTTCGTCCTGTCCTTCGGAGCCGCAATTTTGACGGCGTTCAGTCTTCATCACCTGGATGATACAATTCGGAGCGCAGAAGACGTGGCAGACTTGGGGCTCCCGGTGTTTGCCGTCGTGCCTCCCATCGACAAAAAATCGGCCGCTCGCCGCCAGACGGTGAAGGCGGACAGAAAGGCTGGCGAAAACGTCTATGCGACAAACTGACCAATGGCCGCGGATCGGCGAGATCGATCCGGCTTCCGCCGTCAGCGAGGCGTATCGCACCCTGCGCACCCACATCCGGTTCGCCATGGGCGACGCCTACGGACAAGCGATCTGCATCACTTCATGCACGGCATCGGAAGGCAGAAGCCTGACCGCCGCCAACCTGGCCCTTGCCATGGCGCGGGAAGGCCGCAACACGTTGCTGATCGACGCGGACATGCGCAAACCGGTCCTGCACCGCATTTTCCGCACGGACGGATTCGGCGGCCTCGCCCGGGCGGTGGAACGCCCGCAAGCCTGGAAGCATGAGGTGGTGCCGACCGCCTTCGACCGCCTGTCCCTGCTCGCCGCCGGCAGCCACCAGAAGGAACCGGCGGATCTGCTGGCGGGAGGCGTATTCCGCGAGCTGCTGGCGGAAGCGCGGGAGACGTTCGACGCCATCATTCTGGACACCCCTCCGCTTTTGCCCTACGCGGATGCCCGAATCGCCGCCGCGCGGAGCGACGGCGTCATCCTCGTCGTCGGCGCCGGCAAGGCGAAGCGGCGGCAGGCGAAACAGGCGCTGGACCATCTGCGGCAAGTCGGCGCCAACGTGCTGGGCATGGTCGTCAACGGCTGACGGCCGGACAACGAAACCGGCGGGAAGCGCGTTGCCGCGGCCATCCCGGCCGACGCGCCGGGCATCCTGCTTGTCCGGCGGCGGCAGGCGGTGAGGATCGGCGGTCCGGACCGTCGCGCCGCGGGGAGGATTGCCCGGTCCGACGTGCCGGACGCCGGCGCGGCCGCTTCTTCCCGCCGGTCGAGAGAACGGGTAACCGTATCCGTACGCGGAAGGGTTGGAGGGAGAAGCGTATATGAACCTTTTTGAAACGAGATCGGAAATTTCGGCGCTCATCCGGCAAAAGACGGAATCGGAAGGCTTCGGCTACCTGTTCATGAAACGGCTGATCGACATCGCGGTTTCCCTGGTTGCGCTTGTCCTTCTGTTCCCGCTGTTTGTCCTGGTGGCGATCGCCATCAAACTGGAAGATCCGCGGGGCGGCGTCCTGTTCCGGCAAATCCGGATCGGCAAGGACGGCAAGCCTTTTGAAATGCTGAAGTTCCGTTCCATGGTCCACGATGCGGAATCCCGGCTGGAGGAACTGCTGCCGCACAACGAGATCGAAGGCAACATGTTCAAAATGAAAAACGATCCGCGGGTCACCCGGGTCGGGCGCATCATCCGCAAGTGGAGCATCGACGAGTTTCCCCAGCTCTGGAACGTGCTCAAGGGGGACATGACGCTGGTCGGGCCGCGCCCGCCGCTCCCCCGCGAAGTGAAAAATTACTCCCCTTATGAAATGAATCGCCTCACGGTCACGCCGGGCTGCACCGGTCTGTGGCAGGTGAGCGGGCGCAACGCCCTCAGCTTCTACGACATGGTGGAACTCGATCTGCAATACATCACGAGCCGCAATCTGAAGCTGGATCTGAAAATCATGTGGCAAACGTGCGTGATGCTGCTTGTGGCGAAAAACGGCATGTGACGGCCCGGGAGGAATGGCCATGAACGAAACGCCCGCAGTTTCCATCATCATTTGTACATACGGCCGCGCCAGGCTGCTGGAGCGAACGATCCTGTCGCTGGCGCGGGTGGACGGCATCGGCGAAGCGGAGGCGATCGTCGTCGACAACGGATCGCCCGACGACACGGAAGCGGTAACGGAGCGGTGCATCCAGCGGTTGAAAGGGCGGGTCAATCTTCGCTACGTCTATGAACCGCGCCTCGGCTTGTCCGTCGCCCGCAACACCGGCATCGCCCACGCCCGCGCCCCGATTTTGGCGTTCCTCGACGACGACGCGGTGCCGGAAACGGGCTGGCTGGCTTCGATCCGCCGGACGATGGCCGAACACCCGCGGGCCGGCGCCGTCGGCGGCCCGATCCGGCCCGAGTTCGAGGCGAACCGGCCGGACTGGCTGGCCGGCCGCCTGGAACTCCCCTACACGATCGTCGATCTCGGTCCGGACGTGCGCCGCTGGCCGAAGCGCCTGCATCCGTTCGGGGCGAACATGGCCATCCGCCGCGACGCCCTCGGCGACGCGGTCCGCTTTCCGGAATCCCTCGGGCGCATAGGTTCGCAGCTGTTTTCCGGAGAGGAGAGCTGGCTGTTCGGAAAATTGCGGAAGGCGGGCTGGAAGCTGCTGTACGCGCCGGACATGTGCGTGAACCATTACATTCCGGCGGAGCGGCTGACGGCGGCGTGGATCCGCAAGCGATATTACTACCAGGGGGTGTCCCTGGCGAAATCGTACACGGGTGCGTTCGGTAAGATACGTATTGTAACAATGCTGGCGTTGCGCCGTCTTTACATCGCCGTGCAGGCGCGTTTCGCCGACACCCCGGCGAAACGGCTTTGGGCGGAATGCCGCCGGGAAGCGGTGCGCGGCGCGATGAGCTGGCTGAGGGGCGGTGATGTGCATGCCGGTTGAACCGTCCGTCAGATCCGTTTCGTTGCAGGGGCGCGTCGGCGGGAGCCGGGATGTGCCGGCCCTGGCGACAACGTTCGGCGCATGTCTGCTGGCCGCGGCCATCGGGTACGTGACGGCCGATGACCCCTATTTTGCCGTCGCCGTTTTCGGCGGGGCGGGGACGATGCTGTTCGCGTTTATGGCGCCGGCCGCCATCTGCCTGATGCTCGTTGCTATGACGGCCGTGAGCGTGCAGTACGCATTTTGGGATGTCACCCTGCTCGGCTTCGATCTGCAGGCGTTGCAAAAGCTGGCGTTGCTCGCGTTTCTCGTCCCGGCTTTGCTGCGCTACGGCGTCGCCTGGTTCCGCCTGCTGCCGATGGCGGCTCTTGCCGCCGCGTTTCTGATGACCTGGATTTGGGGCGATCCGGTGGACGTCCTGTCGCCGGGAGATTCGCTCAAGGCGTTGCTCGGCCTGACGGCGCCGCTGCTTCTTATGGCGGTGCGTTGGCCGGAGCGGGAAGCCGGCCGGTTGCTCCATTTGGTGCTCGCTTTGCCGATCATCAGCATCGCCGTCGGCATCGTTTTTCAGGCGACGGGCATCCAGCCGGTCGTTTTGAAGGAGTTTACCGGGGCGCCGCGGCTGCAGGGCGCAAACATTCCGGCGCATCTCGCCTTTCTGGCGTTCATGGCGCTCATGGCGTCCATTCTGCTGTGGAAAAAACGGCCGCACGGGAACGCGTTTCTGCTTGGCATGATGGCCGTCCATTTTCTCATCCTGCTGCTCACCGGCACGCGGGGGCCGCTCATCGCATCGATGCCGCTCGTGTTGCTGTTGCTTGCCGACATGGCCCGCCAGTTTTTCCGGGGCCGTTCGGGGCTCGTCGTTCCCCTCGCCGGCATCGCCGTTGTGCTCGGGGCATCCGTCCTGTGGCAGCTGGACAACTTGCTGAAGCGCTCGTTCACCCGGTCGAGCTCGGCGGGCATCGACCTGTCGGGACGGGAAGAAGCGTGGCGCTACTTCCTCGAACGGGCGGCGGATGCCCCCTGGCTCGGCAACGGGCTCGGATCGGTGCTGCTGGCCAACGACGGGACGCTGTATGGCGGGTTTGTCGTGCCGCACAACGAATACATCCGGTTTTACCATGACTGCGGCATCATCGGCGCGGTGCTGCTGTTCGCGTCCCTGCTTGCGGTGCTCGGGAAGGCGGCCGGGAACATGACGGCGGGCATGAAGGCGTACTGGTGCGCGATGACGGTCGGCTTTCTGCTTTACTCGGTGTCGGACAACACGCTGTCGACGCTCCAGTTCATGGTGCCGTTCTGCGTCCTGGTCGGGGCGTTCGGCGCCGGCGGTGGATCCGCCCGCGCATCCGCGGCTCAGCCGGTGCCGGCCGACCCGCCGCCGCAACCATTGCCAACGAACCTTGACCCGGAAGTTCCGGGCAACAAATCACCGGGCCGCGACGGCCCGGGGAGAACAGGGGCCGTCCATGAATAAGGTCGAGCTGTTTGGCATCCAATTTAACAATTTTGATTTCCGCGATCTGGCCGATTATTTGGAGAACACCGTCGCCGCGGGGGAACCGACCTATCTGCTCACCTGCAACGTGGACCATGTGATGTGCATGCAGAAGGATGCGTTGTTCCGCCGCATTTACCGGGATGCCCATGCGGTGGTGGCCGACGGGATGCCGATCGTCTGGACGTCGCGCCTGGCGGGCAAATCCCTCAAGCAGCGGGTGGCCGGCAGCGACCTGCTGACCGAGCTCGGGCTGTGGCTGGAAGCGAAACGGTACCGGCTGTTTTTCCTCGGCGCGGCGGAAGGCGTGGCGGAGGAAGCCCGGCGCCGGCTGCTGGAGCGGTTCCCGGCCCTGTCCATCGTCGGCTGCTATTCGCCGCCCTACGGATTCGAGACGATGGAGGACGAAAACCGGAAGATCGTCGCCATGATCCGGGAGGCGAAACCCGACATTTTGCTCGTCGGCGTCGGCGCCCCGAAACAGGAGAAGTGGATTTACCGCCATTACCGGGAGTACGGGGTTCCCGTTTCCATCGGCGTCGGGGCGACCTTCGACTTTCTGGCCGGCAAGGTGAAGCGGGCGCCGGTGTGGATGCAGCGGGCCGGGCTCGAATGGTCGTGGCGACTCATGTGCGAGCCGGGCCGCTTGTGGCGGCGGTATCTGGTGCAGGACGTGAAGTTCATCCGCCTGATGCTGGCGGAATGGCGGAAGGCGCGGGAAGCGCAGCGGTCCGCGGTGCGCCCGGGACCGCGTTTCGCTCGCTTTCCGAACAACGACACCGATCGCGGAGGCACGATCAACCATGGAGAACAGGGCAGAATGCCGGATTGAACCGCCGACCGTCACCGTCATCATCCCGGTGTACAACGGGGAGGCGTTCATCGGCGAAACGGTGGAGAGCGTGCTGGGCCAAACCCACCGCAACGTGAAAGTGATTTGCCTGATCGACGGCACGAACGATCGTTCCAGGGACATCATCGAATCGTTCGGCGATCCGCGGGTCTCCGTATTCGAGCGGCAAAACCGGGGGATGGTGTACCGGCGCAACGAAGGGCTGCACATGGCGGACAGCGAGCATCTTCTGTTTCTCGACCACGACGACGTGCTGTATCCTGACTTTCTCGCAACGACCCTCCGCGTCATGGAGGAGCGGGATGCGGCGGCGGTGGCGACGGGCGGCCACCTGATTGACGAGCACGGCCGCGTCATCCGCCGGATGTACCGGTTTCGCCGGCCGTCCCTGACGCTGGAGCGGCTGTCCCGGTGGAACGAACTGTTTTGCACGAGCCAGGTGCTGATCCGCAAAAGCGTGCTTGTTGCCGTCGGTGGTTTCGACGAAGGGGCCGGCAGCGCCGTCGACTGGGACTTGTGGATTCGCCTGGCCAAGCGGGGCCTGAATTTTGTTTTCGTCAACCGCTGCCTGATGGGGTACCGGATCCACCCGAACAACGATTCGAAGAACGCCGCCAAAATGCTGGCGGGGGAACGGCATATTTTGCACCATACGCTTCACATGTTCGGCAATCCGGACAAAAACGAAAGTTACGCGCTCCTGCGCTATTCTTCCCGGTCGGGCGACTGGAGGGCGCTCGGGAAGGCGCTTCGGCTGAACGCATCGCTGCTGTTTCATCCGCGGTTCTGCATGGCCGTGATGCACATTGCGATGAATCATGCCAATCGAAAAACAAACGGAGGGATCACGGGATGAAAGGCGTCATTTTGGCCGGAGGAACCGGATCGAGGTTGTACCCGCTCACGAAGGCGGTGAACAAACATCTGCTGCCGGTGGGCAATCAGCCGATGATTTGCCACGGCATCGCGAAGCTGCGGGATGCCGGCATCGAAGATGTGCTGGTGGTGAGCGGCCGGCACCATCTCGGCGACATGGTCCGGCTGTTGGAGGACGGAAGCGAGTTCGGCGTGCGCCTGACCTACCGGGCCCAGGAAGAGGCGGGCGGCATCGCCCAGGCGCTCGGCCTGGCGGAATCGTTCGCCGACGGCGGGCCGATTGTCGTGTTGCTCGGGGACAACATTTTCGCCGACGGGCTTTCCGGTTACGTGGAGCGGTTCCTCCAGCAGGGTGCCAAGGGCGCCAAACTGCTGCTCAAGGAAGTGCCTGACCCGGAGCGGTACGGGGTGGCGGAGCTGTCCGGTCCGTTCATCGTCTCCATCGAAGAGAAGCCGGCGAAGCCCAAAAGCGCCTTCGCCGTCACCGGCATTTACATGTACGACAACAAGGTGTTCGACATCATCCGGACGATTCGGCCCTCAGCCAGGGGAGAGCTGGAAATCACCGACGTGAACAACGCCTACATCGATCTCGGTCAACTGTCCTACGACGTTTTGGAAGGCTGGTGGACGGACGCCGGCACCCACGAATCGCTGGCGCTGGCCAACGACCTCGTGCGCGGCCGCCATCCGTACAAACCGGCCGTCCGGACGGGCGGCAAGTTGGCCGCCGTCCGCTAGGCGGGCGGAGGCGCCATGGGCCATTCCGGCGGCCGCCGTCGCTGGCGTCACGCGCTGCCGTTCGCGATCCTGCTGACGGCGGCGCTCCTGCTCTCCTCGCAATCGTATTCGGAGCAAACGTTGCTGCCCTGGCTGTCTTCCGACGCCGTCAGCGAGCAATTGGCCCGCTGGCTCGACGGCGTGCGGTTCGACTGGAACGGCAGGGAGATGAGCGTGCAAAGCGTGGGCGCCGACAACCTGGCGGAGTTCATGCTTCGCAAATCCGCCCATCTTCTGCTGTATGCGGGCCTTTCGTTCACCCTGCTGTTTGCCTTTTGGATGCTGCTTCCCTGGCGAAAAGGGGTGTCGGTGGCGCTGGCCGTCGTGTTGGTGACGGTGTTGGCCTTTTTTGACGAGTACAATCAGCAGTTTCGCGAAGGAAGGACCCCGAGCCTGGCCGACGTCGGCATCGATTTGACCGGCGCGGCATTCGGCTTCATTCTGTTCTGGTTGATCGAAGTGTTGAAGCAATGGTTCCGCGAGCGCGGAGAAGGGGACGGGGACGTTTTGGAACGATGACGCAAAGCGCGATCAGGATCACGACCGGGAGGTAGACCGAATGCAAAAAATCCGCAAGGCGATCATCCCCGCCGCCGGCCTGGGCACCCGCTTTCTGCCGGCGACGAAGGCGATGCCGAAGGAAATGTTGCCGATCATCGACAAGCCGACGATCCAGTACATCGTGGAGGAAGCGGTGGCGTCGGGCATCGAGGACATCATCATTGTGACGGGCAAAGGCAAAAGGGCGATCGAAGACCATTTTGACCATGCCTTCGAGCTGGAGCAGCGGCTCTCCGTCAGCGGCAAACTGGATCTGCTGGAAGAAGTGCGGCGGGCCGGACAGGTGGACATTCACTACATCCGGCAGAAGGAGCCGAAGGGGCTCGGCCACGCCGTCTGGTGCGCGCGGCGGTTCATCGGCAACGAGCCGTTCGCCGTGCTGCTCGGGGACGACATTGTCCGGTCCGAAGTGCCGTGCCTGAAACAGCTGATCGACCAGTTCGAGATGTCCGGGTCGCCGGTGATCGGGGTGCAGCGGGTGCCGGAGGAGGAAACGCACCGCTACGGCATCATCGAGTCGGGCAGCCGGTACGGTCCGCTGCATGCGGTGACGAGGCTGGTGGAAAAGCCGAAGCCGGGGCAGGCGCCGTCCAACATCGCCATCATGGGGCGGTACGTGCTGACGCCGGACATTTTCGAATTCCTCGATCTGCAGGAGACGGGGGCCGGGGGCGAAATCCAGCTGACCGACGCCATCGGGAAACTGAACGGCGTGCGGCAGGTGTTCGCCTATGAGTTTGAAGGGAAGCGCTACGACGTGGGCGAGAAGCTCGGCTTCATCCTGACGACCCTCGATTTCGCCCTGGCCAACGAGGAGTTGCGCTTCCCGCTGCTGGCGGCGCTGGAGGAGCGGCTGCAACGGGAACGGATCGCGGAAAGGCTCGCGGAACGCATCGTGCCGGGGAATGTTCGCCATGGCTAACGGGGAAGAAGACGGGCGGAACCGCGGGGCGCACGGGCAGCCGGGCGAGCGGTCCGGGATGCCCGTGGAGGCGGCTTCACGGATTATCGGTCGAACCGGGGTGCCTGGGGAGGCAGATTCGCGGATCATCGGTCGAACCGGGGTGCCCGTGGAGGCAGATTCGCGGATCATCGGTCTAACCGAAGTGCCTGGGGAGGCAGATTCGCGGATCATCGGTCTAACCGAAGTGCCCGTAGAGGCGGCTTCACGGATCATTGGTCGAACCGGGGTGCCCGTGGAGGCAGATTCGCGGATCATCGGTAGAACCGGGGTGCCCATGGAGGCGGCTTCACGGATCATTGGTCGAACCGGGGTGCCCGGGGAGAACGGCGCATGGATTGGAGCGGTTGGGGGCGGCCCGGACGGACGGTTCATTGATGCCGAAGGGGCAGCGGAGACCGGGTTTGTGTTGACCGGATCGGTCCCGCACCTCAGCCGGGTCGAGCGGTACGGACACCGGCGACGAGGGCGCTTGGGCCGGATCGCGGCCATGCTTTCCGCGAGCGGCCTCCTCGGCAACACCGTCAAAACGATGCTCATCAGCGTGCTGATCCTGCTCGTCAACATGGCCACCGGCGTGCTCACCGCCCGCTGGCTCGGCCCGGAAGGGCGCGGCGTGCAAACGGCCCTCGTGCTGTGGCCGCAGTTTTTCGCCTTTACCACGACCCTGGGCATCCACTCGGCGCTCACGTTTTACATGAAAAAGGAACCGGAACGGGAAGACGCCTTGTACGCCTCCGGCATGCTCATGGCCCTGGTGACGGGGGGAGCGGCAATCGCCATCGGGGCTCTCGTCATCCCGTTCCGGCTGACGGACTATCCGGCATGGGTGACGGCGGCGGGGTTGTGGCTGATGGCGGTGGTGCCGTTTGTGCACATCCATTTCCTGAACAATGCCTACCTGCGGGCACGGGAACAGTTCACGCTGTTCAACCGGACCCGCTGGCTCATCCCCATGATGACGCTGGTCATGCTGGCGGCGCTGGCCGCGGCCGACCGGCTGACGCCGCTCACCGCCGCCGTTGCTTACCAGTTGGCGTACGTGCCCGTCGGCGTATGGGCGGTGGCGAGAGACATCCGCGTGTTCCGCGCCGGCTGGAAAGCGATGCGGGAAGCCGCCGGCAAGTTGTCCCGGTACGGCATCCGCAGCTACGGCGTCGACCTGCTCGGCAACCTGATCGTGTACATCGACCAGATTTTGCTGATCGGTTTGCTGGCACCGGAAGCCCTCGGGCTGTATGTGGTGGCGGTCAGCCTGTCGCGGATGCTCAACGTGTTCTCCATGTCCATCGTCGCTGTGCTGTTTCCGGAAGCGTCAGGGCTGCCGGAAGCGGAAGCGGCCACACTGTCGCTGCGCGTGTTCAAGATCAGCATGCTGTTCGGCTTGGCCGCGGCGCTGGCGATGTCTGCAATGGCGCCGTTGTTGCTCCGCATCTTGTACGGTTCCGCCTTCGCCGCGGCCATTCCGGTGTTCCGGCTGCTCGTGCTGGCGGTGGTGATCGGCGGCGCGGCGATGGTGCTTGCCCAGGCGTTCATGGCCGTCGGCAAACCGGGCGTCGCGTCCGTGGCGCTCGGGTTGGAGCTGATCGTGCTGGTGCCGCTGCTGTTGACGCTTGTGCCGGATTACGGCTTGATTGCCGCCGGCTGGAGCGTGCTCATCGCCGCGGCGGTGCGGCTCTTGTTCGTGACGGTCCGGTTCCGGTTCCGGTTCCGTTGCGGCTTCCGTGCGCTGTGGCCGGACAAGGCCGACATCGCCTGGTTGGCCGACGCGCTGAGGAAACGCCGTGCAGCGCGGGCGGGCGGCTGACGGCCGTGCGTTGCGGGCATGCGGCAGATAGAAGCCGCGTGCTGCCATCCTGCACAGGATTGCAACAGATATGGCGACGCGGCGGTCAAACGGTCAAGCCATGCGGGCATGCATCAGACCGGCGGCGCTCGGCGAACGACTGTGCCGTACAGGCATCCGGCAGACACTCGGCGGAGCCGGACAAAACGGCCGAACCATGCGGGTACCGCTTCAGACACGCGGCGTGGCTGATCAAACGACCATGTCATACGGGCATGCATCAAACCGGCGGAGCTCGGCGAACGACTGTGCCGTGCGCGCAACCGTGCTTCCGATGCCATGCGAACCATCACGATGGCGAAGAAGACGGCGGCAATGCGCACTCATCATCCGTAAGCGATATTGTAGTGCAAAATTACAGCTTATTTTTTTGAAAAACGGCGTTTCGGGCAAATATGATGCAAAAATGCAACTTATTTTCCCCGAAAACAGAAAACCGCCAAAATAACCTGCATTTTTGCACCATATTGAAATGAAACCGGCGAATCTCAAAAAATATGCTGTATTTTTGCACTTCATTTTCAAATGGAACAGTCCAAACGCGGGGGATCGAGCAGCGGGTGATCGAGTATGAAGCGGGTATTCAGGCATGACGCGGGTGACCGGGCATTCGACATGTTCGGCGGCCCGTACCACGATCGGCGGCGTCCGGCCTTCCATCCGTCGGATGCCGGCGCGGGGTTTCGTGCGGAATGTCCGTCGGCGTGAAGGCATGACGTTTTCAACAATCTACGGGAAAGAGGCGCATTCATGAAACTGGTGCTCTTGTCCGGCGGCTCCGGCACGCGGCTGTGGCCGCTGTCCAACCGTACGCGATCGAAGCAGTTTTTGAAAGTGTTAAAAGGTCCTGACGGCAAAACGGAATCGATGGTGGAAAGGGTGTGGCGCCAGCTCGGCGAGGCCGGACTGCAGGATTCGGCATGGCTCGTGGCGGGCGGTGAACAGGTGGATTTGCTGCGAAGCCAACTGGGCAAACATGTGCCGATCATCGTCGAACCGGAGCGGCGGGACACGTTTCCGGCGGTGGCGCTCGCGGTCAGCTATCTCCATTCGGTGGAAAACGCCGGCCCGGACGAAACGGTGGTCGTTTTGCCGGTGGACCCGTACGTGGAGACGGACTTTTTTCGACGGATTGCGGACATGGAGGACGTGCTCGACAGGACGGGGGCCGATCTGGCGCTGATCGGGACGAGGCCGGATCATCCGTCGGAGAAGTTTGGTTACATCGTGCCGGCGGAAGGGGAAGCGTGGCTTGGAGCAGGCGTCGCCGGTTCCGTTACCGGCGGTGCGGGCTTGTTAGGCGACGGGGAACACGATGCCGCCGGCGGCGGTGCCCGACTCACCGGCAATGCCGGGAGTATCGGCATTCCCGGCAACGGCAATTCCGGCTGTCCCGGAAGTTCCGGCAACAGGGCCGCCTCCGGTTTGCCCGGTGATGCCCGTGCAACCGGGACCGCCCGTCACGCGCCTTTTCGTGTCGCCCATTTCCGCGAAAAACCGGGCCGCGCGGAGGCGGAGCGGCTCATTCGCCGGGGGGCGCTGTGGAATTGCGGCGTTTTCGTGTTTCGCCTCGGCTACGTCCTGAACCTGCTCCGGGATAACGGGTTGCCGCTGAAGTACGAAGCGTTGGACAAACGCTATTCCCGGCTCGCCAAGATGAGCTTCGACCACGCCGTCGTGGAGAAGGCGCAAAACATCGTCGCCGTCGTCCATGACGGGCCGTGGAAAGACCTCGGTACCTGGTCCTCCTTGACGGAGGAACTGTCCGATGAACGGATCGGCAAAGGCGTGCTGGCGGAAAACAGCGAAGGCACCCACCTGATCAATGAACTCGACATCCCCGTCGCCGTGCTCGGCATCCGGAACGCCGTCGTGGCCGCCGGTCCGGACGGCGTAATCGTGGCGGCCAAGCCGCTCAGCCACAAAATCAAGGAAATTGGCGACTGGTTCGAGCATCGTCCGATGCTGGAGGAGTACCACTGGGGCGAAAGCCGGGTCGTGGAGCGTCTCCAGGACGGGGACGGCGGCGAAACGATCGTGCGGCGGGTGCGGGTGAAAGATGGCGAGCACATCGGCTACCATGTCCATCTGCATCGTCGCGAGATGTGGGTCATCGTGGCGGGCGACGGGGAAGCCGTCATCGGCGGCCGGTTGAAGAAAGTCGCTGCGGGAGACGTGCTGCCGATTCCGCAAAGCGTGCCACACGGCATCCGGGGCCATCGCGGGCTCGTCTTCCTGGAAATTCAGAAGGGCGCGGAAGTCGCCGCGGGCGATGTGTTAAGCGTATGCGACGACTGGCAGGAAATCCGGCGGATCGGTTCGTGACGGACGGCCCGGTTCGTTGCGCCGGCCAACGCGTTATCCGGATGTCGACTCGGCAACGACACGAAAGGCGGTGGGCAGATGGGTTTGGCAACGAAGGTTCACCGGCGATGGCAACACATAAAGGCGGGGTGGGTGACCCGGCTTTGGTATGCCCGCCTGTTCGGCCGGATCGGCTTGCGCAGCCGCATCGCGCCGCCCCTCGTCGTCCTGCATCCCGAACGGACGGCGATCGGCAGCGGGGTGACGATCGGGCCCGGGTGCCGGGTCGAAACGTTCCCCCCGCCGCTGCGCAGCAAAAAAACGGCCCCGATGCTCGTGATCGGCGACCGGGTGCGGATCGGCAGCCAGGTGCGGCTTGCCTGTTGCACCTCCCTGACCATCGGGCCCGGCGTCCAGATCGAAGACGGCTGCCTGATTACGGATTGCGAATACGGCGGCTCTCCGGACGGCATGGCCTATTACCGTCAGCCGAAATCCGGCCGCCCGACCGTCATCGGCGAAGGCGCCTGGATCGGCGCTGGGACCGCCGTTCTGGCAGGATCCCGCATCGGCAGCCGCGCCATCGTTTTGCCGGGCAGCGTCGTGAGCGGGGAAATTCCGCCATGGTCCATGGCCGGCGGCTCGCCCGCCGTGGTCATGCGCATTTATGATGCCGGACGCCGAATGTGGTTGCCGGTTGCCGCTGCCGGCGGAGAACCTGGCCGCCATTCCGACGACAACCCCGGCACCAACCCCGGCAACATGTCCGATGCCAATCCCGGGGAAGAACATGGCGGCTGCTCCGGTCATCATCCCGGCACCAACCCGGGAGAGAATCACGACGGCAGCCCCGTCCATCATCCCGGCTGCCATCCCGTCGGCAGTCCCGGCAACGTTGCAGGCCAACAACCCGGCCATCGCCCCGTCCATCGTTCCGTTGACCGTCCCGAAATCATGACCGGCAGCCGTCCTTCCGCGGTGAGCAACCCGGACCGAGAAACCGATCCCGGCAGGCCGGAAGCCGCGATCCCGTGATCCGATCCTTCATGCTCCATATCCCTTGGGTACGAGGAGGAGGACATGCGAAACAAACGCCATTCGCCAGACGGCAACCGATACGGAGATTCGTCCGCATTCCGGCGCAACATGCTGCTGCTCTTCGCCATCCTGATCGCGTCGTTTGCATTTACGACCCTTTTTGCGAAAGAGGCCACGCGGGCCATGTTTTTGCAGCCGTTCAAAAGCAACCCCGACATCCGGACAGCCAACCCGGACGCCTCCCGCGAAGCGCGCGACGTGCTTCGGCTGCTTTACGAGATCAAAGGGGAACATACGCTGTCCGGCCAGCACAACTATCTGGAGGAACCGGCCGAGCACACCCGTCTTGTCCGCGACTTGACCGGTCATTATCCGGCGGTGGTCGGGTTCGAGCTGGGCGTCATCCTCAACCACAGCGAAAAGGATGCGGACCGCTACCGCAATCGGGTCGTCCGGGAAGCGATGCGGGTGAACCGCGCGGGAAGCCTCGTGACGATCACCTACCATGCCTCCATGCCGGGTGCGTGCGATTGCTGGGATGAAGTGAGAAACGGCGGCATCCCGGAGGAAACGTTCAGGGAAATTTTGACCGAGGGAACCCGGCTGCATGAAGAATGGTTGAAAGACATCGACCAGGTGGCGGTTTATCTGAAAAAGCTCAGGGATTCCCGCGTCCCCGTCCTTTGGCGGCCTTACCACGAAATGAACGGATACTGGTTCTGGTGGGGCGGTCAACCGGAGTTTGAAAAGCTGTGGAAGCTCATGTTCGATCGGTACACGTACCATCACGGGCTGGACAATCTGTTGTGGGTGTGGAGCCCGAGCGCGCCGAACGAGGAGTATGCGGATCCTTTTGAACCGTATTTTGTGGGGCATGCATTCGTGGACGTGCTGGCCGTGGACGTTTATTACAACGATTACGACCAAGCCCATCACGACAATCTGCTGAAGCTTGCCGAAGGAAAACCGATCGCGCTGGGCGAGGTGGGGGAACTGCCGGATGCCCGGCTTCTGGAGGGAAAACAGGACCAATACGTGTGGTTCATGGCCTGGGGAGACGAATTGCAGGAAAACAACTCCCGGCGGAAGATCAGAGCGCTGTACGAAATGGACCGGGTGCTCCACCGGCACGATCTCTCATCCATGCGTTGAAAAAGGTGCGTCGCCGCAATCCCGTCCTTATCACCACATATCCCCACATAAGGTGCGGGTAGTTGCCCGGGAAACCCGGGCGCGAGGATTCGAACGGCGCGAGTTATGGGCAAAATGCGGTTAACTCGCTCTGGAGAGGGTCCGAACGGCGTGAGTTATGGGCAAAATGCGTTAACCCGCTCCGGGGGGTACCCGATCTGGGAGAATTACTGAAAAAAGAGAGCGACTCATGGCAAAAACACCTATTTTCAGGCGGGTTACCCGAGAAAGTCGAGCAATTCAAGGCCAAAGTGGACGTACCTGTGCGAATAGCTCGAGAAAGTCGATCAACTCGTGGAAAAATCGGCCATTTCCGTGTGAGATGCTCGAGAAAGTCGATCAACTCGTGGAAAAATCGGCCATTTTCGTGTGAGATGCTCGAGAAAGTCGAATAACCCGCCCCGGGAAGGACACGACAGGTATGGGCCGGCTTGGCCAGACGTTGGCGGACAAATGGAAACAAGCCGCTTGTGCGGCTTGTTTCGGATGGCTGAAACCTTGTTCTGATGTTGTTGCCGTGATGGCCGGTGTTGCATTTGCAGCCGAAACCGATTTTCATCATGCGCCGAGGTTGTTACTTTGACGGTTGACGTTGCACTCGCGGGCGGAATCACCGTGCATCGGACTATTGTATCGGCGCGCCAGGAAATGCGGAAGCGGACGAGCTCAAGGTGGAGACAGAGGAAAACGGGTTCCGCCCGGGCGAACGGCAACGGTTGACCTTCGGCGGCGGACGTCCTTCTTTACACCGGCGTCGTGAACAGGCGGTTTTTCGGAATAACCTGTTTCGGACGACGGGCATGGGACCAGGACAAGGTGACGAGGGCGTCGCCGGCCCGTTCGTAGTAGTCCAGCCGGATGGGAACAGCCTTTCCTGCCGTCAGGCGGATTTTGCCGCTCCATTCGGTGCGGTACTGGTCCACCCATTTGTCGATGATGAGCTTACCGTCCACCCACAGCCTCGCTCCGTCGTCGCTGAACACGTAGAAGGTGTATTCACCGTCATATTGCGGCACGACGGCGCCTGTCCAACGGACGGAGAAGTCGTCGACGGGCAAACCGTCAGCGGGAGCCTGGCGGGCCCAGTCGAAGTTGACGGTATCGTCGATGCGCGTCAGGCGCAGCTGGTTGAAGCTGACGCCGGCATAGTATTCGCCTTTCAACCCTTTGGCCGGCGGTTGTCCGGGCTGCGTCGGGTCGGTCGGGTCCGTCGGTTGTCCAGGCTGCGTCGGGTCGGTGGGATCCGTCGCCGCTGGCACGGCGGTCAGGAGCGCAGACTGCGGAATGACCTGTTTCGGCTGGCGGGCGTGGGACCAGGACAGGGTGACGAGGGCGTCGCCGGCCCGTTCGTAGTAGTCCAGCCGGACGGGAACGGCCTTGCCTGCCGTCAGGCGGATTTTGCCGCTCCATTCGGTGCGGTACTGGTCCACCCATTTGTCGATGATGAGCTTACCGTCCACCCACAGCCTCGCCCCGTCGTCGCTGAACACGTAGAAGGTGTATTCACCGTCATATTGCGGCACGACGGCGCCTGTCCAACGGACGGAGAAGTCGTCGACGGGCAAACCGGCAGCGGGTGCCTGGCGGGCCCAGTCGAAGTTGACGGTATCGTCGATGCGCGTCAGGAGCAGCTGGTTGAAGCTGACGCCGGCATAGTATTCGCCTTTCAACCCTTTGGCCGGCGGCTGTCCGGGTTGGGTCGGATCGGTCGGCTGTCCGGGTTGGGTCGGATCGGTCGGTTGTCCGGGCTGCGTCGGGTCGGTCGGGTCCGTCGGTTGTCCGGGTTGCGTCGGGTCGGTCGGATCCGTCGGCTGTCCGGGATCTGCGGGGTCCGGGAACTTGTTCCGGTCGACTTCATCCCGGGTCAGCACGTATGGATGCGCGTATACGGAACGGATCGTGGCGTCGCTGTTGTTGTCGCGCAGCATTTTGCCCCAGGTCATGAACCAGGTCCAGTTCGGCTGGCTCGTTTGAAGCGTTTGCGGATTCGGCAGTTCGCCGTTTTCGCCGATGGCGATCGGCTTGCCTCCGCCAAGCGCAACGAGCTGGTCGTGATGGCTCTTTTTGTAGTCGTTGTTGTAAATATCGGCGGCCAGCACGTCCACCTTGTCGTGTCCCGGATAGTAGCGGTCGTACGGATCCGCATAAGCGTTCGGCGCGTTCGGGTTCCACACCCAGATCAGGTTGTTCAGGTTGTGGTAGTTGGTATATCGGTCAAACATGATGTTCCAAAGGTCGGCAAACCGCGATTTCCTGCCCCACCAGAACCAACCGCCGTTCATTTCGTGATACGGACGCCACAGGACGGGAACGCCGGCGTCCCGCAGCCTTTTCAGAAATTCGGCCACCTGGTCGATGTCACGAATCAAATTGTTGTAGAGCGCCGTGCCGGGCGTCACGATCTGGTTGAATTCCTGCTCGGTCGTCGCCCGCTGCACGTTCGCCCACAGCGGCGCCATGCCGGGATAGTGGGCATGGAACATCATCGTCACGATGCCGCCGGCGTTGTGCCAGCGTATGGCGCTGTCGACGACGCCGTTTCGCTGCTGGGCGATCTGGGCCGCGCTTTGGCCCATGATGGGGCCCATCTCGTAACCGTGCACGGCGGGGTACTTGCCGGTCAGTCCGAAAATCTGGTTCGGGTATACGTCGGGCGCTTCCAAATAGTCATGCTGGCCGGACAGGATGCCTTTGCCTTTCAATTGTTGCAAAAAGGCCAGCAACCGCCGGGCAGGCACGGACAGATTCGGATTTGCGGGGGGATGCGTCATGTGGACTCCTCCTTTCTGCATCCGCTTGGGACAACATATGCATGTGCGAAAAATTCCGACACGGACAGATGGACAAAAAAGGATTCGATACATTTAGTATCTATTCAACAAACAAACCTCTTGACAAGATACAAAATGTATCATAAATTGTATTCAGACCAAATCCGGTCCGTCCCGAATTGAGGAAAACAAGAAGGGACGCCAAACAGGAACGCCCCGGAAGGAGTACACCATGATTACCGCCTTTATCGGAACACTGTACGGTCTCGGTCGCGAGTGGCCAAAGAGGGAAGAGTCGTACGCGCGGTTGCTGGAGCAAATCAAGTCGCATGCCATCGGGGCAACCGTTTACGACAAATTGAAAAAAAGCGGCCGCTTGGCGGAGACGCCGGTCTTTTTCCGGGAGGAGCTCGCCCGCGTGTATCAAGGCTGTTTCGTGCAGAACCTGCTCATCAAACACGAAACCGACAACTTGCTGCGCAGGTTCGAAGAAAGCGGCATTGAGGCGATCCCGTTGAAAGGGACGGTGCTGGCGGAACGCTGCTTCGGCCATTTCGCCGCCAGGGGCACGTCGGACATCGATCTGCTCGTCCGCCCCGGACAGCTCGCGGACGCCGTCCGAGTCGTTCGGGAAGCCGGATACCGGCGGCAGGAAGCGTCAAGCCCGGTCCACTACCATAACGAATGGTGCAAGGACGCCCCCGGGCTCACCGAACCGATTACGGTGGAACTGCACTGGAGTTTCGTGCAGGAAGGCGTATCCGCGATGGATGTCGAGGCGTTGTGGCGCGAGTCGGAGCCGCTTGGCGGTTACCGGCACATCCGCGCGCTGCCTCCCGAGGCGACGTTCTACACGCTGTGCCTGCACGGCGCCAGCCATCAGATGGAAAGCGCCAAACACATCCTGGATCTGCTTCACATGCTCTGCGAACACGGAAGGCGCATCGACCTGGTGGCCGTGTTGGGGCGGGCCAGCCGCGACCGGACGAGAAACCGGGTGAAAGCCGCGCTGGCGGTGCTCTACATGCTGTATCCCGAACTGGAGCAGCGCAAGCCGTCTCCCGTGCCGCTGCCGCTTCTCGGCTGGCCGGGACTGGATACGGACGGCCGGGCAAGCCGATTTTCCCGGTTCTGCTATTCGTTGCGCATGATGGATACGCCCCGGGACCGGCTCGTGCAACTGTCGCGCCTCCTGTTTCCGTCCCGGCGGCTCGCCGCGTACAGCGTGGGGGATGAAGGGGAAGCCGGAACGTCCACCTACTTCCGCCTGTATCGACAACGGTTGCGAAGGCTGTTCGGAGGCTGAACATGAAGGTTCTTGCGCTGATTGCGAAGTCGACGGCCAGAGCCGGGTTCTCCATCCGCAAACTGGTTGGATTCGACGGCATGGGGCGTACGATGTTACGGCTTGTCCCCTATGTCAGGCGGGTGTGGGCGGTTTACGCGGCGCTGTTCCTGCTCCTGTTCGTCGACATCTTCCTGATGCTCGCGTTCACCTGGTTCATCAGCACGATCACTGACACCGCCGTGGCGGGTGAAAAGGGCCGCATCCACGGACTGCTCCTCTTCGGCGGGGCGCTGATCGTCTGCGAACTGCTGTCCGTCTTTTTCCGGACCCGGCTGGAAGCCGAAGCGGTCAACCGGATCAAACGGGACATGAAAAACGACCTGTTCCATCATCTGCTTCGTCTGCCCGCCGGTTACTATGCGAAACGTCACAGCGGCGATCTCGTTTCCCGCATGACGACGGACATTGACAACATGCAAGGAGCCATCGGCACGAACCTGCTGAATTTGCTCCATCTGCCGCTCTCGGCGCTCGCGGCTTTCGTGTACCTGTTTCTGGTGCATCCGCAGCTGGCGCTGGCCTGCCTGTTTCTCGGACCGGCAGCACTCCTTGCGGCCGGTGTGTTCGGCCTGCGCATTCGCGACAACGGCCGGCGGTTGCAGGCGAAGCTCGGGCGCATCAACGGGCTCCTGCACGACGTGTTTGCCGGCCAGACGGTGGTCAAGGCGTTCGCCATGGAAGAGCAGTTCGATGACCGGTTCCGTCGGGAAACCGAACACGTGCTGAATCTGGAACGCCGGGAAGCGCGGCTCACCAGCTGGCTGCAAGGTTCCTCCAGCGCCATCTCGCTGTCCGCCTGGTTCATCAGCCTCGGGCTCGGCGCCCTGTTCGTGGCCAGAGGCACGATCACCGTCGGCGAACTGCTTGCCTTCGCCAATCTCGTATGGCATCTGCTTTACCCGTTTGAAGGCATCGCACGCCAATGGGGCGGTCTGCAGCGTTCGCTGGCCGCGGTGGAGCGGCTCTGGAACGTCCTCGACGAAAAGCCGCCCAAGCCGTCATTTCCGGCCTATGTCCCGCCGGTTCCGCTCACCCGGGGCATCACCCTGGAACGGGTCCGTTTTGCCTACGATGGCGGTGCGCCGGCCATCCGGGATTTGTCGCTGCACATCCCGGCCGGCCAGAAGGTGGCCCTCGTCGGACCGAGCGGAGCGGGCAAGAGCACGCTGTTCCAGTTGCTGATGGGCTTTTACAAGCCGGACAGCGGCATCATTTGGTTGGATGGTTTGCGGCACGACACAACCGATCCGGATTTGTGGCGCAGCCGTTTCGCCCTGGTTCCCCAGGAGCCGTATCTGTTTGCCGGCACCGTGCGCGACAACATCGCCGGCGGCCGGCCCGACGCCACGATGGACGACATCATCGAGGCGGCCAGACGGGCCAACGCCGACGAATTCATCCGCGCCTTGCCGGACGGATACGATACATGGATCGGAGAGCGGGGCACCCTGCTCTCCGGCGGGCAGAAGCAGCGGATTACGATCGCGAGGGCGCTGCTGCGCGACGCGCCGGTCCTGCTGCTGGATGAAGCGACGTCCAATCTGGATCCGCAAACCGAACTGTTGGTGAAGGAAGCCCTTGACCGCCTGATGCAGGGCCGCACCGTCATCGTCATCGCCCATCGCAAATCGGCGCTTGCCGGCATGGACCGGATCGTCGTTTTGGAAAACGGCCGGGTGGCGGAAGACGGCACGCCCGAACAGCTGGCGGCGGCACAAGGGGCTTACTTCCGACACTTTGAAAGGAGGTGATAGAAATGAAATACGTTGCACCCGCAGTCATCGAACAACGTCAATTCGTGTTCGAAACGAAAAAGTCCGGCAAGGGTAAAGGTCCGAAGAACTAATACCCGGCAACCAAAAGGCAAGATCGGCAACTACATAGGGGCGCCGGCGGGCGCCCCTCCCATCTTGCCCACATGCTCTTAGGAGGCTGAACATGCATACGGCTTACATTCAAATCGCAAAGCACCTGATTTTCGTCAGTTCGCGGGAAGAGGAGACGATGGCATGGATCCGGGAACAGTTCCGGCCGGCGGATCCCGGCGAGGTTGCGGCCAGACTGCCGGATATCATTTTGCGGGTGTCGTCGGGTTACGGCAAACCGGCGGAAACGTTCAACGTCCAGGTGCGCAGGGACGATAACCGTCTCACGTACCGCCGCGACGATTTCCTGCTGGAAACGGACGACCGGTACACCCGGGCCTCGATGGCGGTGCACGACGATACGGCGCTCAACCATGCCCTGATGACGCTGTACAGCGCCCACATCGTGCACAACGGCTGGGGGCTCATGATCCATGCATCCTGCATCGTGCAGGGAGGCACCGGACACCTGTTCGCGGGCCAGAGCGGCGCAGGCAAATCGACGGTGGCCATGCTGAGCCGGCCGCGCCCCGTGCTGTCCGACGAGGCGGCGATCGTCTGCCTGGAAGGCGACCGGCCGCTCACGTTCGATTCGCCGTTCCGCAGCGATTCGGTCCCGACCTTCGATCCCGAACCGATTCCCGTCGGCAGCCTGCATCTGCTCACCCAATCGCTGTTCATCGACCGGAGACCGATCCGGCCGTCGGAGCTCGTCTATCGGATCATGGACAAGATCTTCTACTGGGCCGCCGATCCGGCGGAAACGGTGAAGCTGATCGCGCTGTGCGGAAAACTGGCGGAACATGTGCCTGCGTACGATTTGTATTTTCAAAAAAATGACCTGTTTTGGGAGAGGATCTCGTGATGTGGAAAATAGCGGTTCATACGGATGCGGTGGAGCTGGACGGCGAATGGATCGTCCTGGACGGCGAGCGGTACGTGGTCACGAGGCTGAACGAAACAGGCGGTTTTCTGTGGAATCTCATCAAAAAGGGAGCCACCCTCACCATGCTGACGGAAGAGATGGCGGAGAAATACGGCATTCCGCAGGAGACGGCGAAAGCCGATATCGAAACGTTCATCGCCCACTTGAAAGAGATCGGATTGATCCGGGATGCCGCATGAAATCGGCCATGCGGAATTGGTGAGAAGAAGGCTCGTTCGCGACGGGGCGGTGGACATTCCGTCGAGCGGAATCAGCATGTTTCCGCTGATTCGCACGGGTGACATGTGCCGGTTCGTGCCCATCGGCGGAAAGGTGCTGAAACCGGGGGCCGTGCTGTTGTTCGCGGACCGGGACGGACGGCTCATCGGCCACCGCCTGATTCGCGTTGAAGTGGGGGATGCCGGCCCCCGGTACATTTTGAAGGGGGATGCCAACCTGCTGCCCGACGAAGCGGTCGAGCCCGACCGGCTGCTCGGCGTGCTGGAGACGATCACGCGCCGGACGAAGGACGGGCGGCCGCGCACCGCCAACGCGAACAACCTCCCCCGCAAATGGTGGGGATTCGCCGTTCGCCATGTGCCGGGGTTGTCCCACGTGCTCAGGAGGCTGGCATTCGTCAGTTCTGCATCATCCGTTCTGCCCGCACGAAGGCTATGAACCGGCGGGATTCCTCCGGCGTCAGTTTCTTCCCGTCAATGGTGAAACTGAACCGCGAAAGAATGTCTTCGTCCGAAAGTTCCAGGCTGTCGGCAAACTGCCGCGTTTCGTCGCTCAGATGGACGCGGGGGTCGTCCGTGCGGCACATGATGTAGTCCAGCGACACCTGAAACAGGTCGGCGATTTTGATCAGCGTATCGTAGTCGGGTTCCCGGCGGCCTTTTTCATAATGGGACAACGCCGCCCTGGAAATGCCGAGCAGCGACGCCAACTCGTCTTGCGTATAGTGGCGGCTCGTTCGAAGCTGGGCAATCCGGTTTCTCAACGTCAACACGCACCTTTCCTTACGCCGTAAACGGCGGAGGTTCTCTTGTTATCAGGATATCCAGTTGCGGCAAAAAAGAAACATTATGTATCGGCTTTCCGGAAAACAATTGGAATAACCGACATGTTTATTACATATTGTATCACAAGACGTCGCTTCTTGTCGATGGGATTGTGACTTTTTTCTTTGAAACGGGGTATCGGTCATGCGGATCAGCCCGTGGACGGCGGCGGTGGTCGTGGCCTCGCTTGCAGCGTCAGCCTTGTTGTACGGGGCGTTTCGTTCCTACTCGGAGTTTCGCGCCTTCGCAGAGCGCATTCACGAACCGCTGACGGATGATGCGCCGGCGGCAACGGCGGAAACCCGGGCGTACGGCACACCGGGTGCAACGGTGATGACGGAGGACGGGACGGCCGGAGTGCGCCTGGCAAACACAACGATGCCGTTCAACGCAACATTCGGCGCGGGAACGGCGTACTATGGAACGGTTGACAACAGCATCGCGGGCCATCGTCCGGCCTCGGATGATACAGGGGGCGATCCGCATGTGCCGGAACGGATCGGGAAACTGGACGGCAGCCCGTTCGTCGTCCTGTTCATCGGCGTGGACCGGCGCACCGGCGACCGGGGCAGGGCTGACGCGCTGATTGCCGTTGCCCTGAATCCGGGGAAGGCGTCGTCGCTTGCGGTCAGCATTCCGCGGGATACGCGAACCGGGCTCATCGGGCTGGATCGGCCCGTCACGGACAAGATCAATCATGCCTACGCCTTCGGCGGGGTCAGGAGCACGGTGGCCACGGCGGAGCAATTTCTCGGCGTGCCGGTCTCCCGGTACATCCAGGCGGACATGGAAGGGTTCCGGGCCATGGTGGACATCGTCGGCGGCGTACGGGTGGACAACGGGCGGGCGTTTGCGTACGAAGGTTTCGTTTTCCCGGAGGGGACGCTGGAACTGGACGGGGAAGCGGCGCTCGCCTACGTGCGGATGCGCAAGGACGATCCGCGAGGCGATCTGGGGAGGGCCGACCGTCAGAAGGCGGTGCTCTCCGGCCTCGCCAAATCGGTGATCCGTCCGGACATGATCGACAAGTGGCCCGAGCTGCTGGAGGAACTTTCCCGCCACATGAAAACGGATTTGACCTTCGAGGACTGGAAAGCCCTCGTCAAACATTACCGGAAAGCGGCTGCCGCGGTGGAAACGGAGCAAATCGAAGGCAGCGGCCTCATGCTGGACGGGATCTACTATTTCTCCGTCAGCGAAGCGGAGCGAAGCCGCATCACAGCGCGATTGGCCGAACATCTGGCGCCATGACGGCGCGGAAACACATCGGCCACCGGAGGGACTTTCCATGCCCAGATTTGCAGCACGGCGCCGCCCGGTGCCGGATCGGCGCACCGTCGTTCTGGCGGCTCTTCTGATCCTGCTGGCGACGGCGGCGGTGCTTCTGTCCGTCCTGCTCGTCCGGTCGGCGGATGCGCGCAAGGCGAAGGCCGCCGTGGAGCAATTTTACGCATACGAACAGGCCGGCGATTTCGGCAGTTCGTGGGAGCTGTTCCATTCCCGGATGAAGGAACGGTACGCCAAGGACGTTTACATCCAGGCACGCGCGTACATTTTCATGAATCAGCTCGGCGCCCGCACGTTCATCTACGAAGTCGGGGACGCCAAACGGGTTTCCGTCTGGCGGATGGAGGAAGAAAGCGATCCGCTGACCGGCGTGCTCCGTATGCCGGTCATCCAGTACATGGACACCGTATTCGGTTCGCTGGAAATCCGGCAAAACGTGTATGCCGCCAGGGAAGACGGGGAATGGAAGCTGCTTTGGCCGTTCGGGGGGAGGGAAGAATCGTGATTCGGGAGGACCTGTTTTATTGTCTGGTCTGCGGTCTGGTCGTGTCTGCGCAGCCAACCGACCGAATCTTTCGCACCGGATTTTATCGTTCCGAAATGAGGATCGGGGTGTGCGGCCAATGCCGCGGGAAGGGCATGACAGAAATCGCCGGGCCGGTCGGCCGCTCCGGATGGGAGGCCGTTCCGGCGCCGGCGGGTTTTCGCCTTGGCGGAGAGGGCGCGGACGGCGGGCATCCCGGAAGCGTCGGGCTGGCCGGGCAAGCCGACAACACCGGGCTTTAAACGTATTCGCGGGAGGCGGAAGCATCCGCCGCTTAGGACTCGCCGGAGGATGCCGACGGCCCCGCGGCCGGTCCGTCCGCGGATTCGTCTTCGCCGGCGGGCGCCTGCATGCGGCTTTGGCCTTCGAAAATGCCGCCTTCTTCGATGATCAGCGACAGGGCGGTGACGTTGCCGATCACCTTGCCGGTGGACGTAATGAGCAATGCCCCCGTCGCGTTCACGTTGCCGGTGACCGCGCCGGCGACGGTGACGTGGCGGGCGGAGACGTTCGACCGGGCATGGCCGCCTTCGCCGATGGTGACGTCGCCCAGGCAATCGATGTCGCCGTTGACTTGGCCCTCAATGCGAAGAGAGGCTTCCGACCGGATTCGTCCCTCGAAGACGGAGCCTTCGCCGACCAGCGTATCGGTCGTGCCGGGAGCCAGTTTTTTCTTCCTTCTCTTCAGCATGGGTTTCTCAGTCCTTCTTTCCTTTGTCCAGATAGTTGAGCGGGTCGACGTTTTTGCCGTTTTCCACCACTTCGAAATGCAGATGCGGTCCCGTGCTCCTTCCCGTGGAACCGAGGAGGGCGATTTTCTCGCCTTTTTCCACCTTCTGCCCCTTGCTCACGAGATATTTGCGCAGATGGAAATAGTTCGTCTGCAGGCCGTTTTCGTGCTTGATGGTGACGTAATAGCCGTGGCTGCGCTCATAGCCGACCGCGGACACGACGCCGTCCGCCGCCGCGTACACCGGATCGCCGCTCCGGCCGCCGATGTCGATGCCGGCGTGATAGGCGGTGCGGCGCGTGAACGGATCTTTGCGGTATCCGAATTCCGACGTGATGCGGGTTGAATCCGTCGGCCAGTACGACGGCGTGACGCGTTGCAGATGCAAGTATTCGATCAAATCGGCCCGGGCCACGGTCAAGCCGTCCAGGAGCGACGTGATCTTTTGGTCCAGTTTGGACAAATCCTGTTTGGCGAATTCGGCCAGCGTTTCCGGATCGTCCGGATCGACGGGAAGTTCAGTGCCGCCCACGCCGTATCCCTCGTCATCATCATAGGAGGCGATGGAAACTTTGCGCCCGTCGCCGCCGTAAATGTCGCCCGTCGCCAGGCGCTCCAGTTCTTCGCTCGTCAGCTCCCCGCCGGTCACTTCCCGGATTTCCCGCTCCAATTGTTCCAGCTGTTCGACCTTGTCGCGGACTTCGTCCGACCGGGACGCCAGGTCCACGATTTCGTTTTGCAGCTCCGCGATCGTCAAATTTTTCATGTCGATCACTTGCTTGTACGCGGCCGTGCGCAACTTCAGTTCCGTGGCCATCTGCTGCTTTTCCAGCTTCATCTTCAAGTTTTCGGCATGGAGCAACAGGGCGATGCAAGCGAGCGAAAGGCAGGCGAGCGGGATCAGATAGAGCAGGAATGCCGACAGGCGAAAACGGATCACTTTCCGGTTGGCTTCCCGGATGACCAGGAAAGTCAGTTTGTGTTTCCCCCGATTCAACTTCATGATGAATCCCCTTCGTACGATTCCGGCATCGGTATTCAGCCGTTCTCTTGTCTTTGTAATGCAAGAAAACGCCTTCAAAGAGACAGAAAACCCCCCGTTCGCCCAAAATAGGCTGAAAGTCCGGGGTTCCAAAGGCGCGTTCTGCCCATATTCGACGCACCGGCCACAAATCCCTTCCGGAATCGGGAAAATTTTTGCGGCGTTTTCATGGCGCAATCCGGGATTCCCGTGCGGGAATGCCGGGCCAGGCCGGCGGGAGCCGTATCCGGGCCGGTCCCGTGTCCGGATCCAGGCGGTGTGATTCATGTCACTTTTTGAGCTTGACAAATGGCGAGCGGCAAGTTTATAACCGAATTATGAAACGTTTCATTTTCTGGGCGGAAACGAGGTGTTTGTCATAAGGCCTTCAAAGCCGACCATTAAAGATGTGGCGCGATTGGCCGGCGTTTCGGTTGGAACCGCGTCCAAGGTGATCAACAAGGAAGGAAACGTCAAGCCCGAGCTTCGGGAGAAAGTGCGGAAAGCCGTCGAACAGCTGAATTACCGTCCCAATGCGGTGGCACGGAGCCTGAAATCCTCCACCACCAACGTTTTGGCCGTTCTGCTCGGCGACATCACCAACCCGTTCCAGATGACGATGGCCAAAGCGATTGAAGATGTGATGAACGAGCACGACTACCACCTGCTGATCAGCTCCACCAACGAAGATCCGGACATCGAGCGCAGGAAACTGAAAATGCTGTACGAAAAACGGGTGGACGGCGTCATCACATGCACGACGGGGAAAGCCAACGATGAAATCCGCGGCTTGATCGCCTCCAACATTCCCGTGGTCATCGTCGACCGGCCGGTCATGTCCGTCCACGCCGACATCGTGGCCGACAACAATCCGCTCGGCATGGAGCTTCTGGTCGGGCACCTGAAAGAGCTTGGACATACGAGAATCGGCGTCGTGCATGGCAACCTGGACACGGTTCACGGCAAAATCCGCCGCGACAGCGTCATGGCATCGTTCGCCGCCATGGGGCTTTCGCTTCCGGAGGACTGTCAATTCGCCGGCAACTTCACGTTCCAGGGCGGATACAGGGCCGTGGAACGGTTTCTGTCGCTGGATGAGCCGCCCACCGCGATTCTTTCGGCGAACAACACGATGACGGCCGGGATTTTGAAGGCTTGCCGGGACAAGGGCGTTCGCATTCCGCAAGACCTGACGCTGGTGACGTTCGGCCAGCTGGAATACCAGTGGAACCTGATTTCGCCTTCCGTCACGTACGTCAGCCAGTCGCCGGGACAGATCGGCACCAAGGCGGCCGAACGGATCATCCGGCGGCTCAAAAACCCGGGGCAGGACGACGTTTCCCACATTTTCATCACGCCGCAGCTTGTGGTTGGTGAATCTTCCGGCAAGTTGTCCTGACCGGCGCCGAACGACGGATTTTTCGAAGCATCTTGCAGCCAAAAAATGAAACGATTCAACTTCTTGATAAACCATCATGAAAGAGAGGTTATCGCATGCGACCGGACAACGCACCCAAAATCGCGGTCTTTCCAAAAGGGTTCATGGAAGACATCTCGGAAGGCCGGCTGTCCCTGTTCGAGTGGATCGACATGGCCGGCACCCTCGGCGCGGACGGTCTGGAAATGTATCCGCTTTTTCTGGAAGAGCAGGGCGTCGAATACCTGCTGCGCGTCAAGGAAGCGGCCGCCCGCCACGGACTGGCCATACCGATGATGTGCTCCTCGCCCGATTTCACCCATCCGGACCCCGCTTTTCGCCGCCATGAAGTGGAGAAAATGAAACGCATCATCGACGTGATGGCGGTGCTCGGGCCCGACGACTTCCGCAGCTGCCGGGTGTTGTCCGGGCAGAGGCGCCCGGAAGTTTCCCGGGAAGACGGCATCCGCTGGACGGTGGAAGGCATCGAGGCGCTGTTGCCCTACGCGGAAGAGAAAAACGTGCATCTCGTCATGGAAAACCACTACAAGGACGGGTTTTGGACGTATCCCGAGTTCGCGCAGCAATCGGACGTGTTTCTGGACATCATCGGCCGCATCTCTTCGCCCCGGTTCGGCGTCAACTACGATCCGTCCAACGCCTTGCTGGCCGGCGACGACCCGTTGGAGCTGCTCGACAACGTGAAACACCGCATGGTGACGATGCATGCCAGCGACCGCTACCTGAAAGAGGGTTATACGCTGGATGACCTGAAAAACTACTCCCTCCAGGGGTATTCGCAGGCGCTCGCCCACGGCGTCATCGGCAAGGGGTTGAACGACTACGACAAAATTTTCGAAACGCTGAAATCCGTCGGATTCGCCAACTGGATCTCCATCGAGGACGGGGTCAACGGCATGGACGAACTGCACGAATCCGTCCGGTTTCTGAAAGACAAAGTCCAAACCTATTATGCTTGACAAACATCGCAGGGGGGAAATGTTCATGAACGTGGATCTTTCGGGAAAAGTTGCTCTCGTTACCGGTTCCGGCCGCGGTTTGGGCCGCGAGTACGCCTTGTGCCTTGCCCGCGCCGGAGCGGACGTCGTCATTCACGACAAAAATGCGGAAGCCGCCGCCCAGTTCGGCGAAGCCGCTTCGGGTGAAGCGGTGGCGGATGAAATCCGCGCCCTCGGTCGCCAGTCCGCCTTCTTCGCCGCGGACCTGACCGATCCCGTTCAGGCCGAGCAGCTGGTCAACCGGGTCATTGAACGGTTCGGCCGCATCGATATTCTGGTCAACAACGCGGGAGGCGACATCGGTGCTCGGACGCCCCGTCCCGACCCGAACACGGCCATCGACATTCGCGTGGAAGATTTGCAGGCCGTCGTCAACCTCAACCTGCTCGGGACGATGTACATGTGCAAATTTGCCGGCGCCCACATGAGGGAGCGGCGCTCGGGGAAAATCATCAACGTCGGCTCCTCCGCCGGCCACTATCCGGCAACGGTCGGCATCATCTATGCGGCGTCGAAGGCCGGCATTTCCCACTATACCCGCTGCCTCGGCGAGGAGCTTCGTCCGCATGACGTCAACGTGAACTGCATCGCCCCCGCCGCCACCTCCACCGGACGCTTCCGGGCGACGCGGGTCGCCGGCGATGTGCTGAAAATGGACGGCTCGCGGCTCCAGCGGGTGGCGCAGCCGGAAGACATGGCGAAAATCGTCCTGTTCCTGGCCAGTTCGCTGTCCGACTACCTGACCGGGGAAACGATCGTCTGCCACCATTGATCGTTCCGGCCGGTCGGAAAACCGGGACTGCGGCAACCCCGGGCCCCTGCTTATCATAAGTTTAACTTATCCAAATATAGGTTTATCGTATTATACAATATGATAGCGTTATCATATAATTGCCCTAAGAATCAGAATTGCGGAACATCCGGCATTGATTTCGGAACGGCAATTGGCGCAAAGGGGGGGATGACCAAATTCGGGACTGGTGTTTTCCGTTGGACCGTCGAAGGGGGGAAGCCCGATCCATCGCAGGATGTTCGGGTTTGACCTTGCTGTTGGCCGGCAAGACCGATTCTCACACGTTGTGACATGAAAGGTGATGCAGGTGCTGATTGATTTGCGCGGCAAGATCGCGATCGTGACCGGAGCCGCAAAAGGGATTGGCCGTGAAATCTTGATGACGTTTGCCGAAGAAGGGGCCGTTGCCATCGCTTTGGACATCAGTCAGCAGGAGCTGGATGATCTGGCGGCCGAAATGCGGAGCAAAGGGTACAGCGGCAGCCAATACGTCTGCGACGTCCGCGACTACAACCGCATTCAGGAAATCGTCCGGGACATTGAAGCCAGGTACGGCCGGATCGACATTCTGATCAACAACGCCGGCGTTGCGGGCGACGGTTGGGTGGACGAAATTTCCGAGGAAGCCTGGGATTTTTGCGTGGACGTCAACCTGAAGGGGACGTTCCTGATGTGCAAGGCCGTCGTTCCCGTGATGAAGAGACAGAAATACGGCCGCATCCTGAACGCGGCGTCCTTCGCCGCCATCATCCCGAGCATCGGCACGTCGGCCTACGCCGCCTCCAAGGCGGGGGTGGAATACTTCTCGCGGGTGCTGGCGGGCGAACTGGGCCCCTGGAACATTACGGTCAACGCATACGCGCCGGGCATGGTGCCGACCACGCTCAACCATTTCGCCGACATGCCGAAGGAAAGTCAGGAGCGCCTGCTCGACTCGCTCACGCTCCGCAAATGGCAGGATGCCCGGAGCGTGGCCTGGCTGCTCGTCTTCCTCGCGTCCGACCAGGCATCCTACATCACGGGAACGCTGGTGGACGTCAGCGGCGGCAAATACGCGACGCAGTTCCCGAAGGTCGCGTACGAGAAAGCCGGCATGCTGTAAAAGGCGTCGTCCGTCTATCCGGCGGCGCGCCGCGGGCAATTTTGAGAGCGCTGCCAAAACGGAGTGACGTTGTGGTTCCGAGCCCGACAAAGGCCTTCCCTCATGGGCTTTCCCGAGTTGCCGTCCACCCGGACCGATCATCATAAAGGGGGTTATGCGTTATCAAACCAATCGTACAGATTTCCCTGGATGTGACCAACATCACGGAAGCGCTGGAAATGGCCAAGGTGGCCGTCGAAGCGGGCGTGGACTGGATCGAAGCCGGCACGCCGCTCCTGCTGGCCGAAGGGTTGCACGCCGTCCGGAGGTTGCGGGAAGCGTTCCCCGACCATCCGATCGTGGCGGATTTGAAAACGATGGACGGCGGTTACCTGGAAGCCGAAATGATGGCGAAAGCCGGCGCCACCCACGTCGTCGTGATGGGCGTTGCCCATCCGGCCACGATCCGGGCGGTGGTAAGAGCCGGCCGCGACTTCGGTGTCAAGGTGATGGGCGACATCATGGCGGCTCCCGATCCGGTGGCCTGCGCAAAGATGATGGAGGAGAACGGGGTCGATTACATCATCGTTCACACCGGGTATGACGAGCGGGGAGAAGATCCCGCGCGGACGCCGTTCGATCATCTCGAGAAGGTCGTGAAGGCCGTGAACATTCCGGTTCAGGCCGTAGGGGGGCTGTCGATCGACCAGGCGGCGGAAATGCCGAAACACGGCGCACCGCTGGTCGTCGTCGGGGCGCCGCTCGTCATCGACAAGAAAGAATTCAGCCCGAGCACGAACCCGGAGGAACTGCTGCACATTCTCAAGGAACTGGTTGCAAAGGTGAAGCAAGCGGGATGACAACGATTGCCGGCACCTTTATCGCAACACGACAAAAATCAAGGGGAAAGGGAAGTGAAGTCACATGTCTTGGTCGAAAAAGGCGTTTCTCGTTCTGATGACGCTGATCCTGGTGTTCTTTGCGGCCGCTTGCGGCAGCAACAATAACAGCAGCGCCGGAAGCGGCACCACGAGCTCCGGAAGCTCTTCGTCGTCTTCGTCGGGCAGCTCGGGCGGTTCCGGCGATTCCGGTTCCGGCCCGGCCGCAGACGACGGGAAGCCGTTTGCCGGCTCCACCATCCGTTTCGTGGCTGCGAACCACGCCTGGACGGACACCATCAAGCCGTTGATTCCGAAATTTGAAGAAGAAACCGGCATCAAGGTGGAATTTGAGCAATTTTTCGAAGACCAGCTGACGCAAAAACTGACGGTCGAACTGACGGCCGGCTCCGACAGCCTGGACGTGTTCATGATCCGTCCGCTGCAGGACGGCAAGCTGTACATCAAGAACGGCTGGCTTGCCGACATCACCGATTACGCGCAGGATCCGGAATGGGATTTCAGCGATTTCGCCGCGGGTGCCGTTGCTCCGTTCCAGCAAGACAGCCGGCTGTACGGCGTACCGCTCATCACCGAACGCGAAATTCTCTATTACCGGAAGGACATCTTCGAGCAAAACAACATCAAGGTTCCCGAAACGCTCGAAGAATTGAAAGCGGTTGCGGCCCAATTGAACGATCCGAAGAACGAATTTTACGGCTTCGTGGCCCGCGGTCAACGTTCGCCGGCCGTCACCCAGTTCTCCAGCTTCCTGTACAGCTCCGGCGGTGACTGGTTCGCGGACGGCCAGGCGACGCTGGATACGGCCGAAGCGATTGAGGCGTTCACGCTTTACGGCGACCTGCTTCGCGAATACGGCCCTCCGGGCGTGCTGAACATGAGCTGGCCGCAAGCGCTCGGCGTGTTCGCCCAGGGCAAGGCGGCCATGTACACCGACGCGGACAGCCTCTTCGCCAACATGCTTGATCCGGAGAAATCGATCGTGCCGGAAGAAAACATCGGGTTCGCCGTGTTCCCGGCGGGCAAGGCCGGCCAAAAACCGTACAACGTGACGGCATGGGGTCTCGGCATCAACTCGAAATCCAAAGTGCAGGATGCCGCCTGGGAGTTCATCAAGTGGATCACCAACAAGGAAAACTCCCTCGCCATCCAGGGCGCCGGCAACCCGGGGGCGCGCCAATCCGCCTGGGACAATCCGGAAGGCGTGAAAGCGTTCTCCGCGGAACTGGCTGAAGTCATGAGCAAATCGAGCGCCATCGGCCAAGGCTACGACCGTCCGCTGGTGATCAGCGTCGGCGAAGCCCGCGACATCATCGGCGAAGTCATCGTCACGTCCATCACCGGAGGCGACGTGGCCGGCGCCGCGAAGTCGGCAAACGCGAAATTCCAGGAACTGTTGGACAAAGAAAAATGATGACGCCTTGAGCGCCTGAAACCGGTGCATGCTCCGCAAAACCAGGCCCGTCGCAGGCCTGGTTTTGCGGGCTCCATTTCGCTTTGAAAGAGGGCGATTTCCATCGAAACATTTGACCGATTGCTCGGGAAAACTTCCATCTTCATCGAACGCCACGTCAAAATGATTTTCGTATTGCCTGCGGTGCTTTTTGTCCTCATCATGATCGTTTTCCCGATCGGCTACACGTTTTACCTGAGTTTCTTCGAATGGCGGATGTCCGGCGTCGAAGCGCCGAAATGGGTGTTCGTGGACAACTACAAAGAGTTGCTGTTCAATGACACGCGTTTCTGGGATGCCGTCTGGCGCACGTTCTACTTTACGATCATGGCCATGGTGCTGGAAATCGTGCTCGGCGTGCTCATCGCGGTGCTTCTGGATCGCAACCACCGGGCGAGAAACCTGGTCAAGACGCTTTTCATGCTGCCCATGGTGGCGACGCCCGTCGCCATCGGTCTCGTCTGGCTGCTGATTTATGAGCCGACCATCGGCTTGGCCAACCGGGTGCTGAAACTGATCGGCCTGGAGCCGCAGCTTTGGATCGGTTCGACGAGCCAGGCCATTCCGTCCATCGTGCTCGTCGACGTCTGGCAATGGACGCCGATGATTGCCCTCATCGTGATGGCGGGTCTGGCCACGCTGCCCCACGAAAACTTTGAAGCGGCCGAAATCGACGGTGCGAGCGGTTGGCAAAAGTTCTGGAAGATTACGATTCCCCTGCTGACGCCCACCATTTTCGCGGCGGCGCTGCTCCGGGCGATCGATGCCCTGAAAACGTTCGACATCATCTACACGATGACGCAAGGGGGGCCCGGTTACGCTTCGGAAACGCTGAACATCTACGGCTACCAGCTCGGCTTCCAATATTTCCAACTCGGCAAAACGTCGGCCTTGCTCATGCTGTTCTTCCTCCTGATTCTCGTCATCAGCTTCATCATCATCAAGGTCCGCCAGCGTCTGGAGGTGTACCATTGAAAGCCAGAAAACTGTGGTTCGGCCGGCTCAATCTGCTGCTTGTCATCGTGGTCATCCTCGTTTTTCTGTCCCCGTTTTTCTGGATGATTCTCGCCTCCTTCAAAACGCAAGCGCAGATCATGTCCAACGATAACCTGTTCATTTTCAAACCGACGCTGAAAAACTTCCATTCGGTGTTCGAAGAACACAATTTCATGAAGTACATCTGGAACAGTTTCATCGTCGCCTTCTTCTCCACGCTGTTCGGATTGATTCTCGGGCTGCCGGCGAGCTATTCGATCGCCAAATACAAACAGCACGGGCTCGGTCTCGTCATTCTGATCGCCCGGATCATCCCCGGCATTTCGTTCATGATTCCCTGGTTCATCATTTTCAGCAAGCTCGGCCTGATCAACACGTATACGTCGCTCATTTTGAGCCACATGCTCGTCGGGCTGCCGTTCATCATCTGGGTCATGATTTCGTTCTACGAGTCGTTGCCGATGGAGCTGGAAGAAGCCGCGCGGGTGGACGGTTGCACGATCCAGGGCGCCTTCATGCGGATCATGATGCCGCTGTCGACGCCGGGCATCATCACCGCTTCCATTCTTTCCTTCATCTTTTCGTGGAACAACTTCATGTTCTCCCTCGTGCTGGCGGGAGACCGGACGAAGACGCTGCCGATTGCCGTGTTCAACTTCATGTCGTACTCGGAAATCAACTGGGGCGGTCTGATGGCCGCGGCGGTGGTCATCACGCTGCCGATCCTGATCATTTCCCTCGGATTGCAGAAATACATCATCAGCGGAATGACGGTCGGGGCCGTCAAAGGATAAAAACCGTTTGCGGCACCCGGCCGAACTTCCCGAATCCATTCGGGCGTCAACAAAATTTTCATGTGGGGAGAAGTCACATGCCGCTTGTTTCAGCAAAAGACATGTTGCAAGACGCACTTCGGAACGGTTATGCCATCGGTGCATTCAGCGTTGACCATATCGACAGCATCGATGCGGTTTTGCGGACGGCGGAGGAACTTGGATCGCCCGTCATGATCCAGACGGGACAACCGACCTTGAGACATACCAAAATGAGCTACCTGGCCGCCGTCGCCAGGCAGGCGGCGGAAGAAACGAACGTGCCCGTCGCTCTGCATCTCGATCACGGAACGGGATTCGCCCAGGCCATCCAGGCGATCCGGTGCGGTTACACGTCCCTGATGTTTGACGGTTCCCGGCTGGAACTTGAACAAAACATCGCCATTACCAAACGGATCAAGGAGGCGGCCGATCCGCTGGGTCTCCCGGTTGAAGGAGAACTGGGCGTACTGGGCACCCGAGGCAAGGATGAGTTCTATGAGCTGACATCTCCGGATGAGGCGGAATTGTTCGTCCGTGAAACGAACGTCGACAGCCTGGCGGTCGCCCTGGGAAACATCCATGCCGCCTACGGCGAGAAAGTGGCCATCAACCTCGACCATTTGAAAACAATCCATGACCGTGTGGGAGTACCCATCGTGCTTCACGGCGGGACTGGTATATCCGATGACGACATCAAGCGTGCCATCAAACTTGGCGTGAGCAAAGTGAACATTGCCACGGAGTGGAGGAGGGCGACCCTCGACCATCTCCGGAAGCGACTTTCGGATGAAACCTGCAACGACTTCTTCGGCCTCATTCCCGAAGTCCGGGAAGTCATCGCATCCATCGTGCGCAAAAAAATCGAACTGTTCGGCAGCGCGGGCAAGGCTTGAACGGACGCACGTTCGCCGATGCGGGTTTGCCGACATTCGCCGGCGCAGCCGGCAGGAGGGGACCGGACATGAAAATGAAGGCTGCGGTATTGCACGGAAAAGAGGATATCCGCCTTGAACGGGTCGATGTCCCGGAACTCGGCAGCCATGACGTTTTGCTGAAGGTGAAGGCCGCGGGGATTTGCGGTTCTGACATTCCGCGGGTGCTCGGGCATGCGGCCTTTTTTTATCCGCTCATACTGGGGCACGAATTCAGCGGGGAAATCGTGCAGGTCGGAGACCGGGTGACCCGGGTGAAACCCGGGGACCGCGCGGCCGGGGTTCCCCTGCTCTTCTGCGGCCGGTGCGAAGACTGCCTCAAGGGCAATTATGCGCAGTGCCCGTCCTATTCGTTCATCGGCACGAAAACACACGGCGCCTTCGCGGAATACGTTGTGATGCCGGAAATCAATGCGCTGCCGCTGCCCGACGGGCTGTCCTTCGAGCACGGCGCCATGGTGGAGCCGGTGTCCATCGCCGTTCACGCGCTGCGGCACATGAACTTCGTGCCCGGGCAAGACGTGGTCATCCTCGGCCTCGGCACCATCGGCATGTTCGTTCTGCAATGCGTGAATTTGTGTGGCGCCAGGTCGATCACCGCGGTGGACATCAGCGACGAACGTCTGGCCCTGGCGGCGAAATACGGTGCCGACCATCTGGTCAACGCGGCGCGGGAAGACCTGCTCGAGCGGACCCGGGAAATCACGGACAACCGCGGCTTTGAAATCGTGCTGGAATGCGCCGGTTCGACGGCCACCATGCTGCAAAGCTTCGAACTGGCGGCGAACAAGGCCAACGTGTGCCTCGTCGGAACGCCGCACGAGGAACTGCGCTTTCCGCCCAGGCTGTTCGAGAAGATGCACCGCAAGGAATTCCGCCTGACCGGGTCCTGGATGTCGTACGGCGCACCGTTCCCGGGCAGGGACTGGGAAATGGCCCTCCAATGGATCGCAAGCGGGCAAATCCGGCTGGAGGACATGATCGACCGGTACGCGCCGCTCGACCAAGCGGGCGAGATGTTCCAACTGTACAAAAAACCGGGGGCGGTCAAAGGAAAAATCATGTTCGTCTTTTGAATCCGCGGGCAAGGGGGGCAAGCCCCCCGTTTCCGTTTCCGGACGTTGTGATCGTACGTGTCCGGGCGGGCGGCGGAAGGCCGGACGGGCGGGCGGAAGCGGCCCTTCGGTTACGGCAACTGGCTCACCCAATCCCGGCTCCTGAGACAGTCGAGGGCGCTCGCCAACAGCCCGGGCAGTCGGTTCGTTTTCTTGTACATGCAGACGATGTATTTGGGAACCCGGAACGTCGGACAGTTGGCCACGGCCAGAAGCCCGTGCCGGACTTCCCACCGGATGGCCGACAAGGGGAGCATGGACACGCCGATGCCGTGGCTGATGGCGTTTTTGATCGCATCGAGCTGGTTCAGCTGCAGGGCGACGTTGATCGACCGGCCGGACAGCATGCTTTCCATGATCGGCCGGATGATGTGGCCCTGATTGTAGATGATGAACGGCAGCGTGACGATTTCGTCTTCGGAAACGAGCTGGCCGGACGCCCACGGATGGCTTCTGGGCAGCGCCAGCACGAATTCGTCCTGGATGATGCGGGTTACTTCGATGTCGTCGCGCAGGACGAGGGTTTCGTAGGTGACGGCCAGGTCCACTTCATTTTTGACCAGTTTGTCGATCAGCTCGTGGTTGTGCTCGGTGCTCGACACGTAAAACTGGACGTAGGGGTTCATCTCCATGAACCGGGAAATGAAGGCCGGCAGCACATGGGCGCCGCAGATGGACGTCGCGCCGAGAAACAGCCGCTGGCGCGGGGTGCCGAACCGTTTCAGCGCGTTTTCCGCTTCGTCGGCCATGTTGAAAATGCGCTTGCCGTATTCGAACAGCAGCTCGCCGTGGCTCGTGAGCTGGAACATTTTCCCTTTGCGTTCAATCAGCCGGAGGTCGAGGTACGCCTCGAGTTTCTGGATGATCTGGGAAATCGCGGGCTGGCTGATGTTGATTTTTTCGGCGGCTTTGGCGAAACTCCGGTTTTCGGCCACAGCGCAAAAAATTTGCAGGTGGTACAAATTCAACGGTGGCAACCCCTTTCATTCGACATAAGTTAAACTTATAGAACTATATTTTTAATGTATTTTACTTAATGATAGCGCTTCCCTATAATAAACACAAGATCGGGAAAACAACGCGTTTCGGGATCGGTCTGATCCCCGTCAGGGAGGAGTCCGCATGAAGTACAGGGCTTGTGTGTACACGGGAAACGGCAGACTGGAATCGGCTTGGAAGGAAATCCCGCCCTTGCGGGAACATGACGTGTTGATCCGCATCGACGCCGCCACGATATGCGGAACGGACGTGCACATCCTCGAGGGCAAGTTCGAATCGAAGCCGCCCCTCGTCCTGGGGCATGAATTTGCCGGCTTCGTGGAAGCCGTCGGCCCGGCGGTGACGAATGTCGGTGTCGGGGAACTGGTATCCGTTGAGCCTCATCTGTATTGCGGGATTTGCAAGTATTGCCGGATCGGCAAGGAGCACATGTGCAGCGACCGGACGGCATTCGGCGTGCACGCGGACGGGGGATTCGCCCAATATTGCGTCGTGCCCGACCGGAACGTGTACCGGGTGCCGGAAGGCGTTTCGCCGGTGGTGGCCGCGCTTGCGGAAAACATCGGCTGCTGCCTGCACGGCATCGAGCGGGCCGGGGTGAAGCAGGGCGACCACGTGGCCGTCCTCGGCGGCGGTTTCGTCGGCATCGTCATGGCGGAGTTTGCGCGGATGAGCGGTGCGGCGCAGGTGACGGTCGTCGAACCGAACGCAAAACGCCGGCTCATGGCGGAAGCGCGGGGGTTCCGGACGGTCAATCCCCTGGAAGAGGACGCCGTCCGGGCGGTTCGCGAAAGCAGTTACGGGCTCGGCGCCGACGTGGCCATCGAGTGCGCCGGGCGCGCCGAAACGGCCGGGATGGCGATCCGCATGGCGGACCGATGCGGCACCGTCGTTTTCTTCGGCGTCGTGCCTCCCGGACAGACCATCGAAATTGAACCGAACGAGATTTACGGCAAGGAATTGACGATCGTCGGGTCGGTGCGCAATCCGTACAACCATTACCGGTCGATCGAAAAGCTGCAAGGCCTCCGGCTGGAGGAACTGGTGACCCACCATTTCGGCCTGGACCAGATGGAGGAAGCGTTCGAGGCGGTGAAGCAGGGAGCGGGATTCAAAGTGGCCATTCGCCCGAACCATTCGGCGGACGAGTTGGCCGGCAGCCGATAAATCGCGATCCAAAGTCAAGCGGTGCTCACTGGGAGGAAGGGCAATGAAATTCAAAGATTCGGTTTACCTCGGGCTCGATGTCGGCACCACCCACATCAAGGTCGCAGCGTACAACGGACAGGGCGAGTTGAAAGGCATCGCCCGGGTTTCCACGCCGGCCCATGTCACCAAAGACGGGGGCATCTATCATCTTGCGCCCGAACTCTGGTCGAGTACGGTGAAGGCGATCCAAATGTGCGTGGACCAGCTCCAGGGCAGCAAAATCAAGTCGATCGGCATCGCCAGCATGGCGGAAGCCGGCGTTCTGCTGGATGCCTCCGACGAACCGGTCGGCCCGATCTTGGCATGGTACGACCCGCGCCCGGGCCAATATCTCGAAACGGTCCGCCAGAAGGTTCCGGCCCTGGATTTTTACCGCCGGACCGGCTTGTATCCGCAATCGAAATACTCGCTGCTCAAATTTCTGTGGATGAAGGAACATATGCCCGACGTCTGGAACAAGGCGAGATCGTGGCTGCATGTGGCCGAATACATCGCCTTCTGCCTGACCGGGAACAAGCGGACGGAAATGTCGCTGGCCAGCCGGACGTTGCTGTTCAACATCAACCAGCTCGACTGGGATCACGGGCTGGCGCGGGAATTCGGCATCAAAAGCGAACTTCTGCAGCCCGTCGTGCCTTCGGCCAAAGTGTGCGGCACGGTGCGGAAAGAGGCGAGCGAATACACGAAAATTCCGGAAGGCACGCCCGTGACCATCGCCGGGCACGACCACATCGTCGGGTCGTTCGGAATCGGCGGCACCATGGAAGGGGACGTGACGAATTCCTGCGGCACCGCGGAGACGCTGGTGGCCGCCATTCCGAAAATGGACATGGGGCAATTCGCCGAGGTGCCGATCTTTACGATCGGGTGCCACGTATTGCCGAACCGCTACTACACCCTTCTGTCGGTCGGGACGACGGGCGGGATCGTGGAGTGGTTCCTGCATGTGACCGGCTGGAATTACGAGCAGCTGCTCGAAACGCTGTCCCGGGAAGACGTCGCCACGAGCGGCCTCGGCTTCTATCCGATTCTTTACGGCGACAGGGGGACCGAAAATTCCGTCCAGATGGGATGGTTCGGCGGCGCCTTGACCCAGGCGTATCCCGGGCAGCTCGCTTCGGCCATGATCCGGGGGCTGTGCTGCCTGTTCCGTTACCGGATGAACGTGCTGAAGGAATACAACATCCAGACGGATCGGCTGCTGGTCACGGGCGGATCAAGCAAAAATCCGTTCTGGATGCAGGGCAAGGCCGACATTTTGAACCGGCCGCTGCAAATCGTCCGGGACTCGGAAGGCGTCGCCCGCGGGGCGGCCATCCTGTCCGCGAAGGCGAACCAATTCATGGGCGAAATTCCGATTCCCCCGTCCGTGACCGTCACGCCGAATCCCGAAAACGCCAGGCAGCTGGAAGCGCACTACGAGCAGTATTTGAAAAACATCGATCTGTTCCGGCAGCTTTCCGTCCAGTAACGTTCCATTTTCATTAGCCATGGGAAAGGGAGTTTTCCGACATGAACAAGTACGAGATTGCGGTGATTCCGGGAGACGGGGTGGGAACCGAGGTGACGCCGTGCGCGATGCGCGTGCTGGAGGCGGCGGCCGACATCCACGGGGGCTTCCGTTTCGAATGGACCGTTTTTCCGTGGAGCTGCCGGTATTATTTGCAACACGGCAAGATGATGCCGGATGACGGGATCGCTACCTTGCAAAACTTCTCCCAAATTTTTCTCGGCGCCGTCGGTATGCCGCAACTGGTGCCCGACCACGTGTCGCTGTGGGGGCTCTTGATCAAAATTCGCCGGGAGATGAAGCAAGCGCTGAACATCCGTCCCGCCAAAATGTTGCGCGGGCTCCGTTCCCCCTTGCGGGAGCACGGCAACTTTGACTTCATTATCGTGCGGGAAAATTCGGAAGGCGAATATTCCGAAATCGGCGGGCGCCTCCATCGCCAGGAAGATGACGAAATGGCCGTCCAGACCGCGGTGTTTACGAAGAAGGCCATCCGGCGCGCGATGCAATACGCCTTCGAGCTGGCGTCGGGCCGCAAGGGCCTCGTCACCAGCGCCACCAAGTCGAACGGCATCACGTACAGCATGCCCTTCTGGGACGATGTGTTCCGCCAGACGGCGGCGGACTGGCCGGACGTCCGCCGCGAAAGCGTCCACATCGACGCCTTGTCCGCTTTCCTGGTCATGAAGCCGCAACATTTTGACGTCATCGTCGCTTCCAATCTGTTCGGCGACATTTTGTCCGATCTGGCGGGGGCGATCATGGGCAGCATCGGCATCGCGCCCTCGGCCAACGTGAACGCGGAACGCACCCATCCTTCCATGTTCGAGCCGGTGCACGGCTCGGCGCCGGATATTGCCGGCAAGGGCATCGCCAATCCGATCGGGCAAATCTGGTCCGGCAAAATGATGCTCGATTTCCTCGGGTATCCCGAAATCGGCAATCTGCTGCTGGAAGCGATCGAGGAAACGGTGGCCGCGGGCGTCACGACGCCGGATTTGGGGGGAACGGCGAATACGGCCGAAGTGACCGACGCCGTCATTCAGGCGTTGAAAAACAAAGGCGGGAGGTAAGCATCATGGTTCATTTTGCGAGATTTCTCCGGCACGGCTCCCACATCGGCGGCCGGGAAATTGTCGGTGACGGAAGGGAAGCCCGGGAAATCAAAAATCCGTACACCGGGTCGCCGATCGGCACCATCGATCTGGCCACCCCGGAAGACCTCGACCTGGCCATCGAGACGGCTGGCCGGGTGTTCCGGGAGACGATGAGGTCGATGCCTGCCCACGAGCGGGGCCGCATTCTCCGGCAAACGGCCGATCTGTTGGAAGCCAAAAGCGAAGTGTTTGCGGAAATCCTCGTCCAGGAAGCGGGGAAACCGATCCGCGACGCACGGGCGGAAGTGGGGAGAGCGGTCCAGGTGCTCCGGTTTGCTTCCGAGGAAGCGAAGCAGCTCGGCGGCGACCTCGTTCCGCTGGACGCGGCGATCGGGGGAGAAAACCGGATCGGCATGATCCGGCGCTATCCGGTCGGGGTCGTGGCCGCCATTACGCCGTTCAACTTTCCGCTCAACCTGGTGCTGCACAAACTGGCGCCGGCCGTTGCCGCGGGCAACACCGTCGTGCTCAAGCCGACGGAAAAAACGCCGTTTTCTTCGCTCATGATCACGAAGCTGTTCGAAGAGGCCGGTTTGCCGCCGGGAGCGATCAACGTGGTGCTCGGCACCGGCTCCACCATCGGCGATCCCCTCGTCACCGATCCCCGGGTCGCCAAGGTGACGTTCACCGGCAGCCAGTGGGTCGGCGAACGGATCCGGCAGCGGGTCGGCTTCAAAAAGTTGACGCTGGAACTCGGGTCGAACGCGCCGAATCTCGTGTTTGAAGACGCCGATCTGGACGATGCCGTCCAAGGCCTCGTGCGGGGAGGATTTGCCTTCTCCGGCCAGTCGTGCGTGTCGGTGCAGCGCATCTATGTCCAGTCGACGGTATATGACACCTTCATGAGCCGATTCCTTCCGCGCGTCGAATCCCTCGTGATCGGCGACCCGGGCAGCGAATCCACCGACATCGGACCGATGATCAGCGAAGCCGAGGCGATCCGGGCCGAACAGTGGATCGAGGAAGCGAAACGGCAGGGCGCCGTCGTGGTCGCGGGAGGCACGCGCAACGGGGCCGTGCTTGCCCCGACGGTGCTCACGAACGTGACGCCGGACATGAAGGTCGTTTGCGATGAGGTGTTTGCGCCGATTGTGTCGGTCATTCCTTTTGAAACGGAAGAAGAGGCGGTCAGGCTGGCGAACGAATCGAATTTCGGGTTGCAGGCGGGCGTGTTCACCCGGGACATCAACCGGGCGTTCCGGCTGGCGGACGAGCTGGAGACGGGCGGTGTCTGGATCAATGAAGTGTCCACCTACCGCCAGGACAATCATCCGTACGGCGGCGTGAAATGGAGCGGTGTCGGCAAGGAAGGCATCAAATATGCGATTGAAGACATGATGGAACGGAAGTTTATCGGCATCAAGGTGCAGCCCCGGTGATTTGGCCGGCATACCGTTCAACCGCCATCCGTTCCACTATCTTTGCACGGGGGACGTGAAGACAACCGATGAAAGCTTTGGTCAAGGTGAAGGAAGGACACGGCCATGTCGAGCTGCTTGATGTGGACGAACCCGAATTGAAGCCGAACATGATCCGGATCGCCGTCCGGTACGCCGGCATCTGCGGCACGGACCAGCACATTTATCACGGCACCTACAGCTGCAATCCGCCGGTCATTCTCGGCCACGAATTTTCCGGCATCGTGGAGGAAGTCGGCGAAGGGGTGAGCCGTTTCCGGGCGGGGGACCGGGTGACGGTGCTGCCGTCCACCGGCGTGACGTGCGGCAAGTGCGAACATTGCCGGACCGGAAACTACATGTTTTGCCGGGAGCGGAAATCCCTCGGTTCGGGCATTGACGGCGGGTTTACGAAATACGTCACGGTGCGGGAGGACATGGCGTACCGGATCCCGGATCATCTGTCGATGGAAGAGGCGGCGCTGACGGAACCGCTTGCCTGCGCGGTCAAGGCGATCGAGGAACTGACGGACATCCGGGTCGGCGACACGGTGCTCCTGTCCGGTCCCGGCCCGATCGGCCTGCTTTGTCTTTCCCTGCTGCGGGTCAAAGGCTGCAAGGTGATCGTCGCGGGCACCGGCCTCGATGCCGACCGGCTGGGAATCGCCGCCGAAATGGGCGCGGATGTGGTCGTCAACATCAACGAGCAGGATCTTTTTGCGACGATAGACGCGGAGACGGACGGCCGCGGCGTCGACGTGGCGATCGAATGCGCGGGCGCCGGGCCTTCCGTGGCCAATTGCCTGAAAGCGGTGAAGAAGCGGGGCAAGTACATCCAGGTCGGCATCATCGGCAAGGACATTACGGTGAACTTTGACACGATTTTGTACAAACAGCTGCAGGTGGTTGCCTCCTACGCGCACAGCATCGAGACGTACGACCGCGTAATGCGCATCTGGGAACAGCGGAAAGTCGACGTGAAGCCGATCATCACCCACAAGGTGCCGCTTGGCCGCTGGAAGGACGCCTTCGACATCTGCGAGCGGAAAGTCGGCGGCAAGGTGCTGCTGTACTACGACGAGTGAGCGCGGAAGGGACGGGTTTGGACGGCCGGAGCAAACATCATGGATGCGAAAGGAAACGTGGTGACGATGCAGATGAGCTTGACGGATCGAACGGAACGGCTGAAGCGGATCGCCCGCAACATCCGTACCGGCATCATCAGGACGGTCCACGGGGCCGGCGCCGGCCACATCGGCGGGCCGCTTTCGGCCACGGACATTTTGACGGCCTTGTATTTCGAAGTCATGAACATTCGGCCCGAACATCCGGACTGGGAAGACCGGGATCGTTTCGTCCTTTCCAAAGGCCATTCCGCCATTGCCCTGTATTGCGCTTTGGCGGAGCGGGGCTATTTTCCGAAAGCGGAACTTTCCACGTTCGACGAAATCAATTCGCGGCTGCAGGCCCATCCGGACATGAGACTGCTTCCGGGCCTGGACATGTCGACGGGATCCCTCGGCCAGGGCATTTCGGCCGCCGTCGGCATGGCGCTTGCCGCGAAACTGAAGGGCAAATCGTTCCGCACGTATTGCCTGATCGGGGACGGCGAGTCCCAGGAAGGCCAGGTGTGGGAAGCCGCGAACGTCGCCTCCAGGTACCGGCTCGACAATCTGGTCGTCATCCTGGATTGCAACCGGCTCCAGCAGTACGGATGGGAAGGGGCGTCCAAAGAGGCGCGGCAGGCACCCGCGGTTGACCCCGAGACACGCTGGGCGGCCTTCGGGTTCCATGTCATCGACATCGACGGGCACGATTTCCCGGCCATCCTGTCCGCCTTCCGGGAAGCGGAAACCGTCAAGGGCAAACCCGTGATCATCCTTGCGCGGACCGTGAAGGGCAAAGGGGTCAGCTTCATGGAAAATCACTATTTGTGGCATTCCAGGGTGCCGACGGACGAGGAACTGGCACGAGCCATCAATGAACTGCAGGAGGAGCATGCGTGATGGGCGGGGGACATGCGGCGGGGACGCTCGTCTCGATGCGGGACGCGTTCGGTGAAACGTTGTTGCGGTTGTCGCGGGAACATGACAAGGTGTATGCCTTGGACGGCGATTTGGCCAACTCGACGAAGCTGGACATGGTGGCGGAACACAATCCGGCCAAATTTCTGCAGATGGGCATCGCCGAGCAGAACATGTTGGGCGTGGCGGCCGGGATGGCGACGGTCGGCCTGCAGCCGTGGGTTTGCTCCTTCGCGCCGTTCATCGTGAAGCGGGCGCTGGACCAAATCTCCGTTTCCATCGCGCAGCCGATGCTGGATGTCAAACTGGTTGGCGCGTACGGCGGATTGCTGAACGGCCGCACGGGCAAGACGCACCAGGCGGTGGAAGACGTGGCCGTCATGCGCAGCCTGCCGGGCATGACCGTGCTTGCGCCGGCCGATTCCGTCGAACTCGCGCAGATGATGGATTACGCCTGCCGGACCGAAGGACCGGTTTATTTGCGCGTGGCGCGGGATGCCTATCCGGTGCTGTTTGACGAAACGTACCGGTTTGAACCGGGCAAGGCGGTCATCATGAGGGAAGGGGCCGACGTGACGATCGTTTCGACCGGCACGCAGACGAGCCGCGCCCTGGAAGCGGTCACGCTGCTGGAGCGGGAAGGGATTCGGGCCGGACTGATTCACATGCCCTCGATCAAGCCGATCGACCGCGAGGCGATCGCGGAGGCGGCGCGGAGGACGGGCGCCATCGTGACCGCCGAGGACCATTCCGTTGTCGGCGGCCTCGGCAGCGCCGTCGCGGAGGTGCTGGCCGAAACGCATCCCGTTCCGCTCGAGCGCGTCGGGGTGCGGGACGTCAACATCGAGTCCGGCCCGGATCAGGCGCTGCTCGAGAAGTACGGCCTGACGGCGAGATACGTGGTCGAGAAAGCATGGGCGGTGCTGGCCCGGAAGAAGTGAAGGCCGGTCGAACGTCGAAGCGTTGACGGGCAGGTTGTCTTGCCGTGTCTCCGGACCGGCCGCCTTGTTCTCCGGATGCCGGAGACGGCCCGAAAGCAAAAAAATGTGGTGCGATCTGCACCACATTTTTTTAATGGGGGCCGCCAACCGTTCAGCTTGCCGCCCGCAGATTCACGTACAGCTCCACTTCCCCGACGCCGTCAAGAACAAGCGGAACGAGGATCGCTTTGTCGCCGCTGCCGGTGCCCGGCGTGACCATGGCCGGCGGGGAGATGTCGATGGCATAACCCTGGCCGTAAAGGAGGGTGCTGGCGTTGCCGCAAATCATGTTGCCGATTTCGGCGAGGGCGCTCAGCCCGATTTCGTCCAATTCGGAAATCCGCATGCCGCCCATCATGACGGAAACGATTTTCAGCGCAACGTTGCGGGGAAAACTGTAATACACTTCCCCGCGCATGTCACCGAGAATGCTGATCTTGAGCCAGTAGGGCCCGTCGGCGAGTTCCACTTGCCTGACAGCCGGTTTTCCGATTTGGGGCCGGATTTGACAAAATTGTTCGAATACGAGCAGGCTGGATTGCAGGAATGAATTGATCGACACACTGTCCAAGAATCGCCACCCCCTTCGGCAACCGGATCGGTGGAATCGGCCGTACCGGTCGCATCATCGCACCGGTCGTTTCGCCGAATGGCGCTGTCCGGCAGATTCGGCCCGGAATCCCGGATTCTGAGACGGGAACAAGGAAGAAGCAGGAATAATGCACTATTGTACCATAGGAGGCAAAAATGTTGTAGGAAAAAAATAGTGTCGAAAAAAGTCGATCGCATGGGTTTCGGCTCGTTTCCTGCAACTTGCCAGTTCGGCGAATTTCCGGCTATAATGATTGGAATCTGTTCCGGGAAAGTGTGATCCTGCCTATGCTTTTCATGTTTGAATCGCGGTCGCCCGAAGATACGGGGCAATTGGCGCGGGAGCTCGCCGCCCTGCTCGCTCCGGGCAGCGTGGTGGCGCTCGAAGGCGATCTCGGCGCCGGCAAGACCACCTTCGCGCAGGCGTTTGCCCGCGGCCTCGGCGTGCGCGGCACGGTGAACAGCCCCACTTTTACGTTGATCAAGGAGTATGACGGCAGCGAGTGCCCTTTTTACCATATGGATGTGTACCGGTTGACGCCGGAAGAAGCCGATGAACTGGGGCTGGAGGAGTATTTCGGCGGGGACGGGGTGTCGCTTGTGGAATGGGCGTCGCGAATCGCCGACCTGCTGCCCGCCGACCGGCTGGAAGTGGAGCTGGGCCGGCCGCCGATGCCGGGTGCCGGGCATGCCGGTGACTGGGACGAAAACCGGCGAATCATCCGGGTGGTGCCCCGCGGGGAGCGGTATGCGGAGGTTTGCCGAGAACTGGCGAAGCGGGGAGTTCTGGTATGGATGCAATGAAGCGGCAACATTCGGAAGGCGGAAGGCTGCCGGAAGGCATCTGGCTGGCGCTGGACACGTCGACGGCGTCCATGACGGCGGCGCTGGCCAGGGAAGGCCGGGCGTTTGCGGAACGGGATTCGACGTCGGAGCGCAACCATTCGATTCGGCTGATGCCGGAGGTGGATTCGCTGCTCGCGGAAGCGAACCTCGAACCGGGGCGGCTTGCGGCCATCGCGGTGGGGCGCGGTCCGGGATCGTACACCGGCATCCGCATCGGCGTCACCGTGGCCAAAATGATGGCGTGGTCGCTGGGCTCGCCGCTGTATGCCGTGTCTTCCCTGGAGGCGCTGGCCTACGGCGCGGTTTTGCGCGGGAAGGCGGGGGAACCTGCGAAAGGCGGCACATGGATCGTTCCGCTGATGGACGCCCGCCGGGGGAAGGCGTACACGGGGTTGTACGCCTTCGGCACGGACGG
>Ga0310829_1000334_pt1 | contig 47482 bp, 41 predicted proteins | sample WT_ome_4_FD_202244 | JGI IMG/M metagenome (GOLD analysis project Ga0310829, IMG submission 202244) | Sorghum-adapted microbial communities enriched on wild type (WT) sorghum from Joint BioEnergy Institute, Emeryville, California, United... ...
AACACGATGATGTCGCGCTCGATCGGCTGGCACGCGGACAGCTGATTGCGCACCTTGCCGAAGAACTCGTTGTTGTCGTTGATGTCCTCCTGGTACGTCACCGAGATCCCGCTGCGCTTGGTGAACAGCTCGAGGGTGGGGCGCAGCGACTCGTTCTCCTCCGAGACGTCGATGTACAGCGGCCAGTTGGACACCACCAGGCGGCGATCGCTGTCCGAACGGTCCGGGGCACGGCACTCAGCGGGGTTCCGTCTGGTTCCTGGCATGCCGCATCCGGTGAACACGCCGGTCGCCGCGAGCGCGCCCGCGGCTGCGGCGCCCCGGAGTACGGTTCGGCGGGACGTGCCGGTTCTGCCCGAGGTCATGAGCGACATCACCGCGCTGGCCTCGGGGGAGATCCCGGAGCGTTGCCAGGCCCGCATGACGACGATATTGACACGATGGGCGGTATCCAACAAGGGATTCCGTTGTAACGGTCGTGATATGCAACGAAATACGGCATGATCTTGGTGAACTAAGGAGGTTGGTATGACGAGGTCGGCTGTCGAGCGCCGGCTGGTCGTGCACGAAGGTGCGCAACACGCTCTGCTCGACGAGGCGGGCAAGAAGATCATCGAGCAGCTGCAACAGGACGGCAGGCGGCCGTACGCCACCATCGGGCGCGCGGTCGGCCTGTCCGAAGCGGCGGTCCGCCAGCGCGTCCAGCGCATGATCGACGCCGGAATCATGCAGATCGTGGCCGTCACCGACCCGATGCAGCTCGGCTTCGCCCGGCAAGCGATGGTCGGCGTGCGAGTCTCCGGAGACCTGGAGGACACCGCGGACCAGCTGGCCGAGATTCCCGAGGTCGACTACGTGGTGATCACCGCCGGATCGTTCGACCTGCTCGTGGAGGTGGTGGCCCGCAACGACGACCACCTGCTGGAGATCATCAAGCGGATCCGCGCGGTGGACGGGGTGGTCACCACCGAGGCGTTCACCTACCTCAAGCTGCGCAAGCAGACCTACACCTGGGGCACGGCCTGACACGGAATCCGTAGCAAATCAGGGTGTGAGATTTCGATATCTCTTGTAAAGGCGCCTGATTTGTGCGATAACCGTTGCATGTCCGGCAATCTGTGGATGCACTTCACACGGATGTCGGCGTATGCGCACGAGCCGGTCCCGACGATCGCTCGCGGCGAGGGCGCCTACATCTACGACACCGACGGCAGGCGCTACCTGGACGGCCTGTCCGGATTGTTCGTCGTCCAGGCCGGGCACGGCCGGGAAGAGCTCGCCGAGGCCGCCGCCAAGCAGGCCCGCGAGCTCGCCTTCTTCCCGATCTGGTCCTACGCGCACCCGAAGGCCCTGGAGCTGTCCGAGCGGCTGGCGTCGCTGACTTCGGCGGACGCCCGGACGGGCCCGCGGTGGTACTGCTGCACGGGTTCGGTGGCAATTGTCTTCATTGGGCCGGATTCGCGCCGCTGCTGACCGACCGGTGTCGCGTGTTCGCCATGGACCTGCGAGGGCACGGCCGGTCGGGCGACGGTGCGTGGCGCTGGGCCGCGCTGGTGGGCGACGTGCGGCGGGTGGTGGAGCACCTGGGCTTGCCCCGGCCGGTCGTCGTCGGTCACTCGCTCGGCGGCTTCGTCGCGACGATGTGGGCGGAGCAGCATCCAGAGTGCCGCGCGCTGGTGAACCTCGACGGCCTCCGGCCGGTGGAGACCGGCTTGCCGAACTACGTCGGTGGAGACCCGGAGGTGATCCGGCGTCAGCGTGCCGAGCTGAGTGCCGTCTTCGCCGCGCGGGAGAAGGCCGAGGCCGGGGCGGTCGACGACGATCGGTATGCGTCTCTGCGGGAGCAGTACCGGCAGCTCGGTGGTGACGCGGCCGTCGCAGAGCTCGCACGCAATGTCGTCGAGCACGACGGCTCGCGATACGTACGGCCCGCTGCGGAAATCGTCCGCGCATTCCGTGTTCAGCTGCGGGAACTCGACATCTTCCCGGTGCTTGCCGCGGTGAAGTCTCCCGCCTTGGTCTGCACGGCGACGCGGCCGATGCCGGGAGCGGAACGATTCGCCGACTTGCTCGATGCGCACCGTCGCGGTGTCGATCGGGATCTCGCGGCCGCCCGGCAGGCCAACCCCGGGCTACGTGTGAAGCACGTCCCGGCCAGCCACAACATGATCTACGAGCGGCCCAGGGCGATCGCCGCGCTGATCCGCGACTTTCTCGGTGAGACCGGCGCCGAGTAGCCTGCAGTTGTCGCGGAAGGCGGTTCGACCTGGTCGGACCCGGTGGAACGGGGTGCAGGCGATGAGTGCGAACACGGTCGACCTCCAGCAGCTAGCCGATGCACTGCTCGCCGAAGCCGCGGAGAACCATGCCGGACGGGCCGCCCGCACGATCGTCACCGGGGCAGCGCAGCGAGCAACCGTGATCGCGCTGCGTGAGGGCACCGCGATGGCCGAGCACGACTCGCCCCCGGCCGCCACGCTGCAGGTCCTCACCGGCCGGGCCCGGCTGCACACCGCGGGCGAGGAGTGGACGCTTCAGGCGGGGGAGCTGGTCGCGATCCCTCCGCAGCGACACGGCCTGCAGGCGCTGACCGACGTCGCCGTCCTGCTGACGGTCGCCTTGCGCTGAAAGACCGCCTGAGTGCGCGTCCAGGCGTCGTCGCTGATCCGATTGCGTGCGGAATGATCACCATGTGACCGATTTCGGTCACCAAGAGGGGTATGGCCCTGACCACGGATCAGCTCTGGCGCTTCGCGCAGTCGGTCTTCGACGCGCAGCCGTTCACCAGGTTCCTCGGTACCGAACTCGTCGACGTCGGACCGGGGCAGGTCACCATCGGCCTGCGGATGCGACCCGAGTTCAAACAACAGCACGGCTTCGCGCACGGCGGGCTCATCAGCTATCTGGCCGACAACGCCCTCACGTTCGCCGGTGGGCTGGCGCTGCGGACCGACGCGCTGACCGCCGAGCTCAAGATCAACTACGCCAAGCCGGCCACCGGGGACTATCTCGTCGCCAGGGCCGAGGCCGCGCTGTCGACGCTGCGCCAGGCGGTGTGCCGCTGTTCGATCTTCTCCCGGGTGGACGAGGGTGCGGCCGACCCGGAGGAACGGCTGGTCGCCCTGGCCCAGGGGACGATCGTGGCGGTCTCCAACGGCGGGCGCACCGATCAACGCTGACCGGCCGGGTCATTCACTCGATAGTGGTGTCGAGGCCGGGTTTGCCGAGTGAACGGGTGAGACGTGATGGAGAAGGACGTCGGAGATCGGGTAGAACGCCACCCGTGAGGAAGATCAACGCGCTATTGACAGGCGCCGCCTTGGTGGCGGTGCTCCCCGCATGCGGTGAGGAGGCACCGGACGCGGCGTCGGAGCCGTCGCAGCGCCAGGACTCCGCCAAGCTCACAACCTTGCACGGCGAGGGCGAGTTCACCGACTACCGGCCGGGCACGCAAGCCAGCGCGATCCGCTACGACAAGAAGCTGGTGCCCTCCGGTGCCGAAGCGGAAGTCACGCTGACCGCCGACAGCTCGGGTGTGCGCGTGGAGCTCGAAGTCTCCGGCCTGCTGCCGAACCGTGAGTACGGCGCGCACGTCCACGTGAAGGAGTGCGGACCCACGGGTGACGACGCGGGCCCGCATTTCCAGCACGAGGAGGACCCAAAGCAGCCCTCGGTCGACCCGAAGTACGCCAACCCGGAGAACGAGATCTGGCTCGACTTCACCACCGACGACGAGGGGGAGGCGGAAGTCACGTCGGCGGTGAAGTTCACGCTCGGCGACCGCGTGCCGGGCTCGGTCGTCCTGCACGAGCACCATACCGGCACCGAGGAAGGCGAAGCCGGCACGGCCGGAGGGCGGATCGCCTGCATCACTCTGGTCAAGCAGTGATCGTTCCCGGATCCCAGCCCGATCTGGTGCTGTTCGCACCAGGTGTCAACGCGGCGTCGTGGTCCAACCGTGTCCTTCTGTTCTCGGGCGACCCGTCGGGTCGGGAGCGGGAAACAACGCCTTGTGACAGGTCTGGCACCTGTGCTGATCGGCCGGTGACCGACGTCGGCGCCAGTTGGGCACGCGTCGGACAGTCGTAGTCATGCGGGAGTGGAACCAGTGCAGCCGTCGGCTGGTTCCACTCCCTTCTCGCATTTCCTGCAGTTCCGCTCTTCTTCGTAGCTCGTACGGCCGGTCGATTCTTGTTGCTAGAACGGTCTGACCATTATATTATGCGACAAGTGTGATCGTCGCCTCATTGAAGAGGACCCGACATGTCTGCTCCCCTCAAGACTGTCCGTGACAGGTACTCGGACGTCGACATCGAGCGGTACTACCGCGCAGGTTTCTGGCAGCCCAGCAGCTTCTCCGCAGTCGTCCGGGCGCGCGCCGCGTCGCACCCGGACAAGACCTACGTCTGCGACGACGCCGAGTCGTTGACCTACTCCGAGTTCGCCGAGAAATCGCTGCGTCTGGCCGTCGGACTCAAGCGGGCAGGCGTGCGCCGAGGGGAGCGGGTCGCCGCCCAACTGCCCAACTGGACCGAGTTCCCGCTGCTGGCCGCCGCTTTGAACCGCATCGGCGCGATTCTGGTGCCGATCATGCCCATCTACCGCGAGAACGACGTTGCCTACGTCATCGATCACGCGGGGGTATCCACCGTGGTCACATGCGGGAAGTTCCGCGGGTTCGACCACGCCGCAATGTTCGCCGAGCTGAAGAAGCAGAACCCGCAGCTACGCGAGGTCTACGTGACACGTGCCGGCAGCGCGCTCGGCTTCGCCCACGGCAAGCCGCTCGACGCTCTGTACGCCGATGGCGACATCAACCGGCTCGAACACGAAGCCGGCCCCGACACGTCCCCGGACGACGGCTTCGTGATCGTCTACACGTCGGGGACCACGTCACGACCCAAGGGCTGCTTCCACACCTTCAACACGTTGCGTGCCAGCGCGCTCGGCATCGCCAAGAGCATCCGCTACAGCGAACAGGACGTGCAGTTCGGGCCGTCACCGATCACGCACAGCACGGGGATCATCACCAGCGTTCTGTTGCCGCTGCTGCATGGCACCTCGTCGTACCTGATGGACGTCTGGGACCCGGCAGTCGGCCTGGAACGGATCAAGGAGCACGGCTGCACCTGTGCGGTCACCGCGACCGCGTTCCTGCAGATGTTGATAGCCGCCTTCGACCCGGGCAAGCACGATCCGAGCAGTCTTCGGGTGTGGATCTGCGCCGGTGCCCCGATCCCGGGATCGGTGGTGGAGAAGGCACGCGAGATGTTCGGCTGCCACGTCCTGAGCCTGTACGGGCGGTCGGAGAACATGCTCACCACTATGTGCACGATCGACGACCCGGCGGAGCGGTCGGCAACGTCGGACGGCCGCGCACTGGCGGGCGCCGAGGTGAAGATCGTCGACAAAGAGGGCAGGGAGGTACCACGGGGGGAGGAAGGTGACATCGCCTACCGCGGCCCGAGCCACATGATCGAGTACTTCCGCAACGAGGAGGAGACCGCGAAGCTGTTCACCCCCGACGGTTTCTCGCGATCGGGTGACCTAGGCCGAGCCGACGAGAACGGGTACATCCGGGTGACTGGCCGGCTGAAGGACATCGTCATCCGCGGTGGCATGAATATCAGTGCGCGCGAGCTGGAGGACCACCTGGTCACCCACCCGAAGGTCGGCATGGTTGCGATCGTCGGCATGCCCGACGAGCGGTTGGGCGAGAAGGTGTGCGCCTACGTGGTGCCCGCCGACCCCGGCTCACCGCCGACTTTGGAGGAGCTGAACGCGTTGCTGGCCGAGCGCAAGGTCGCCAGGCAGAAGTTCCCCGAGCGACTGGAAGTCGTCTCGACGATGCCGACGACGGCCACCGGGAAGATCCAGAAGCACGTCCTGCGGGCAGACATCGCGAAGAAGCTGGCATGACCACCGCATACTTCCGTGCTGACGTCGCCACGCTGCAGCAACGGTGCGACGAATTGAGCCGGCGGCTGGCGATCGAGATGCGCTTGTCGCAGGCCGCTGCAGCGGGCAAGGGTATCGCCGGTCTTGTGCGCGAGATCGTCGAGATGACGCCGAACCCGCTGTGGTTGATCGACCAGCGGCGTCGGGTGGTGGCGAGGTCGGTGCGCAACCGGGGCTCGGACTTCGCGCCCCCCGATGTCGACCTGCTGCTCGAGCACAACGGTCCGGTCGACCTCACCGCGGCCGAGCCACTGGTGATCGAGCCGGATCCGCCGCGCGGAGTGGTGCGCCGGCATCTGCTCATGCCGGTCGCGCGGGGTGGGAGTCTGTTCGCCTGGCTGGTGATGGCGGAAGTGGCGCGCCGGTTCCGCACCGGCGACGTGGTCCTGGCCAGCCGCTCCGCCTTCCACCTAGCCGGCGAGTACGCGGTGCAAGCCAAGATTGCGCGGGTGTCGTGGAACGCGCGGTCCGCTCTCACCCGGCAACTGTTGCGCGGCCCGGAGGCCGAGGACGACCTGGCCGCCGCGGCCGAGTACTTGGGTGTGCTCGTCGACGTCGACCGTGTGGTGGTGCACGTCGCCGAGACCGCCGACAGACACGTATCCGACGAACGTAAGCTCGCCGACGAGCTGGCCGCCCTTCTCGGCGTGGAAGTACTGGGCACGCACGTCGGTGACGGTGTCGTTCTGCTGGTCGAGGCGGCCGACACCTGTGGGTTCGTGCAGCAGGTGAAGGACGCGGTGCGGCAGGTGATCGCCACCGTGGGTCGCGCGGGCGCCGCGGCGGGCGTGTCCGGTGTGACCGCACCGTCCGAACTGCCGCGGGGCCACCGCGAAGCACGCGAAGTGGCGCTGTGTGTGCAGCGGTTCGCCAGTTCGAGCGAGCGCGTGGTCACGGTGGACGAGCTCGGCCCGGCCCGGCTGTTCGTAGCCAACAGCGACATCGCCGCCGTCCGCCGCTACGTCCGCGACGTGCTGGGCAAGCTGCTCAGCGGGGCACCAGGCACCGCCGACCTGCTGCGCACGCTGCAGTGCTTCTTCGACACCGGGCGCAGCGTGCGCGAATCGGCAGGTCGGCTGGGTATTCACGAGAACACCGTCCGCCTGCGACTGGCCAAGGTGTGCGACATCACCGGACTCGATGTCGCGTCCGACGCCGACGACCAACTCAGTGTGCAGACCGCGCTGCTGGTGCTGCGCCTGGAGGGTCATCCGGCCGTGCCGTCGTTCGCCGAGCGCGGCGCGGTCGGCAGCGATCGCACGCGAACCAAGGACACCGCCTGACCACGGAGGGTTGATGGATCTCGCCGACACCCCTGCCGAGGCCGCGTTCCGCGAACGCGTCCGGAGCTTTCTCGACGACGCGCTGCCGCGCTTGCCGTGGCCGGAACCGGAGCGGCTGGAGGACAAGGTGCCGTTCTGGCGGCAGTGGCAGCGGATGCTGTACGACGCCGGGCTGGCTGGGCTGACGTGGCCGAAGGAGTACGGCGGCCAAGGGCTCGACGAGCGCATGCGTGCGATCTTCACCACCGAGTGCGACCTCGCGGGCGCACCGGAACGCCTCAACATCGTCGGCGAGGACTTTTGCGGGCCGACCATTGCGCACTTCGGCACCGACGAGCAGAAACGACGCTTCCTGAAGCCCATCCTCACGGGCGAGCACATCTGGTGCCAGCTGTTCTCCGAGCCCGAGGCCGGGTCCGATCTGGCCAGCCTGCGTACCAAGGCCGTCAAGGTCGAGGGCGGGTGGCGCGTCACCGGTCAGAAGATCTGGACCAGCCGGGCGCAGATCGCCTCGTACGCGATCCTGTTGGCCCGCACCGGTGGCAACGACCCGGACAAGCAGCGCCATCGGGGAATCACGTTCTTCCTGCTGCCGATGGACTCCGACGGCATCACCGTCAACCCGCTCAAGCACATGCTCGGCGAGGCGGAGTTCAACGAGGTGTTCCTTGACGACGTGTTCGTACCGGACGAGCTGGTGGTCGGCGAGGTCGACGGCGGCTGGAAGGTCACGATGGGCACGCTGTCGTTCGAACGGGTCGCGATCGCCACCGGCCGCGTCAACACCACCAGGGCCGTCAACGACATCATCGCCGACATCCGGCAGATGACCGACGAGCACGGCAAACCCCTGGGGGCCGACCCGCGCATCCGCCAGCGGGTCGCCGACCTGTGGGGGCGGGCCATGATCCACCACGCCGTCAACCAGCGGGTGATCACCGGCGCGTCGCACGGTGCCCCGCCGGGTCCGGTCACGTCGATCGGGAAGCTCTACTTCTGCCCGCTAGTGGAGGATCTCGCCGACTTCCGGCTGTCGCTCGCGCCGCTGGGGGGACAGTTCGGCCTCGACGACGTCGACGACACCAGTGAGCGGTCCCGCCGCTGGCTGCGCCTGGCCAACCAGTCCCGTGGCACCGCCATCGCCGGCGGATCCACGTTCATCCAACGCAACATCGCGGCCGAGCGGATTCTCGGCATGCCCCGTCGCTGAGGAGGCTAATTGACGTACGTGTGGCAGCCCAGTGCCGACTACCTGGACAACAGCAACGTCGCCCGGCTCATGCGGCGCATGAACGTCGCCACGATCGACGACCTGCGGGCGGCGTCCGTGGCTGACATCGGCGCGTTCTGGCAGACGGTGGTCAAGGACTTGGAGATCGACTTCCACCAGCCGTACCGGCAGATCGTCGACACCAGCAGGGGGATTGCGCACGCCGAGTGGTTCGTGGGCGGCGGACTGAACGCCGTCGACGCCTGCCTGGCGAAGTGGGTGACGCGCACCCCGAACGCGACCGCGGTGATCCACGAGGCCGAGGACGGCACCGTCCGCACGGTCAGCTACGCCGAGCTGGCCGACCAGGTGGCGCGGTTGCGCGCCGGACTGCGGGCCCGAGGCATCCGCAAAGGGGATGCGGTGGCGGTCTACCTGCCGATGTCGGTGGAAGCCGTGGTGGCTGCCTACGCGGTCGCGAGTATCGGCGCGATGCTGGTGCCGTTGTTCTCCGGTTTCGCCGCTCCGGCGATCGCCAGCCGGGTGCAGGACGCCGCGGCGAAAGCGGTGATCACCGCCGACGGGACGATCCGCCGTCGCAAGCCACTCCCGTTGCTGGACACCATGCGCGCCGCGCTGAGGTCGTGTCCCAGCGTCGACACGGTGGTCGTGGTGGACAACCTGGGACGCGGCGTTCGGCTGGGCGGCGGAGAAGTCGCGTGGGGCGAGCTGCTCGCGTCGGCACCCGATCCCCACGTGGAACGGACGTCGGCCGGTGACGTGCTGCTGTTGGCCTACACGTCCGGCACCACCGGCAAGCCGAAGGGCGCGGTGCACACACACGCCGGCTTCGTCGTCCGCACCGCCGCTGAGGTGTCCTACGGGTTCGAGATGGCGCCGGGGCGGGTGTTCTGCTGGGTCACCGACATGGGCTGGATCATGGGTCCGCTGTCGATCTTCGGCACCCACGGCACCGGTGGCACGCTGCTGCTGTACGAGGGATCCGTCGACGTACCGGACACGCATCGGTTGTGGCAGCTGGTCGAGCGCCACCGCATCTCGATGCTCGGGGTGAGCCCGACGTTGATCCGCACGCTACGAGCCGCGGGACAGAAGCCGCGCACGGACCTGTCCAGTGTGCGGATCCTCGGCTCCACCGGCGAGCCGTGGGACCCGGAGTCGTACGAGTGGCTGGCTGCCGACGTGTTCGGCGGACGTGTGCCGGTCATCAACTTCTCCGGAGGCACCGAGGTCGGTGGCTCGTTCCTGTGCCCGTACCCGGTCGAACCCATCGCGAGCTGCTCGTTGGGCGGTCCGGCGCTCGGCATGGACGTCGAGGTCGTGGACGACGCCGGTCGACCGGTAAGGGGCGAGATCGGTGAGTTGGTGTGCCGTCAGCCGTGGCCGTCGATGACGCGCGGGATCTGGAACGACGACGACGGCTTGCGGTTCTTCGAGGAGTACTGGAGCACGTTCGAGGGCTTGTGGCGGCACGGCGACCACGCGCTCGTTGACGAGCGCGGGTGGTTCATCCTCGGCCGGTCGGACGACGTGATGAACGTGGCCGGCAAACGGGTGGCGCCCGCCGAGATCGAGTCGGTGGTCGCCACCGACGAGGCGATCGCCGAGTCCGCGGTCGTCGGCGTGCCCGACGTGGCCAAGGGCGAGGCCGTCTGGATCTTCTACGTCGCCAAGCAACACACCGACGGGTTCGACGAGGAGGCCGTTGCCGAGCGGGTGCGCCGGCTGGTCGCCGAAGGCGTGGGCAAGCCGTTCGCACCCAGCCGTGTGGTGCGTGTGGAGCGGCTGCCGAAGACCCGGTCGGCCAAGATCATGCGACGGGCGATCCGCGCCGCGGTGCTGGGTACGGACCCCGGCGACCTGTCCGGTGCGGAGAACCCCGAGGCGGTTGACGAGATCAGGACGCTGCTGCAGGGGCAGCGATGACCTCTCCGTCAGGACTCAGGCACCTCGATGGCGGTGCGCTGCTCCATCTTCAGCGCCGAGTCGGCGTACACGTGGACGTGCCTGCTCATGCGACGCACCGCCGCCTCGGGGTCCCGGTCCCGAATGGCATCGATGATGAGGCGATGTGCCCGAATCGTCTCCTTGCGGACTTCCGCGTCCACGAACGCGGAGTTGTCGGTGGATTCGTAAATGGCCCGGGACAACGCGCGCATGAAGCCGATGAGCAATTCGTTGTGCGAAGCCTGGGCCACCGCGACGTGCCAGTCGATGTTGGCGGTGAGGAAGTCCGCGAGCGGGGAGTCGAGCGTCATGGCGGCGTTCGCGCGCTCGAGCGCCTCGAGGTCCTCGTCGGTGCGGTACCGGGCGGCCAGGCGCGCGCACGACGGTTCGATGGCTTCGCGGGTCTCCATCAGGGCCGCCAGCCGGATACGTCGGCCGCGGATGGTCAAGCTGACCGAGTTGGCGATCGCCGCCTCGCCCGGGCGCTGCACGAACGCCCCGCCGGAACGGCCGGTGCGGATCTGCACCAGTCCCTGGACCTCGAGGATACGCAGCGCCTCGCGCACGGTGGTGCGGCTCATCTGGGTCTGCGCCACCAGATCGCGCTCCGGTGGCAGTGCGGTGCCTTCTGGGAACTCCCCGCGAAGAATGCGTTCGCGCAGGTCGTTGGCGAGAACGTCGGAGGCCTTGGGTACCTGCATCGGCGAAAGCTTGACCGGACGACGCCCGTCGGAATTCTCCGCCTTGGCCGAATTCGCCATCACCCTGGGCCTTCCTGAAATCGCTGTGCGAACGCAGATGAAATGGTCGTACCTAATGTAGCAGTCGTATCTCCCGCGGCGGGACAGCTGCCTGTGGTTTCGCTGTTCCCCGCCACAGCCGGAAGGATTTTCATGGAGTGGAAGCTGTCGCAGGAGCAGGAGGACTACCGCGACGCCCTGCGTGACTGGCTCGCGGACACCGCACCGGTCGCCACCGTGCGCCGGTGGCTGGACAGCGGTGACATCAGCGAGTTCGAGCGACGGTACGCCGCCGACGGCATGGCTGGCGTCGGTATCGACGAGAGGCTGGGCGGTCAGGGTGGCGGCGTCGTCGAACTGGCGCTGACTGCGGAGGAGCTGGCGCGCGCCGCGGCGCCGAGTGCCGCCTGGATGGCGACGGTGCTCGCCGTGCCCGCGCTGGCCGGACGAGCCGAGGTGGTGGCGGAGGCGATCGAGGGCTCCTCGCCGGCCGCGGTGCTGGTCCCGGCCGAGCGGGTGCCCTCCTCGGCACCGTGGCTGCGCGTGGACGATCAGGGGAGGGTCAGCGGTCGGGCGGCGCGCGTGCTCGGTGCCGACCGGGCCGGCACGTTTGTGGCGCCGGTGCGCGCCGCCGACGGTCGCGTGGCGTTACGACTGGTGACGGCCGATGGGCCCGGGGTGGAGGTGCGCCGTCGGTCGCTGCTGGACCGAACGCGGTCGGTCGCCGATGTCACACTCGACGACGCGCCCTCGGCCGCGCTGGACGTCGACGCGACGGCGGTGTTGGACGAGATGGCGAGGCTTGCCGCGGTACTCACCGCGGCGGACTCGCTCGGCGCGATGCAGCGCATGCTCGACATGGCCGTCGAGTACAGCGGGCAGCGCCGTCAGTTCGGCGTCCCGATCGGCTCGTTCCAGGCGGTGAAACACGCCGCGGTGTCCATCCTGGTCGGCGTCGAAGCCGGCCGGTCGGGTGTCTACTACGCGGCGGCGTCGCTCGACCGCGCCCACGAGGATCGGCTGCGGCACGCCGCGGCGGTGAAAGCGCAGGTCACCGCAGCCGGCTCGCGTGCGGCGGACACGGCGCTCACCATCCACGGTGCGATCGGTTACACGTGGGAGCACGATCTGCACCTGTTCTACAAGCGCGCCCGGCTCGACGAGTACCTGTTCGGATCTCCAGCGGTGTGGAACGACCTGTTGGCAGACAGCCTACGGCTTGTCTAAAATTGGTTTGGTCTAATCATTTAATGAGTCGTCCATTGCGGCGAGGCGGCCGTAGGCGAGGAGGACGCGCACAACCATGGACTTCGAGCTCACCGAGGACCAGCAGACCATCCGGAAGGCGGTCGCCGAGCTGGCAGCCAAGTTCGACGACCAGTACTGGATGGAGACGGACACGGCACACGAGTTCCCGCACGAGTTCTACGACGCGTTCGCCAAAGCCGGCTGGCTCGGCATCACGACTCCCGAGGAGTACGGGGGGCACGGGTACGGCATCACCGAGGCGTCCCTGCTGCTGGAGGAAGTCGCCGCGTCCGGTGCCGGTATGAACGGCGCCAGCTCGCTGCACATGTCGATCTTCGGCATGCACCCGGTCGTCCTGCACGGCTCGGAGGAGATGAAGCGGGAGAATTTGCCCCGTATCGCCAGCGGCGAGCTGCACGTGTGCTTCGGAGTCACCGAACCCGGCGCCGGCTTGGACACCACCCGAATCACCACGTTCGCCCGGCGGAACGGCGACGACTACGTGATCAACGGGCGCAAAGTGTGGATCTCCAAAGCGCTCGAGTCGGAGAAGATCCTGCTGTTGACCCGCACCCAGAAGTTCGAGGACTCGCCGCGCAAGACGGACGGGCTCACGTTGTTCTTCACCGACCTCGACCGCGACCACATCGACATCCGACCGATCCGCAAGATGGGTCGCAACGCCGTCAGCTCCAACGAGCTGTTCATCGACGACCTGCGGGTGCCCGCGTCCCACCGGGTCGGCGAGGAAGGCAAGGGCTTCTACTATCTGCTCGACGGTCTCAACCCGGAACGCTGCCTGGTCGCCGCGGAAGCGCTCGGCATCGGCCGGGCAGCGCTGCGAAGGGCCGTCCGCTACGCCAACGAACGCGAGGTGTTCGGCCGTCCGATCGGGCAGAACCAGGGCATCCAGTTCCCGCTGGCCGACTCGCTCGCCAAGCTGGACGCCGCCGAGCTGATGCTGCGCAAGGCCACCTGGCTGTACGACTGCGGCCTGCCCTGCGGCCGCGAGGCGAACACCGCCAAGTACCTGTGCGCCGAAGCCGGGTTCGAGGCGGCAGACCGCGCGCTGCAGACCCACGGGGGCATGGGCTACTCGGAGGAGTACCACGTCGCCCGGTACTTCCGCGAGGCACGCCTGACCCGCATCGCCCCGCTGAGCCAGGAGATGGTGCTCAACTTCCTCGGCTCGCACGTTCTCGGACTACCCAGGAGCTACTGACATGGCTGGTGTGGTATCGCCGGATGTGTTCCGACTCGACGGCCGTTCCGCACTGATCACCGGGGCCGGAAACGGCATCGGTGCGGCGGTGGCACGAGCGTTCGCGGCTGCCGGCGCGTCCGTACTCGTCACCGACCTTGACCCAGCGGCCGCCGAGACCGTCGCCGGCGAGATCACCGCCGCCGGGGGCGCGGCCGACGCCGCCGAACTCGACGTGCGCAACGCCGACCAGGCGAGATCCGCCGCCGAGCGGGCCGCGCGACTGGCCGGTGACACCCTGCACATCCTGGTCAACAACGCTGGCGTGATCGCCCCGGCGATGTTCGCCGACATGACACCGGAGAAATTCGAACTGGTGCTCGGCGTGCACGTCGGCGGGGCGTTCACCGTCAGCCGGGCCGCATTGCCGTACTTGCCGGACGACGGTACCGGGCGGATCATCAACGTCACCTCTGCGGCGGGCTTGACCGGCACGATCGGCCAGGTCAACTACGGTGCGGCGAAAGCCGGCATCATCGGCCTGACCAAGTCGTTGGCCAAAGAACTGGCACGCCGCAACATCTGCGTCAACGCGGTCGCGCCGCTGGCCGCCACGGCGATGACGCAGAACATCCGCACCAACGACAAGCTTGCGGCCAAGACCCTGGCACGTGTGCCGATGGGGCGTTGGGCCGAGCCCGGCGAGATCGCGCCGACGTTCGTGTTCTTCGCCAGCGACGCCGCCTCCTACATCACCGGACAGGTACTGCCGGTCGACGGCGGGATGGTGATGTGAGTGGTCTTCGCCGGCACCGGACGCGACACCTGGATCGTCGAGGCCCTGCGCACGCCGATGGGGAGGGCGCACCCGGAACGGGGCTGGTTCCGCGACGTGCATCCCAACGAGATGCTGGGCGCCGTCTACCGAGCGCTGCTGGCGGCCACCGGCATCGCGCCGACCGACGTGGAGGACATCGTCATCGGCTGCACCGCGCCGTTCGGCGAACAGTCGCGCAACGTCGCACGCAACGCATGGCTGCAGGCGGGCTACCCGCACGAGATCCCGGCCACCGTGCTCGACCGCCGCTGTGGGTCGGCGCAAACCGCGGTTGAGATGGGAGCCGCCCTGGTCGCCTCCGGGACGCACGACGTCGTTTTGGCCGGCGGCGTGGAGCACATGGGCCACGTCCCGATGGACGCGGTCGGCAGGATCGAGGAACTCTACGGTCGGGCGTGGCCGGACGAACTGCTCGAACGCTACGACTTCCCGTCGATGGGCGAGGCCGCCGAGCGGATCGCCGACCGGTGGGGGATCAGCCGCCGGGAGATGGACGAGTTCGCGGTGCGATCGCACACGCTGGCCGCTCGCGCGGTCGACGCGGGACGGTTCGTCCGCGAGATGATCCCGATGGACCTCGACGGCGAGGTCCGCGCCAGTGACCAGGGCATCCGCCCGGGAACATCGCTGGAGAAACTGGCGGACCTGAAACCCGTGTTCCGCCCCGAGGGCGGCAAGGTCACTGCGGCGAGCTCGTCACCCCTGACCGACGGCGCCGCCGGCGTCCTGCTGGCCTCCGACGAAGCCGTGGCACGGCTGGGACTGACTAGACGAGCCCGGATCCTGGACCAGACGACCGTCGGAGTGGACCCGGCGATCATGCTGACCGGTCCGATTCCCGCCACGCGGAAACTGCTCGAGCGCAACCGGATGTCGATCGACGACATCGACCTGATCGAGATCAATGAGGCGTTCTCGTCGGTGGTACTGGCCTGGGAACGCGAACTCAAGCCCGACATGCAGCGCGTCAACGTCAACGGCGGCGCCATCGCTCTCGGTCACCCCGTGGGGGCGTCCGGCGCACGGCTGTTCGCGACGCTGCTGGCCGAGATGGAGCGACGTGACGTCGAGCTCGGCCTGGTGACGATGTGCTGCGGCGGCGGATTGGGCACGGCCACGCTGGTGCAACGGGTCTGAAGGCGAAAGTCATGGACGTCGCGGAGTTCGTTCACGCCGGCGACGGCGTGTGGTGGGGGCAGGGCAGCGCCGAGCCCGAGCCACTGGTCAACCAGCTGTTGGACGCCGTGGACCGCATCGGTCCCGTACGCGCGTTCTCCGGGCTGACGTGGAACGCCCGGCTCACCCACGACATCCCGGACAACCTCACCGTGCTGTCCTACGGCGGCCTGGGTGTGCTGAGGAAGCTGAGCCGCAACGGGCGGCTCGACGTCGTGCCGTGCCACTACTCGGCGCTGCCGCGCATGTTCGCGCTCGGTCAGCTCCCCAACGACGTCGGCATGATCCAGGTCTCCCCACCGGACGCTGACGGCATGGTGACGCTCGGTGTCGGGGTCGACTACGTCGCCGACGCCGTCCAGCACACCCGCGTGCTGCTGGCGGAGATCAACCATCGCATGCCCCGGACGATTGGCGGACCGCGGCTGCCGCTGTCCCGGTTCGCCGCTGTGATCGAGACCGACCGGCCGCTGCGCGCCTCGCCGAGCAGGCCCGGCGACGACGTCGACATGCGCATCGCCGAGAACGTGGCGTCGATTATCGACGACGGGGCCACGATCCAGATCGGGGTGGGAACGCTGCCGTCGGCGGTGCTCGCGGCACTAGCGGGCCATCACGACCTCGGGTTCCACAGCGGGATGATCACCGACGGCGTGCTCGACCTGATGGAGAAGGGCGCGATCACCAATGCGAAGAAGGAGATCGACCCGGGGGTCGCCGTCACGGGCGCGGCGCTGTGCTCCGGCGACGGCTACTACCGACTGCGGGAGTTCCCGATCGTGTTCCGACCCGCCAGCTACACGCACGCACCCGCGGTGCTGTCGCATCTGAAGTCACTGGTGTCGATCAACTCTGCCATCGAGGTCGACCTGCTCGGTCAGGTCGGCGCGGAGCTGGCCGGGCACGTGCACATCGGTGCGGTCGGCGGTCAGGTCGACTTCAGCCGGGCCGCTTCGCTGACCGGCGCCCGGTCGATCATCGCGCTGCGGTCGACCCGCGGGACCGGGGACACCACCGAGTCGACGATCGTTCCGAGGTTGAGCGGTGGCGTGGTCACCACGGCCCGTGTCGACGTCGACGCCGTGGTGACCGAGCACGGAGTGGCGATGCTGACCGGGTGCACCGTGGCCGAGCGCGCCGCCCGCTTGATCAAGATCGCGGCGCCCGAACACCGCGAGGCCCTCGAGAAGGCACTCGCCGAGCAGGAGGTCTGAGGCAATGCCCGTTTATCCCAATGCCACCGAGGGGGAGACCCGGCGGGTCCACATCCGGGAGGTGGGTCCGCGGGACGGTTTCCAGAACGAACCGGAAACCATCCCGACCCGGGACAAGATCCGCCTGATCAACGCGCTCGGCCGCGCCGGCCTGAAGCGCATCGAAATCGCCAGCTTCGTGCGTCCCGACGTGATCCCGCAGCTATCGGACGGTGTGGAGGTACTCCGCGGCGTCGACCTGCCCGACGACGTGCAGCGCATGGTGCTGGTCCCCAACAGCAAGGGGCTGGACAACGCGCTGCGGGTGCGTGACTGCTTCGAGCAAGTCGCCTTGTTCGTCAGCGCGAGCGAGACGCACAACAAGCGAAACATCAACCGCACCGTGGCCGAGACGATGGCCGACGTGAAGAAGATGGGCAGGCGGATCCTCGCCGAAGGGCTCGACTACTGCGCAGTCATCGCCACGTCGTTCGGCTGTCCGTTCGAAGGACCGGTGCCCATGGACCGGGTGTTGGGTCTGGCCGAGGAGTTCGCCGAATCCGGCGCCACCGAGATCGGCTTCGGCGACACCACTGGGATGTGCAACCCGGCGTACGCGTCGCGGTTCTTCGCCGCGGCGATCGAACGGCTGCCCGGGATCGAGACCACCGCGCACTTCCACAACACCCGCGGTCAGGGCCTGGCCAACGCCTACGCTGCGCTCGAGGCGGGCTGCACCAGCTTCGAGTCCAGTTTCGGCGAGCTGGGCGGCTGCCCGGTGCCCAAGGGGTCGACCGGGAACATCGCCACCGAGGACCTGGTGTCGATGTTCCACGAGATGGGCGTGGAGACCGGGGTGGACCTCGTGGCCGTCATCGCCGCCGCGCGCGAGGCGCAGGAGGTTATCGGACGCAAGCTGACCAGCCATTCCGTCGTCGCCGGGCCGATCGTGTGGTCCGGGACGCCGTGAGCCTCACCCGCGCGGACACCGTGAACCGTGGATCGGCGTGCACGAACCGGCGGCCTGCTGCACGGCCAGCCGGTCCGGCAGCGCCACCGGCACAGCGAAGGAGAAACAGCAGTGAGCAACCGCGTCGCCCTCGTCACCGGCGGGGCCCAGGGAATCGGCCGAGGAATCGCGACCGCGCTGGTCGAAGCAGGACACCGGGTCGCGATCGCCGACCTCAATCTCGCCGCCGCGCAGCAGACCGCCCAGGAGCTGTCGGCCACCGGCGAGGCCATTGCGGTGGAGATGGACGTCACTTCCACCGAGTCGGTGCGTGCCGCCGTGGCGTCCGTCGAGTCCGAGCTCGGCCCGGTCGAGATCGCGGTGAACAACGCCGGGTGGGACGACTTCATGCCGTTCGTCACGACCACTGAGGAGTTCTGGGACAAGATCCTGCAGATCAACTTCAAGGGTCCGCTGCGCGTGATGCACACCGTGCTGCCGGGCATGATCGACCGCGGCTTCGGCCGCATCGTCAACATCGGCTCGGACGCCGGCCGGGTCGGGTCGTCACTGGAGGCGGTGTACTCCGGTGCGAAGGGCGGCATCATCGCGTTCACCAAGACGCTGGCGCGCGAGGTGGCCACCAAGGGGGTCACCGCTAATACGGTCTGCCCCGGGCCGACGGACACCCCGGCACTGCGGAAGTTCGCCACCGGCCAGGGCGGCGACGCCGACAAGGTCATCGCGAGCATGGTCAAGGGGATTCCGATGAAGCGCTTGGGAACACCCGAGGACATCGGTCCCGCCGTGGTGTTCCTGGCCTCCGACGCCGCCGGGTTCATCACCGGTCAGACGCTGTCGGTCAGCGGGGGGCTGACGATGGCGTGAGCTCCTCGTGACCCTCCTCTGACCAGGGCGTTCGCGACTAGTTGCGGTGCCGCGGCGGTGGAGGTTTCTCCAGTCGAGCGCGCCTGTGTGAGTTTGAGCTCACCGGGCGCGCTCTCCTACGTTGGGCGCGTGACCGGTATCACGGGTGTTCCCGGCTACCTCGACACGGTGACGGTCGCCGCCGCGATGACCGCGTCGGGGGCGGTGAGCCCTGACGCGGAGCTAGTGGCGGCGACGGCTCAGCCGGTGGGGATCGGCGCGATGGCCGACACCTTCCGCCTGTCGCTGCGCTGGCACCGTCGCGGCTCCGGTCCGCGATCGGTGATCGCCAAGCTGCCCACGGTCGACGAGGCGGCCGCCCGCACCGCGGCCTCGCTAGGTGCCTACGAGCGTGAGGTCCGTTTCTACCGGGAGTTGGCCAAAAGAACCGATGTGAGCGTCCCGCGTTTCTACGGGACGTTCGAGCACAACGGCGCACCGGGCGCACTGCTGCTGGAGGACCTCACCCATATGGTGCCCGGTGACCAGTTCCGTGATGTGGCAACCGACACCCTGCGTCGGCTCCGTGAGCAACTGGCTCGGTTGCAGGCGCCGTTCTGGGCCGACCGGGAACTGGCCGGCGCCGACTGGTTGCACCGCCGGCAGGGAGTGCCGATCCCCGACATCGCCGAGCGGATGCGGCGCTCGTGGGTCGAGGTCGGCCGTGAACTGACGGCGGACTTTCCCACCGCGCTGCGCGAGCAGATCGAGCGCTTCACACGACACGCGGAGACCTGGGCGATGTCGTTGGGAGGCCCGTTCTCGCTGAGCCACCACGACTACCGCGTCGACAACATGCTGTTCGACCCCGCCGACCCGGCACGCGTCGTCGTCCTCGACTGGCAGACGGTCGGGTGGGGAGCCCCGATGTTCGATGTCGCCTATTTGCTGGCAACCTCGGTCGGGCCCGAGCGTCGCCGGGCCGTCGAGAGAGTCGAGATCGCCCGGCACGTCGACGATCTGGCGGCGCGCGGCGTCGCGTGGTCGTTCGAGGAGGCGTGGCAGGCCTACCGCCACGCCTCGTTCGCCACGCTTTTGATGCTGGTGCCCCCGATCTGCACCGTGAAGCGGTCCGACCGCACCGACGTGATGTACCGGCGGCTGCTTCGGCACGGCGCCCAGATGGCGCTCGACCTGCGCGCCGACGACTTCCTGGCGAACCAGCTCTGACACCTACCGCCGAAGGAGAGTGCATGTCCCAGTCTGCAGAGATCACCGACGTCGCCGTGCAGGACGACGGTTTCAAGCACGTCGGGACCGGTCTGAACGTCTACGAGACACCCGACGTCGTGGAAGGCATCGTTCGCTGGCTCGACACACCGGAGGACGTCATCTCGTTCGTCGAGAACACCGACGACGTCAGCAACGTGGTCGTGGTCGCGCGAGGCGGTACCACGACATTCCTGACCATGGCCCTCAACGCCGGCGTGCGGGGCGTGATCACTCTTCAGGGAGCGCCGGAGAGTCACCTGGGCATCCTGTGCCGAGAGTACGGCATCCCGTGCATCATGTCGGTGCAGTTCACCGAGGGCGTGCGCAGCGGCCGAGGCGAGATCATCCCGGCCGACGGTGTGCGTGTTCGGCTGGACTGTCGCACACGCCCCGAGGGTCGGGTCAGCGTCGAGGTGGGCGCCCCGGTGGACAACTCGCCGGCGTCGGCCGACGCCAAGCCGCAGATGAGCCCGGAGGAGATGGAGCAGATCCAGCTCCTGTTGACCAAGTTCGGCGGCACGGTGCCCCGGGGCGTGGAAGGCGACAAGATCATGCGCGCCGAGATGAAGACCCGGGTGCTCTACGGCGACAAGGACTCGCTTTACCGCGACCTGACCGTGCAGGAGGTCAACGAGGCCATCCGGTACTACACGTGGAATGAGTGGAACGCGCTGGCCGCGCGTGCCACCGAGGGCGAGTCCGGGCTGATCCCGCGCCAGGAGTACGAGGCGATGGGAATCATGCACTGCTGGTTCCGCCACCCGGACTGGCTGCGCGCGATCGAGGACAAGGTCGGCATCGACGGCATGATCGAGATCGGCCGTCGCGGTCGGACGGAGATCGGCACCAAGATCAACATGCTTCACCTGTGGGCGCTTGCCACTGCATCGTCGTTCGGTCGTGGCATCGCGCTCGAGCTCAACTTGCACGATCTCGACTACAAGGCCGACCGGATCCGGGACTGCTTCGGCATCGTCCGGCGGCTGTACACCGGCCTGTGGGGCGAGGGCGAGGCGTTCCTGACGTCCATGAAGAACTTCCGTGCCGAGGTGCTCGAGCGGTCGTGGATCGACCGGTTCATGGCCGACCGCATCGACCTGGCCGACGACGAGGCGCGCTCGGCGTTCCAGCGTTTCCAGGGCGCGGCGGAGCTGATGGGCTTCCTGCTGCACTTCGACAACCGGCTCGGTGTCGGTGATCACGGCCCGTATCCGCTGCCGGACGGCGGGTTCGTACTGGTCCGCGACATCTTCCTGAACGAGCCGGCATGGCCGTGGAACAACGTCGACTCCGGCCTGCCGTGGTCGGTCACGGTTGCGATGTTCTTCGACCCCGGCACCCCGCTGGAGGTGGAGGTCGTCGACATCTCCACGGTGTTCACCAAGCCGGCCAACTACGTGCCGTTCATCAAGGGGGTGGCGATCTACCAGCGCGACGCGTGGGACGCCCCGATCGAGTCGATCCGCACGCTGACACTCGACGACCTCGAGCAGTTGCGGGTCATGTGTGAGAAGGCGTCGGCCCAGCTGTACCAGCGCATCGCCAAGATGAGCACGCGGGAAAGGATCGAGGCCGGTGCGCTGACCTACACTGCTGGGTTCGCGCTGCCGATCGCCCGGGCCGCGGGCATGGTCGAGGAGCTGGTCGCCAAGCACGAGTTCTTCGACCTCCACCCAGCGGTGGCAGCCTGCTACGACACCATCGTCAGCGGTGTGGCGACCGAGATGATCCCGCGGCTGTTCCTCACCGGCTCGTGGGGCAATCCGGTGCCGGAACAGGAGTCGTCGGAGCTGAGGGGCGACGACAACGAGTTCCAGGTGCTGCACGCGCTGCGGGTCCGCGGGTTCGCCACGCCGGCGGCGGTGGCCGAGTCGACCGGGCTGAGTACCGAGACGGTGGCGGCGGTGCTGGCCGACACCACCGAGCGTGGCCACACCAAGGAGCGCACCGGCAAGGTCGCGGGCTTCTCGCTCACCCCGGCGGGCAAGGCGCGACACGTGCTACTGCGCCGCGACACCCAGTCGCGCGAGGCCGAGGCGAAGGTGACCGAGGCCTACGAGCGCTTCTTGGTGCCGAATGCCGAGTTCAAGCAGCTCACCAGCGACTGGCAGACCGGCAAGCTCGACGCGGCCGCCGTGACCGAGCGGTTGGGGGTGCTGCACGAGCAGCTCGGTGACGTGCTCGCCACAGCAGCCGTCGGCTTCTCCCGGTTCGACCGGTACCGCTCGCGGTTCGCCGCGGCGCTAGAGAAGATCCGCGCTGGCGAAACCGACGCGCTGGCCAAGCCGATGAGCGGCAGCTACCACGACGTGTGGATGGAGTTGCACGAGGATCTGCTGGCCACGCTCGGCAAGGAGCGCACGGAAGCCGACGGCTGACCGGGCAGCCGCACCGGTGGGGGGCCCCGGCCCGATGCCGGGGCCCCCACCGGTCGAGCGGCCACGCCACCGTCCTGGGCGACTAGCCCGACCGCCCCACCTGAGCCGCTTGCTGGCGCGCCGAGGGCCGGGCGGTCTTTCCCGCGCCGTGCGACCGGCAATCGGGGCAGTGCGCGGGATTGGCAGTTCGGAGCACGGAGGTCGGGGCGAGAGATTGTCCGAGCGGCTGCCCCGTGGTCGCGGCGAATCCGCGGAAGGGTACTGGACCGTTTCGTATGCGCATTCCACAGGCGTGACGGCGTACGATTGCAGCGCCGCAATTGCGCAATCGATGTCCGTACAAAAAGGCTTGCCGCCTGTCACGCCAGGTCGCTTTGCGGCACCGTCCTGACGGTCTCGGTGAGCGCGGAACCGCCGCGAATGGAGACGGCGAAGGGCGCCAACTCATGTCGGGGCCCTTCGCCGTCCGGCGAGCGAGGTCAGCAGGCCGCGCCGAGGGCGGCCTGGCGCTTCGCGGCGAACTCGAGCGCTTCGTCCCACGACGCACGCTGCGCGATCAGCCGACGGTACTTCATGATGTCGCCCTGCCGGTTGAGCGTCAGCGTTCCGACGAGCCGGTCGTCGTCCCTGTACAGTGCGACGAAGGCGTTGGCGTCCCACGCGCCGGACACGACCTCTGGATCCCCGACCGGCAGGCCCGCGAACTGGATGCGCTGGCCGTACCAGTCGGACCAGAAGTAGGGGATGTGCCGGTAGGGGGTCGCGGCATCGGGGCGAAGCAGGTTGCGCATGGCGTGGGCAGCCTGCTCGGCGGCGTTGGTCCAGTGCTCGACTCGAATGTGACGCTCGAAGTCCGGGCTGTACCAGCGAGCGACGTCCCCGGCGGCCCACACCCCGTCGGCGGCCCGGAGCGTCGGGTCGCAGACGACTCCGTCGTCCACGGGCACACCGGAGCCATCCAACCATTCGGTAGCCGGGTCGGCGCCGATGCCGACCACGACTAGGTCGGCGGAGATGCGGCTGCCGTCGGACAACACGACCGCCTCGACTCGTCCGCCTCCTTCGAAGCGCTCGACCGTCACCCCGCAGCGCAGGTCGGTGTCGTGCCGGGCATGCAGCGCGGCCAATGCCCGACCGGCGGATTGCCCGACCGAACGGGTCAGCAGTGTCGCCTGGGCTTCGACGATCGTCACGTCCAACCCGCGCTGCCGGGCCGCCGAGGCGACCTCGGAACCGACGAATCCGGCTCCGACAACCACGATTGAACGCGCTCCGTCGTCGAGCGCGGCGCGGATCGCCCGGGCGTCCGACAGGGTGCGGAGCACGTGGACTCCGGCGAGCTGATCGGTGCCGGGAATGCGACGCGCGGTGACACCGGTGGCCACGAGCAACGAGTCGTAGGGCACGACACGGTCTCCGCACATGATCACCTTCTCGGCGACGTCCAGGCCCGTGGCGGGGTCGCCGAGAAGCATGTCGACGTCGAGCTCGGTGGTCAGGGCGGCGGCGCCGTCGTAGTACGGCACCGCCGCGGCGGGGTCGGTGAGGAACTCCTTCGACAGCGGCGGCCGGTCGTAGGGCGGCTCGGTCTCCTCGCCGATCAGGGTGAGCTTGCCGGCGAAGCCTGCTCTGCGCGCGGCCTCCACGGCCCGCAGGCCAGCCAGTCCGCCACCGACCACCACCACGTGGTGCGGGGATACGCTGGTCGTCATCGCTCAGTCATTCCTGCAGCGACAGCGCACCCGTCGGACAGGCGGCAATGGCCTCCTCCACGGCGGCGCGCTCCGCTTCGGGCACGTCCTCCCGCAGGAGCACGAGTTCGCCGTCGTCGTTGACCTCGAAGTAGTCGGGTTTGACCGTTTCGCAGTTGCCGAGCGCGGTGCACTTGCTCCTGTCCACGACGACCTTCATCCGACTAGCTCCCTTCCCTGTTGCGTCGACTCCGCCTGCCGGGCCCATTCCTCGAGCTGGGCCAGTTGTGGCAGTTCCTCGGCGTCGTTGGTGCCTGCTGCTGAAGACTCGGGGCGTCCGCGCCACACCTGGCCGGTGCCGCCGTCGATCGTGATGACGTCGCCGGCGCGGACGACCTCGCCTGCGCCGGTTCGGAACTCGTCGTGGCCGAGCTCGAGGTCGGCCGCACCGACGACGGCGGGAATGCCCCAACCGCGCGCAACGACGGCGGCGTGGCTGACCAGCCCGCCGCGAGTGGTGAGGATGCCGACGGAGGCAGCCATCCCGGCGACATCCTCGGGCGAGGTCTCGCGGCGCACGAGAATGACGTCGTCGTCGGTGTCTGCGGCAGCCTCGGCGCTGAACACGACGCGCCCGGTGGCCCGTCCAGGCGACGCGCCCAGGCCGGTGGCCAGCGGCATCGCGTCGTCGGCGGTGCGCACTCTGTTGGTGATCTCGGTCCTGGCTGCCTCGCGCTGCTCGCGGCTGACGCGCTGGAGAGCCTCGGCCTTGCTCAGGGCGATGTCCGGGTCGGACACCATATCCACGGCGATCCGTACCGCGGCCACTGCGCTGCGCTTGCCGACCCGGGTCTGCAGCAAGTAGAGGCGACCCTCCTCGACGGTGAACTCGACGTCGCACATGTCCCGGTAGTGGATCTCCAGCCGTCGCAGCGCGTCGACTAGTTCCTCGTAGACCTGCGGCTGGTGGTTACGCAGCTCCGCCACGGGCATCGTGTTGGCCGAGCCGGACACCACGTCCTCGCCCTGCGCACACACCAGGTAGTCGCCGTACGGCTCGGGTTCACCGGTCGACGGGTTCCGAGTGAACACCACCCCGGTTCCCGACCTCGGGCCGCGGTTGCCGAAGACCATGGACTGCACGTTGACGGCGGTGCCCAGGTCGTCGGCGATGCCCTCCTTGGCGCGGTAGGCCCGGGCCCGATCGGAGTTCCACGAGGAAAACACCGCCTCCACTGCCTCGCGCAGCTGTTGCCAGGGGTCTTGCGGCAGGTCCCGCCCCGCGGCCCGCACGATCCGCTCCCGCAGCGTGCGTACCTGCTGGCGGAGACCTTCCTCGTCCCGTGCCGCGGGGCCGACGTCCAGCAGCGAGCGGCCGACCCCCATGACCGTGGCGGCGAACATGGTCACGAACCGCCGGTAGCTGTCCCAGGCAAACACCGGGTCCGACGACGCCCGCGCGAGACCTTCCACGGTCTTGTCGGTCAGGCCCAGATTGAGCACGGTGTCGAGCATCCCGGGCATCGACACGGGAGCACCGCTGCGGACGGCCAGCAGCAGCGGATCCTCCGGGTCGCCGAACGTGCGCCCCATCTGTTCGCCGAGCAGCCGGACGTGCTTGTCGATCTCGTCGTCCAGGCCGTTCGGCCAGCCGGACTGTCGCCATGCCCGACAAACCGGAACTGAGATCGTGAAGCCGGGGGGAACGTTCATCCCCAGCGCGGCGGTCATCTCCGCCAGGCCGGCTCCTTTCCCGCCGAGCAGGGACACGAGTTCTCGCGCTGGGACTCCGTGGTCGTGGGCGAACTGAAACACGCCGAGGGGCGTCGTTGCCACCGCAGTCACCTCACGTCATTTAGGACTGACCATTCGAATGGTTGACTCAACGTATCATCCCGCTTAGTCTCGAAGAAAGACCCGGTCGTGAGGTACGCCACGGTCTGTCGTCTGGCTGCAATCCGCGTTGGTCGGAAGGTCCCCTTCGTCGGAAGGTTTCCCCATGACGGTTTCCACCGCCCCCGAGATCGACTTGATGGATCTGTCGATCTTCGAACAGAGCCGTGAGGACGAGGTCTACGACATCCTGCGCAAACACGATCCGGTGCACTGGAACGCGCCGTCGGACCGCGGGCCAGGTTTCTGGGCCCTGACGCGCTACGACGACGTTCGTGACGCAGCGAGCGACCATGAACGGCTCTCCTCGGCGCACGGCACGCAGATCGTGGACCGCAGGGTCGAGGGCTACGGGGCGCCGAGCATTCACAACATGGACGAGCCGGAGCACGGCAAGTACCGCAGAATCGCCACTCCGCTGCTGCGGCAGAAGAAGGTCCAGGAGTGGCAGCACGTAATTGACACGACCGTGCAGCAGTTGCTCGACGACGCCGAGCGGCTCGGCGAGTTCGACCTGGTGCCGACGGTGTCGGCGCGACTGCCGATGCTGGTGCTGGCCCAGGTGCTGGGTGTGCCGGAGGCGGACGCGCCGAAGATGGTCGACTGGACCAACCGGCTCACCTCGTCCGACCCGGACCACAAGGTCGACGCCGCGGCTCTCGCGGCGGCGCGCGAGGAGGTGCTCGACTACTTCTCGTACCTCACCGAGGCGCGCCGCAAGGAACCGCAGAACGACATGGTCAGCGTGCTCGCCCACGGCAAGAAGGACGACAGACCACTGACGTGGGACGAGCTGTCAGCCTATTACATCGTGCTGGTCGCCGCGGGGAACGAGACCACCCGCCAGGCGATCAGCGGTGGGACCCTGGTGCTGCACGAGCATCCGGATGCGTGGCAGCGGGTGCTCGCCGACGAGTCGCTGGTGCCACCGATGGTCGAGGAGATCCTCCGCTACGTGTCGCCCATCCAGGCCATGCGCCGCACCGCGGTGGTCGATCTGGAGATCCGCAATCGGCAGATCAAAGCGGGGGACAAGGTAGTGCTGTTCTTCGGCGCCGCAAACCGCGACCCGGAAGTCTTCGACGATCCGCATGCGTTCCGGATCGACCGAACGCCCAACGACCACATCACGTTCGGCTGGGGCGTGCACTTCTGTCTGGGCGCCCACCTGGCTCGAGCGGAGATCCGCACCTACTTCGCCGAAGCCCGTCGGCGCGGTCTGACGTTCGATGTCACCGGGGAACCCAAGCGCGTGCGCCACAACATCTTCCGCGGCTGGACGTCGCTGCCGGTCCGGGTCGGTCGCGTCGGCGGAGGACGATGACATGACGTCGGCTCCGGCGACGACCGGACCGGTGACGTTTCCCGAGCAAGCGGCCTACGTCGGCGGGACGTGGCTGCGGACGGACGGGGACCTGATCGACGTCATCAACCCGGCGACCGAGAAACTCATCGCCCGCGTACCCGAAGCGTCCGAGCACATGCGCCGCCGGGCGTGGCGGGCCGCGAACGAGGCGTTGGTGGATTGGTCGGCCCGATCCCCACGGGACCGGGCCGATTACCTCCGCGCGCTCGCCGACGAGCTGGACGCGCACGCGGAACAACTGGCCCGCTTGGCGACGACCGAGATCGGCATGCCGATCGCCGAGTCCCGCGCGGTGCAGGCCGCCCTCCCGGCGGCAGTGTTGCGTTCCACGGCTGACATCGCCGAAGAATTCGCCTGGGATTTCCGGGACGCCTCGGGCAGCTCGATCGTGCGGGAGCCGGTCGGCGTGGTGCTCGGCATCACGCCGTGGAACTTCCCGGTGCACCAGATCGTGGCGAAATTGGCGCCCGCTTTGGCAGCCGGCTGCACGATCGTGCTCAAACCGGCCGAGCTGACACCTCTCAACGCGTTGTTCCTGGCAGCGCTGTGCGATCGGATCGGTTTGCCGCCCGGCGTGGTCAACGTCCTCCCGGGCACGGGTGCGGTCACCGGGGAGGCCCTGGTGCAGAGCCGGGCTTACGACCTGGTGTCCTTCACCGGCTCGCTCACCGTGGGCCGCCGAATCGGCGCGATCGCCGGGGAGCGGATCGTGCGCGCCACGCTCGAGCTCGGCGGCAAGTCCCCCGCAGTGGTGCTCGACGACGCGGACCTGGAGACCGCCGTGCGCACCACGGTGACCAACTGCTTCACCAACGCCGGCCAGAAGTGCAACGCCCCCACCCGGCTGCTGGTGCCGGAGCGGCGGCGGGACGAAGCCGTCGAGATCGCAGTGGCCGCTGCCGAGTCCTACGTACTGGGCGATCCGCTCGACGAGTCGACCACCATGGGGCCGTTGGTGTCTCAGGCCCAGCGACACAAGGTCCTCGGCTATCTGGAGCGGACGGCCGGCCGTGTGGTTACCGGCGGCGCCGCCGACGGGTTCGACCGCGGGTTCTTCATCCGTCCGGCCGTCATCACCGACGTGCCCGAGGACGACCCCGCGGTGCGGGAGGAGATCTTCGGACCGGTGCTGGTCGTGCTGGGACACCATGGGGAGGACGACGCAGTGCGCATGGCCAACGACACCGAGTACGGGCTGTCTGCCGAGGTGTGGTCGGCCGACCCGCAGCGGGCGCGACGAGTGGCCCGTCGCATCAAGGCTGGCCAGGTGCGCGTCAACGGGGTGCGGACCCCGCGGCCGCCGGTGTCGCCGTTCGGCGGCTACAAGTGCTCCGGCCTGGGGCGGGAGATGGGGCCGTTCGCGCTCGAGGAGTTCCTGGAGATCAAGGCGATCCTGGGGGACCCGGAAGCAGGTGAGTGGTGAGAGCGGCGGTCGTATGGGAAGCGGGTGGCCGCTTCGACGTGCGGGACGACGTGCAACGCCGAGCTCCAGGCCCCGGCGAGGTCGTGGTGCGCATCCGCGCCGCCGGGGTGTGCCAGACCGACGTCTCACTGGCGCAGGGCAAGTTCGGTCAGCGAACTCCCGTCGTGCTCGGCCACGAGGGCGCTGGCGAGGTCACTGAGGTCGGTTCGGGCGTGACGACCTGGTCCGTCGGCGACCGGGTCCTGGTGACCTGGGTGCCCGCATGCGGGCGGTGCTACCACTGTGTGCGGGGCGAGACCTACATCTGCGCAGCCCGCAAGAGGTCGGGCGAGCGGGATGCCCGTTCCGGCGATCTCACCGTGGACGGCCAACACGTGCTCGCCGGCATGGGTACCGCTACGTTCGCCGAGGAGACCGTGGTCCCCGCCAACGGCGTGCTCCCGCTGCCGGAGGACGTGCCGTTCGAGACGGCCGCGCTGCTGGGCTGCGCGGTGCCGACGGGCCTGGGGGCTGTGCTCAACTCGGCGTCCGTCCGCCCCGGGGAAACCGTGGCGGTCATCGGCTGCGGTGCCGTGGGACTCAGCGCGGTGCAGGGCGCCCGGATCGCCGGGGCCGCCCGCGTCGTCGCGGTCGACCCGCAGGGAAACCGCCGGAAGGCCGCGCTCGCGCTGGGAGCGGACGACGCCGTGACGCCGGACGAGCTGCAAGCTTCCGGTCCGGGCTTCGACGTCGTGATCGATGCCGTCGGCCGGTCGGGCACCATCCGGGCCGCATGGGACACGGCACGCCGCGGCGGTCGCGTCGTCGTGGTCGGCGCAGGTGCGGCCGACGACTTGGTGACCTTCAGTGCACAGGAGTTGTTCCATGCCGAGAAGACACTGCGGGGATCGTTCTTCGGATCGTCACGGATGGAGGGGGAATTGCCCCGTATGGCGGAACTGTGGCGCAGTCGGCGTCTGCAGGTCGAGCGGATGATCGACGACGTCGTGCCGTTGACGCGTATCAACGACGTGGTCGAGCGGCAGACGTCGGGCGAAGTGGTGAGGATCGTGGTGACGCCGTGAACCTCGACGACTTGCGCTGGACGAGAGTGGACATCCCGGGTGTTCGCAACCTTCGGGATCTCGGCGGTTACCCCACCCACGACGGCAGGACGATCCGGCGGGGCGTGTTCTACCGTTCGGAAGTCCTAACCATGCCCGGGACCGGCGACGCCTACGCACGCTACGACGCCGGCCAGCAGGGCCGCTACCGGGCGCTCGGCGTGCGCACCGTCGTCGACCTGCGCACCAGCGCGGAGCGCGGCAAGTACCCGTCGGTGTGGCGACAGGCCACCGGTGCGGACGTCGTGGAGCTGCCGGTGTTGGAGTGCGACGCGGGCTACGACTCGCACCTGCTGCATGTGCTGTTCACCGGCAAATTGCCGAAACTGGGGCTCGAGGAGACCATCCAGTTCTACTGGGAGACGATCGAGACGCATGCCGAGGTGTTCGGCGAGGTGATCCGACTGCTCGGCCGGGCGAACCGTTCCGCGGTGCTGGTGCACTGCACCGGGGGGAAGGACCGCACCGGGATCGCGACGGCGTTCGTGCTGGACGTGCTGGGCGTGCCCCGCGATGTGGTGATCCGCGACTACCACCTCACCGAGACGTTGCTGCCCGACGAACGGAAGCGCTACGAGCCCGTGCTGCGGGCTGCCGGTCTCGATCCGGACGAGATGCTGGGGATGTTCGAGGCGCCGAAAGCAGTCATGAGAGCCACTCTGCAGCGGATGGACGACACCTACGGGGGAGTGGCTGCCTTCCTGCGGGAGCGTGGCGGGCTGGCGGAGACCGACTTGAAGGCGCTGCGGGAGAACCTGCTGGAAGGACCGTGAGGACGTGAGCCTGTCCTTGAGTCCGTGGGACGACTACCCGATTCACCAGACGTCCTACCCGATCGCTCACCCGGTCGCGCCGGACGTGGGCCGGTACGACCGGGACTGGATGACGATGCACGACCGCGAGCTCACTACCCAGGTTGGCTTCGGTATGAGCGTCCACCCGAACCGGGGCATTGTCGACGGCGCGTTCAGTGTGGTGCGAGGCGATCGGCAACGATCAGTGTACGTGTCTGGGCCGCTGCGCCCGGATCGGTCGAGGGAGTGCGGTCCGCTGCGCCTGGAGGTGCTGGAACCGATGAGGTCGCACCGGCTGGTCCTCGACTCGTACCAGGGGATGGCCGCGGAACTGACGTGGACCGGTGTCACCCGCACTATCGTGGACAACCGCATGGAGCGGTGGGCCGGGTCGGTGCTGGTCGCCGAACGGACGCGCACCGTCCAGTTCGGCGAGTGGTCCGGCGAGGTCGAGATCGACGGGGAGCGGATCACCGTCACGTCGGACGCCTGGTGGGGGATGCGGGACCGCTCGTGGGGCAGCCGCACGACCGGCACGGTCGCCGAAGGAGAGTTGGCGGCCGAACTGAGCTCGATCTACTTCGCCTGGACGCTGCTGCGGTTCCCTGACGAATGCCTGCTGGTCGCGGTCAACGAAACCCCCGACGGACGCGGTGAGTCCCGGACGGCCGCGGTGCTGCCGTTCCTCACAGCCGGGGAGCCTGCGTACGGGGACGACGAGAAGATAGCGCGCAGCGACGCGGCGTCGTTCGCCATCGACTACATTCCCGGGACGCGACGCGCTGCGGCCGTCGGCGTCACGGTCGGTCCGCGCGGTGCCGTCCAGCGCGAGATCCGCCTCGAGCCGAAACTGACCTTCGTCATGAAGGGCCTCGGCTACTCGCATCCCACCTGGCGTCACGGCACCGATCACGGCGGGCCAGCCGTCGGCTTCGAGAGCTGGTGTGTGTCCGATTGCGACCCGACACGCAGGGAGAACGCTCACGTCCAGCAGTTGGTGCGAGCGACTCGCTCCGACGGCGTCACGGGCGTGGGGTTGTTCGAGCACGTCGCGATCGGCCCGCACGCCCCGAGCGGCCTCGGCGACGGACTCGCGCCGCGCGGGGACGGCTGACACAACCGCACGCTGGCCGGGGACGTGCATGTCCCCCGGGCCGCTCGATGCCCGGAACCAGGTGCGCGCGTCGAGGCCGTTCGTCGCCACGGCCTCCTGCCGCTGGGGCACCCGGGAACGTCCGGGATCGCCTCGCTCGTGTCCCGCCGGGAGACGGTCGCGGCGAGAGCGGGACTCGACCCCTGTCCGAGCCGAGGCGACACCGACGGCGTTGCGGAGACCGGTCGCAGCCGTGCGGGGTCAGCGGGACCGAGTGACGAGTACGTCAAGGGCCTCGACGGTGTCGCCGTGCACACGCAGTGGGTTGACCTCCAGCGTCTCCACGTCGTCCGGCAGCCGTGCGGCCAGCTCGGTGATCCGCACGATCATGGTCGCCAGCACGTCGAGGTTCGCTTTCGGGCGGCCGCGGAACCCGTCGAGAAGGGCGAAACCCTTCAGTTCGGTCAGCATCCGGCGGACCTCGTGCGTACTCACCGGGAGCACTCGGAGCGCGACGTCCCCGAGCAGTTCGACGAGCTCGCCGCCGAGACCGACGGCGAGCACCTGCCCCCAGTCGCGGTCACGCGTGACACCCACGATGAGCTCCTCGCCCCCGCGCCGCATCGGGCTGACCAGCACCCCGTCGATAGGGATGTTCCGTTCCCGCGCAGCACGGGTGACGTCGTCGAAGGCCTGCCGTACAGCATCGGCGCCGCTGACGTCGAGGCACACGCCGCCGAGCTCGGTCTTGTGCGCGATCGCCGCCGAGCACACCTTGAGAACCACGGGGCTGTCGAACGACGCCGCCATCTCGACAGCTTCATTGGCGGTTGCCGCAAGCTTTGCGGGCACCACGGGAATCCCCGCTGTCGCGAGGAGCTCGCGGGCGTCGTGCTCGCTGAGCGGACCGTCGGGCACCTGCAGCGGTCGGCCGCCACCGGGCTGCTGATCGCGGGGCGCATACCGGGTGCTTTCCCGCCACCACCGCGACCACCGACCCAGGTGGGCGGCACTGGACACGAACCGTTCCAGGCCCGACAGCACCAGCGGCACGCCGGCCTCCTGCTTCGCTCGGCGCACGGTGTCGGTCGGTTCCTGCTCGAGCTGCGGGAAGATCACACCGGGCATCCCGGTACGGGCGAGTGCCTCGCCTACGGCGCGGAACGTGTCGGCCCGCTGCGGCTCGCCCTCCTTCGGCAGCGACGTCACCACACCGAACAGGCCGATCTCGGGTTCCTCGGCCATCGCGGTGATGCCGTTGCGCCACACGTCGGGGTCGGCGAGTGCGCCGCCGGTGACGTCGAGAGGGTTCTGCGGATGCGCGTACGACGGCAGGAGCTCTTCCAACCGTCGCGTCGTGCTTTCGCTCAGTTGCGGGATTTGCAGGCCGATGTCCTCGCCCAGGTCGGCGATGACGTCGCAGGCGCCCCCGGAGACCGACAGGATGCCCACGCCCGCGGCGCGCAGAGGCCCGAATGCGGCCGCCATGGCGCCGGTGGTGATCAGGTCCTCGAGGGACTTCACGCGGATGACGCCGTACTGTCTGAGCACTGCGTCGATCACCCGGTCGTCGCCCACTAGGGCGCCGGTATGGGCCTGTGCGGTGCGCGCGGCCAGCTCGCTCGAACCGACCTTGAGCATGATGATCGGTTTACCGGCTTCTGCAGCACGGGCCGCGGCGGACAGGAACAGGCCGGGCTTGCGGATCGTCTCGGCAAACACGCCGATGGCTTTGGTGCGGGGGTCGTCGACGAGGAAGTGCAGGACGTCGGCGATAGCGACCATCGCCTCGTTGCCGGTGGTGACGACGAAGCTGAACCGCACGTCGTGACGCGCCGCGTAGCCGACCATCGACGACCCGACCGCGCCGCTTTGCGACACCAGGGCGAACGAGCCGGGCTCGATCGGCAGGTCGAGGCCGAGACCGCAAGGGGCGACCCCGTCGTGCAGGTTCGCGAATCCGAGGTGGTTGGGGCCGAGCAAGGTGACTCCGAGCCGCTCGGCGACGGCGACGAGCTCCTCCTGCCGCCGGCGTCCCTCCGGGCCTTCCTCGGCCCAGCCCTGGCTGAGCACGACGGCCGCGCGGGCACCCGCTTCGGCCGCGTCCTCCAGCGCCGCGATGGTGGTCTCCTGCCGAGTTAGCAGGTACGCGCAGTCGATACCGCCGTCGATGTCGCGGCACGACTTCACGGTGGGCTGGCCGTGCACCACCGGGCTGTTGGGGTTGACCAATGTCACCCGGTCGGCCGTGGGGAATCGCTGCTGCTGCGCCCACGCCCGCCGGGAGAACAGGTTCTTGTCGCTGGCACCCACGTAGGCCAGCTTCCGAGGTCGGAGCAAGGCATCCAGATCGATCGGAGCGGGGGATGGGGATCGCACGTGCACATCCTTCCGAACACAGCTCGTCCTGCCGACAGCTCACCCGACAAGGTCAGTCGCCAGCAAGTCGGGCCGGGGGTAGCTACTGGAGCGGAACACAGTGGGGGCGATGATCGATGGCATGACTGAGCAGACCCAGTGGCGGCCGTTCGGCGAGTGGGAAGACATTCGGTACGAGACCACCGACGACGGCATCGCGAAGATCACCATTGACCGGCCGGAGGTGCACAATGCGTTCCGGCCGCAGACGCTGATCGAGATCGACCGGGCATTGACCCTGGCTCGGGAGGACGAGTCGATCGGAGTCATCATTCTCACCGGCGCCGGTGGGCGGGCGTTCTGTTCCGGCGGTGACCAGCGGGTGCGGGGCGACAGCGGATACAAGCTGGACGAGCAGTCGACCGGGCGCTTCCACGTCACGGACCTGCACGTGGCGATGCGCCGCTGCCCGAAACCCATCGTGGCGATGGTCGCCGGGTACGCCATCGGCGGTGGCCACGTGCTGCATCTGGTGTGCGATTTGACCATCGCGGCCGACAACGCGATCTTCGGGCAGGTCGGGCCGAAGGTCGGCTCGTTCGACGGCGGCTACGGCGCGAGCATCCTGCGCGACCTGGTCGGCCCGAAGAAGGCCAAGGAGATCTGGTTCCTCTGCCGCCAGTACGACGCCGAGCAGGCCCTGCAGATGGGGCTGGTCAACGCCGTCGTGCCGCTGGAACGGCTGGAGGAGGAAACGCTGAAGTGGTGCCGGGAGATGCTGGCGCTGTCCCCGCGGGCGCTACGCATGGCCAAGATAAGCTTTCACGCGCACGAGGACGGCTACGCCGGCATCCAGCAGCTGGCGCACGAAGCCAACCTGCTGTTCTACGGCACCGAAGAGGCCAAGGAAGGCCGTGAGGCGTTCAAGCAGAAGCGCACCCCGGACTTCGGCCGGTTCCCGCGCCTGCCGTGAGCTAGCTGCAACTGCTACCCACCGGGCTCCGTCCGACGCCGTCGCGCGTGTGCTGACGGGTGCGCGAGGCGACCCGCCAGCGGTGAACCGATCGGGCACCGTCGCCGACGCGGCGAGGGCGTGCCGGACCTGTGCATCTCGGGCGCTCACATCGCGGCTCCGTTTCGGCATCCCTGGTGGGCTCGGCGTCCCGATTCACGCCAAGAGACGGGTGGACCGTTATCTGCGTCACGAACGGTGGGGCGGACAGGAGAAATCTCCAGTCCGTCGGCGTCGATGGTTTCCCTCCTCGACCTTGAGATAGCTATGGTCTGACCGTTAAGCGAAAGTGAGGGTCCATGTCTGACACCGACGTCGTCACCTGGAAGACCGCCTCTCCGGGCGTGATGGTCGCGACCATGGCCCGCCCACCCGCCAACGCCCTGGGCCCGCAGATCCTCGACGGCCTGCACGCCGCCATGGACGCTGCCGAGAGCGCCGGCGACGTCAAGGTAATGGTGGTGGCCTCGGCGCTGGACGGATTCTTCGCCGCGGGCGCCGACATCAAGCACATGTCCACCATCGACGCACAGTCGTTCGCCGCGTACGGCGACAAGATGCGTTCGGTCAACGACCGGCTGGCCGCAGCACCATGGATCTCGATCGCGGCCGTCAACGGCCTCGCGCTTGGCGGCGGGCTCGAGCTGGCGCTCGCCTGCACCCTGCGCGTGGCCGCCACGAAGGCCAGAATGGGCCTGCCGGAGGTCAAGCTCGGCCTGATCCCCGGCGCGGGCGGCACGCAGCGACTGCCGCAGCTCGTCGGTCGGGGCCGGGCCCTCGACATCATCCTGACCGCACGCCAGGTGCCCGCCGACGAGGCCCACGCGATCGGGTTGGTCGACCGGCTCACCGACGGCGACGTGGTGGAGGCCGCGCTCGCGCTGGCCGCCGACCTCACCGCCTCCTCGCTGCCGGCCCAGCTGGCGGGTGTGCGCGCGGTGGACGCCTCGTTCACCAAGCCGTTGCCGGAAGGCCTTGTCTACGAGGCCGAACAGATCAACGAGCTGTTCGTCTCCGGCGAAGCGGCCGAGGGAATCACCGCGTTCGTCGCCAAGCGCCCCCCGAAGTTCGCGTGAGGTACAAGGAGCCGTTCATGACGATTGCCGACCTCGACTTCCAAACCCTCCGACTGAGCGAGCCGGCGGCCAACGTCGCGCTGCTGACGCTCAACCGCCCGGACCGGTTCAACGCCATGACGCCCCGGATGTTCACCGAGCTCGAGCAGGCGGCGACGGTCCTGAACGACGACGATGCCCTGCGCGTGCTGGTGATCACCGGTGCCGGCAAGGCGTTCTGCTCCGGTTACGACCTGGCGGAAGCGGACAAGCTGCCCGAGTTGGGCGCGATCGGCATGCTCGACCTGCAGGAACGGGCGGCGCGCGCGATGCTGGCGGTCCGTAACGTGCGCGTGCCGGTGATCGCGGCGGTCAACGGGCCAGCAGCCGGCGGCGGATTGGCCCTGGCACTGCAGGCCGACATCCGCATCGCCGCGCCCGAGGCGACATTCGTCCCGGCGATGGTCCGGGTCGGGCTGTCGATCGGCGACCTCGGCGTGTCGTGGCTGCTGCCGCGGCTGATCGGACCCGCCCGGGCTAGCGAGATCGCGTTCACCGGCCGCGACGTCGACGCCGCAGAGGCCGAGCGGATCGGTTTGGTCAACGCACTGTCCCGGCCGGGTGAGCTGATGAACGACGTGTTGGCGCTCGCCGAGAAGATCATCAACAACAGTCCCGGTGGTGTCCAGCTCACCAAGCGCGCCATTCACGCCAACCTGGAGGTCGGCTCGTACGCGGCGGCGCTCGAGCTGGAGAACCGCGGGCAGGCGCTGCTGACCCGTACGAAGGACATGCCGGAAGCGCTTGCGGCGTTCCGCGAACGGCGCCGCCCCGTGTTCCGGGGGGAGTGAGCGGGATGACCAGTGACGACGTGACCGTGCAGATGGACTTCCCGCCGCTGCAACAGCTCACGTTCGAGGTGCTGCCCGGCGACATCGGGGTGCTGCGCGTCAACCGGCCGGACCGGATGAACAGCCAGACCGTGCGCATGTTCCACGAGTACGGCGTGGCGGCCCGCGCCCTGCGCGACGAGCCGCTGCGGGCGCTCATCGTCACCGGCGCCGGGGACCGCGCGTTCTGTGCGGGCTTCGACCTCGACGAGGTGCACGTGATCACCGAGATGGGCGTCCGCGAGTTCCTCAAGTTCCAGGAAGTCGCCACCGGCGGGATCCAGGAGATTCGTCACCTCCCGTTCCCGGTGATCGCGGCGGTGCACGGGCCGGCCACCGGCGGCGGGTTCGCGCTGGCGCTGGCAGCTGACATCCGTCTGTGCGATACGAACGCGAAGTTCAGCGCCGCGTTCGTGCAGGTGGGGCTGTCGATGGGGGAGCTGGGCACGTCGTTCAACCTGGCCCGTCTGGTGGGCCCCGCGCGCGCCTCGGACATGGGCTTCACCGCGCGCCTGGTCGGTGCCGAGGAGGCCGAACGCATCGGCCTGGTCAACCGGGTGGTGCCCGCCGAGCGCCTGTTCGACGAGGCCGTCGCACTGGCCCGCCGGATCGCACAGAACTCGCCGGCCGGGGTCCGGATGAGCAAGCGGGCCATCCAGCGCAACCTGGAGGTCGGCTCGTACGCGGTGGCGCTCGAGCTGGAGAACCGCGGGCAGGCGCTGCTAGTGCAGACCGCCGACATGCCGGAGGCCCTGGCGGCGTTCCGTGAGCGGCGTTCGGCGCGGTTCGTGGGTGGCTGATCGACGTGGTCGCCTGGGACTGGAGTCCGCGGCAGCTCGCGGCACTCGCGCGGTTCTTGCAGGAGCGCGGGCTGACGTGCGGTCCGGTGCGGGCAGTCCGCATCGGCGACGGGCACTCGAACCTCACCTACCGGGTGATCGACGAGGCCGGCGCCACGGTGGTGGTCCGCCGACCTCCGCCACCACCGACGCCGCCCGGGGCGCACGACGTTCTGAGGGAAGCGCGGCTGATCAGCGCGCTGGGCGGCTCGGCCGTGCCGGTCGCCCCGGTGCTGGCCACCGCCAGCGCTGGTGAAGTGCTCGACGTACCGCTGTACGTCATGGGCTACGTCGACGGCGTCGTGGTGACGGCGCAGACCCCGCCACCGCTGGACAGCCCCTCGACGCGGCGTCGCATCGGTCACGCCCTCGTGGACACCCTGGCTGCATTGCACTCGGTGGACTGGCGGGCCGCGGGCCTGGCGGAGTTGGGGCGCCCGGAAGGCTTCAACAGCCGGCACGTCCACCGCATGGCACGCCTGATCGCCAACGACGCCGGGCGCGTGCCGGACGAATTCGCCGACGTCCGTCAGTGGCTGCTGGCTCACGTGCCGGTGGAGTCCGGGGCCGCGATCGTGCACAACGACTTCCGCCTCCCAAACGTCATGCTGTCGACCAGGCGGCCAGGTGAGGTCGCGGCGGTGCTCGACTGGGAACTGGCCACGATCGGCGACCCGCTGTTCGACCTTGGCTACTTCCTGGCGTCGGTGCCCCGGGAGGAACCGTTCAACCCGACCCAGGCAATGGGGATCGCGATGCTCGAGGCTGGTTATCCGTCGCGGCAGGAGCTGGCCGAGCGGTACGCGCAGCGGACCGGCGCCGACCTGACCCATCTTCCCTGGTACACCGTGCTCGCACTGTGGAAGCTGGCAGTGCTCTACGAGTACAGCCACCGACGCGCCCGACAGGGCACGGGGGATCCGTACTACCTGGACCGGGGACTGGTCCACGCGTTTCTCGACGACGCGCGGCGCAGCGCCGGCCTGGTCTCGTCATCGCCCGCATCGACCCGTCAGGAGTGACATGACGAACCGATCGCACGAGGCCTTCCACGACCCGCTCATCACGCCGGACGAGGTGGTTGGCCTGCCGGAGAAGTTCTTCGACCGCTTCGTGTTCAATCTGCACCCGGTGGACGGGTCCCGCCCGGCCGTCATCGTCGGGCTCGGGCTGTACCCGGTGCGGGACACCGTCGACGGGTTCGCCCAGCTGTGCACGGACACCGAGCAGCGCAACGCGCGCTTCGCCACCGAGCTGTCGGCCACCCCGTGGGACCGCTGCGGCCCGCTCCGCTACGAGGTGCTCGAGCCGAACACGCGCTGGCGCATCGTGCTCGGCGACAACCCGACGAACATGACGTTCGACCTGGTGTGGACGGCGCGCACCCCCGCGTGGTGGGGCGACGTCGAGGTCACCAACGCCTCGGGGCAGAAGACGTCATTCGCCCACTTGTTCCAGTCCGGCTACGTCGACGGCGAGCTGCGGATCGACGGCACTGCGATCACGGTCGATCACTGGTACAGCCAGCGCGACCGGTCGAGAGGCGTGCGCACGATGCAGGGTGGACAGGGCCTGCACATCTGGTTCCAGGCCCAGTTCCCGGACCGCTCGGTCGGGTTCCTGCTGGTGGAGAGCCGTAACGGCGGGCGGCTGCTGCTGGAAGGCGCGGTCATGCACACCGACGGCAGTCTCGACGAGATCACCGACGTCCAGCACGACCTGGTGTTCGACGACCAGCTCGACCTGCGGTCGGGACGTGTGCTGGTCACCACGGCGACCGGTGCGACGTACCACATCGCGGCCGACGCGTCGGGCCGTGGCGGGCTGATGGCCGGTGCCGGGTACGGAGGGCATCACGGGCGCAAGTTCGGGCGCGACCACGTCGAGGGCGAGGTGTGGCCGCTGGACGGCACCGTGACGCAGCGGACCGTGGACTCGTCGTTGACCGACCGGCTTTCCCGATTCGAGTGGAACGGCGTGCGCGGCTCGGGCATTTTCGAGTTTGCCCTGACACGATCGTCGTCGTACACCTACCGGCCGACCCTGGAAGTCGACGACCCATGACCAGCACGGTGCGGTTCTTCGTGCCGGACGTCAGCGACAAGTACATCGACGATCTGCGTGCACGCCTGTCCCGGGTGCGGTGGCCCGAGGCCACCACCGAGCCGGGCTGGGCGCAGGGGCCCCGCTGGGAGGAGATGCAGCGACTGGTCGGCTACTGACGCGGCGCCTTCGACGGGACGCCTTCCGCCGAGGGTTCGGCGCCTTTCTCCAGTCGCTCACCACCATCGACGGCCTCGAGGTACATGCCGTCCACGTGCGGTCGGACCGGCCTGACGCGATTCCGCTGATCACGACTCACGGCTGGCCCAGTGCCTGGTGGAATTTCCAGCGCGTTGTCCCGCGACTGGCGCAGCCGGAGTCCGACTCGGTTTTTCACGTCGTGTGCCCGTCCCTGCCCGGGTACGCCTGGAGCGGCAAACCCGTCGAATCGGGGTGGGGAGCCGTCAGGACCCCGGACGTGTGGGCCGAGCTGATGAGCCGGCTGGGGTACGACCGCTTCTCGCCCACGGCGGCGACTGGGGTGACTTCGTGTCGAGTGTTTTCGCGCGGCGATACCCCGAGCGCGGGCGAGGACGCACCTGACGATCCCGTTCGTCCTGGTCACCGACGACCTGTGAGCGCAGGCGAGTCCAGCAGAGCGACGCGGGCTGGAACGCGAGGCACGCTGTCGCAAGGACGGCTCGGCCTACGTCGCCCTGCAAGGCACCAGGCCCCACACGATCGGAGACGCGCTCGTCGGCTTGCCCGTGGCCCTGCAAGCCTGGATCGCGGAGAAGTTGCACGACTGGTCGGACCGGGACACGTCCGGGCGCTCGCTGCTCGACGACGACCTCGTGCTCGACGTCGTGTCGGTGTAAAGGCTGACCCACACTGGTGCTTCGGCCGCCTGCTACTACGAGAGTTGCTCGGTGAGCGCAACACCGACCCGGTCACAGTCCCAGCCGGGTTCTCGATCCTCCCGAAGGAGATCGTTCGATCGCCCCGGGTGGCGGTGGAAGTCGTGCACCTGAATCTGCGGTGGTGGCGCGAACTGGATCGGGGAGGGCATCGCCGCGGCCGAAGTGCCCGAGCGGGTGGCCGAGGAGATCCGCGCCTTCGCCGCGGCGGCCCACTAAAGGCAATTGCCGGTCGCTCGGCCAGACCGCGCGCCCGAGGAGACCCATCGTCCGGTTCGTCCGCGATCGTTCGGTGGGCCGTTCTCGCACGACCGGCCAGGCTGACGGTCATGCGTCGTGTCCTGGTCGGTCGTGGGGGACGGTAACCAAACGTCAGATGGTGCGTTGTTTCTTGGCGGCCTCGGACGCCGCCTTGGCCTTGGCACGGGCCTCCGCCCAGTCCTCCTCGGTCATGCTCGCCAGGCTTGCGAACGTGTTGGGGCCGGCCAGCATCTGGCCACCGTCCATGGCGATCGTCTGACCGGTGAGGTAGTTGCACGCGTCCGACAGCAGGAAGATGGTCAGGTTCGCCAGTTCCTCGATTGTGCCGGGACGGCCAGCCGGGATCTCGTCCCACTGGGTCGCTCCCGCCGACGTCTTCTCGGTGGGGTTGAGCATCTCCCAGGCGTAATCGGTCGGGATCGGCCCGGGCGCGATCGCATTGACCCGGATGTTGTACTTGGCCCACTCCACGGCCAGCGACATCGTCATGGCGTGCACGGCCGTCTTGGCCATTGCCGACGGTACGACGTAGGCCGAGCCCGTCCACACCCACGTGGTGAGGGTGGACAGCACCACGCCCGGGAGCTTGCCTTCGATCCACCGGCGGCCCGCCGCGAGCGTGGTGTGGAACGAGCCGTTCATTACCGTGCTGGTGATCGCCTCGAAGCCACGCGGACTGAGGTCCTTGGTCTGGGCGATGAAGTTGGCGGCGGCATTGTTGATCACCCCGGTGAGCGGGCCGTGCTCGTGCCACAGTGCGTCCATCGCTTCGTCGACCATGTCGAACTTGCGCACGTCGACGCACTGGTAGTGGACCGCGCCGGGTCGGTCGCGGCCGACCTCCTCGGCCGCTTCCCGCAGCACGTTCTCGCGCCGCCCCCACAGGTGCACCTCGGCGCCGTGATCGACGAGGTGTTTGGCCACGCCGCGCCCCAGTCCCGTGCCGCCACCAGTGATCAGGACGCGCTTGCCGGCCAGCGCGGTGGGGGAAAAGATTGTGCTCATGAAGTGCCTCCCAGCACGGACGACGTGGTCGTCATAGGTTCGACGTCAGCGCGCGGTCACCAGGCCACCACGGTGGTGGGCCGATCACCGGGCTTGACATGAAGGGGCCACGCCGCCGGGCGACGTGGGCAAGGAGGGGCGGCCAGGTGCGGCGCGGTCGGCCCGGCGGCACGGCGCCCGGGACACCGTCGGTCAGTCGCTGCGGTACTGCGAGAAGTCCGGTGGCCGCTTCTCGTTGAACGCGGTGATGCCTTCCTGCGCCTCGGCGGTCTCCCCGAACAGCTTGAGGGTGGTCACGGCGAGGTTGCCGAGGCTGACGAAGTGCTCGGTGTCGGTGTTGAACGACTGCTTGAGGACCTTGAGGGCGGTCGGCGAGTACGTATTCATCGTAGCGGCCCACTTGCGCACCTCGTCCTTGAGCTCGGCCGCCGGAACGACCTTGTTGACCAGGCCCCACTCGAGCGCTTCCTGCGCGGTCAGCCGTCGCAGCATGAACCACAGCTCACGGGCTCGCTTCTCGCCGACGACGCGCGCCAGGTAGCCGGTGCCCAGTCCGGCATCGAAGCTGCCCACGCGCGGACCGTTCTGGCCGAACGTGGCGGTGTCGGCGGCGATCGTGAGATCGGCCAGCACGTGCAGGACGTGGCCACCGCCGATGGCGATGCCATTGACCGCGGCAATCACCGGCTTGGGCACGTCCCGGATGACTCGGTGCAGCGCCTCGATCTCGAACAGACCGCTGATCGACGGACCGTAGTCGCCGGTCTCCATGCGCTGCTTCTGATCCCCGCCGGCGCAGAACGCCTTGTCGCCAGCCCCGGTGAGGCAGATGGTGCCCACCGAGTTGTCGGCCCATGCCCGCTTGAAGGCCAAGACCAGCTCGTCGATCGTGCGGGCACGGAACGCGTTGTACCTGTCAGGGCGATTGATGATGATCCACGCCAGGCCGTTCTCGACCTCGTAGATCACATCGGTGAACTCGTCGATCACGATGTGACGTCCTTGTCTCGGGGCTGTCGCCAAACCAAAGTCTCGGGGCTGTCGCCAAACCAATATTTGGACTGACCATTGGAACTGTAGTATCATCCCGGAGGGAAGGCAACCCCGACATCCCGTTAGGCCACAACGGTCCGCGACGCCGAACCGCAGCGCCACCGGGTAGTGAAGGAGCCAGCCGATTGTGGGCGACGACACCCGTCCCGGCAGGCCCGACGTTGACATGCGGCGCCGGTCGTGGTGCCGTCGCGATGCGACGACAACAGCGGAAGGGGTCGTCAGCCGGCCCGGCGAGGAGGAACGAGCGGTGGCTTTGGCGATCACGGTGGCGGAGCTCGTCGAGGTGTCCGAGCTCGACCTGGGAGCAGGTTCGTGGCGCACCGTCGACCAGGAACGGGTCAACTTGTTCGCCGACGCCACGGACGACCACCAGTGGATTCATGTGGACCCGGAGCGTGCTGCACAGGGCCCGTTCGGCGGCACAATCGCGCACGGCTACCTGACGCTGTCGCTGGTGCCCGCGATGCTCAAGGAGCTCATGACCATCACCGACCACGGCCGCGGAGTCAACTACGGCCTGGACAACGTGCGGTTCACCGCACCGGTACCGGTCGGGGCCCAGATCCGGTTGCGTGCCCGCATCACCGAGACCGGCAAACGGGACGACGGGGGAGTCCGGTACCGCGTCGCGCTCACGGTCGAGATCAAGGGTCAGCAACGGCCCGCGATGGTGGCCGAGTCGATCTACATCACGTACCCGAAGGACTGACCCCGCCCGCTCCGCCGCGAGGTCCCGGTGCCGGCCGACAACGAGAGAGGACACGAGCGATGAGCACCCAGCCGTCTCATTGGCCGAGCGGGAGGGCGATCGCGTCGGGCAACCGGCTCGCTCGCGGTCGTGGGACGGCGATCCGATGAGGGCCGTTGTGCAAACCCGCTACGGACCCGCCGACGTGTTGCGGCTCGGGGAGAGACCGGACCCGCGACCTCGCCCGGGCTGGACCGTGGTCGAGCTCAAGGCAGCCGCGCTCAACTGGCACGACGTCCTGGTGCGACAGGGCAAGTACGACTCCCCGCTGCCGCACACCCCCGGGTCCGACGGTGCAGGAGTCGACCTCACCACCGGCGAGGAGGTCGTGATCCTTCCCTCCCTGTGGTGGGGCGACGAAGAGTCCGCGCCAGGCCCCCGGTGGGAGATCCTCGGTGACCACCGGCCGGGCACGTACGCCGAGCGGGTCGAGGTGCCGGCCGAGTGCGTGGCGCCGAAACCACCTGGGCTGTCGTGGGCCCAGGCTGCAGCACTGCCGCTGGTGGGACTGACGACCTACCGGGCATTGTTCACCCGGGGACGTCTGCGCGCCGGTGAGACGCTGCTCGTCCTGGGCGCTGGCGGGGGAGTGGCGACCACCGCGGTGTTGCTGGCGGCCGCGGTCGGCGCCCGCGTCTACGTCACCTCGTCCAGCGAGGACAAGATCGCCGCAGCACGCCAGCTCGGCGCGGCCGGCGGGGTCCGCTACGACCGGCCGGACTGGCACAAGGCCGCCAAGGAGTTGGTCGGCGGACGCGGCTTCGACGTCGTGCTCGACTCGGTGGGCACATGGGCGGACGCGCTGCGGGCGCTCCGACCAGGAGGCCGCCTAATCGTGCTCGGCGCGAGTCGCGCCGAACTGGCCGCGCTGGACGTGCGCCGGTTCTACTTCGGGCAGTTCGACCTGCTCGGCACGACCATGGGCAGCCCGCGTGACTTCGCGCAACTGCTGCGCCTGCTCGACGACCACGACGTGCCGCCGCCCGTGGTTGACCGCGTCTTCCCGCTCGACCGAGCCGCCGACGCCCACCGCTACCTGGAGTCCGGGCGCGGTTTCGGCAAGATCGTCCTCGACATCGGAATGTGAGGAACCGTGTCCCCAGTTCGCTACGAGTTCGACGACCACGGTGTCGCCTTCGTGACACTCGACTCCCCGCAGAACCGCAACGCGCTCACCGATGCCATGCTGGACGAGTTGTTGCGCGCGTTCGAGCGCGCCCGCACCGACAACGCGGTGCGCGTGGTGGTGCTGCGGTCGTCACACGAACGGGTGTTCTCCGCCGGTGGCGACCTCAAGGCGTTCGCCGACGACAACCCCACCATCACCAAGTACGCCGGACTCGACCGCTTCCCGCGCCTGTACCAGACCATCGGCGGACTCGGCAAACCGGTGATCTGCGCAGCAGGCGGCGACGTGCTGGCCGGAGCGTTCGGGCTTGCTTTGGCGTGTGATCTGATCATCGCCAAGGAAGGTGTGCGGTTCGGGTGCCCGGAGATCAACGTCGGCGTGTTCCCGTTCATGATCTCCGCGCTCATCTACCGCAACGTCCCCCGGATGCGGGCCAACCAGCTGATGATGACCGGCAAGCCGATCGACGCACGGGAAGCCGAACGCATGGACATCGTTAATGCGGTCGTCCCGGCCGAGCAGTTCGAGGACACGGTCCGCCAGTGGGCCCACGAGCTCGCGGCCAAGTCGCCACTGCTGATGCGACTCGGCAAGAACGCCATCGACGCCACGCGCGACATGAGCCTGCCGGACGCGCTGTCGGCGCTGCAGTCGCAGCTGGCGCTGGCGTTCACCACCGACGACATCAGGGAAGGGGTCGCCGCGTTCCGGGAGAAGCGCCGACCGCAGTGGCGGATGCGGTAGCCGCCCGCCGCGAATGCGAAGACGGAGCACCCGCGGCTCGACGCCAGAGGGCCGCCACTGGCGCTCAGCCCTTGCCCGTGCCGGTCGGAGCAGAGACCGCGTGGACGGGAAACCCTGGCGTGGGTCACGGTGTGGGTTGGTCGGCTCGCATGTGCTCGGCTTGCCGAGGAGCTACTGATTTGGATGTTGCTGGCTTGCTGGAGGCGGCAGTGTTGATTGCATGGACTCGGCTGCTGATGAGGTCAGATCTTCGAGCGATTTTTGGGAATCGTGGGTGTGCGGCGCGCTGTTGCCGTTCGTCTCCTTCGATGTAGCGGGTTTGATCACAAGGTAGGTGCCGTCGGTCCGCGGGTGGCTGCGCCACGCAGGCTCAGCATGTTCGGTGAGGTTGAGTGCCGGCGCCGAACATGGGGCGACGATGATGTGCGATGAGACCGGTCAGGGCGAGTGGCGTTCCCGCGGTGAGTGGGAAGACATTCGCTACGAGACCACCGACGACGGCATCGCGAAGATCACCATTGACCGGCCGGAGGTGCACAATGCGTTCCGGCCGCAGACGCTGATCGAGATCGACCGGGCATTGACCCTGGCTCGGGAGGACGAGTCGATCGGAGTCATCATTCTCACCGGCGCCGGTGGGCGGGCGTTCTGTTCCGGCGGTGACCAGCGGGTGCGGGGCGACAGCGGATACAAGCTGGACGAGCAGTCGACCGGGCGCTTCCACGTCACGGACCTGCACGTGGCGATGCGCCGCTGCCCGAAACCCATCGTGGCGATGGTCGCCGGGTACGCCATCGGCGGTGGCCACGTGCTGCATCTGGTGTGCGATTTGACCATCGCGGCCGACAACGCGATCTTCGGGCAGGTCGGGCCGAAGGTCGGCTCGTTCGACGGCGGCTACGGCGCGAGCATCCTGCGCGACCTGGTCGGCCCGAAGAAGGCCAAGGAGATCTGGTTCCTCTGCCGCCAGTACGACGCCGAGCAGGCCCTGCAGATGGGGCTGGTCAACGCCGTCGTGCCGCTGGAACGGCTGGAGGAGGAAACGCTGAAGTGGTGCCGGGAGATGCTGGCGCTGTCCCCGCGGGCGCTACGCATGGCCAAGATAAGCTTTCACGCGCACGAGGACGGCTACGCCGGCATCCAGCAGCTGGCGCACGAAGCCAACCTGCTGTTCTACGGCACCGAAGAGGCCAAGGAAGGCCGTGAGGCGTTCAAGCAGAAGCGCACCCCGGATTTCACCAGGTTCCCCAGGCTTCCGTAAAGCGGTGCCGGACTGTTTCCGGGGGCGGCGCTCGAAGTCGCGGTGAGCGCAATCCGGTGCGCCCGCGCGAAGGCCGGGCGGCCCGGCCGCGTTGGCTGCTGCCGACCGGCACGCGTTGCCCGGTGAGCCGATCCTTGCCGGCCATGGCCGTCTGACGGTCGGTCAGGTCCGCTGTGCCTGTGAAGGCGAGGCCGCTGACCGCGTGACCGTGACCGGCGCGCTCGCTGGCGACGAATTCAGTTGCATGGCAGCTTGAATGGCACTGATGCAGTGGTCATGATGGCATGTAACGAATGTAGTCGTCAGGGAGCTGGTCGGATGAGCGAGAAGATGGTCCTGCGCAATTTCGTCGCGGGCACCTACACCGATCCGGCCGGCGGCGCCTATGCGGATCTGGTCGATCCGAGTACCGGTGAGGTGTTCGCCGCGGCTCCGGTGTCCGGGCAGGAAGACGTCGACACGGCGACCAAGGCGGCCGCCGAGGCGTTCGAGTCGTGGCGGGACGTCGAGCCGCGGGAAC
>Ga0310829_1000336_pt1 | contig 47358 bp, 43 predicted proteins | sample WT_ome_4_FD_202244 | JGI IMG/M metagenome (GOLD analysis project Ga0310829, IMG submission 202244) | Sorghum-adapted microbial communities enriched on wild type (WT) sorghum from Joint BioEnergy Institute, Emeryville, California, United... ...
TTTATATCTACGAGAAAGACTAGAGGCGAAATCAAACTAACCTAGCAGGAGTGAACCTAAGGTGAGCGATCAAATGAATGAACAGGAAATGGTCGAGTTTATTGCAGAGCGTGCGAAGACGAGTGTGGACCACGTGCGATTGGTGTTAAAGCACGAAGCTGATTATATCAATCAGGCAGCGCAAAACGCCGATGGCGAGGTCGAGATTGACGGCGATGAACTGGTGGATTATGTCCTAAGCCGAAACGATGTGAAGCTCGACGAATTAACCGTGGAAACGATCCTTGACTTGGAGATGGATTATTTAACCGAGCATGGACTGGCGGGTTTCATCGACTAGCCTCAAAATAACGTAACTCTCTGCTGCGCCTTACATCGCCGTCTCCATCTCTAATGGCCCAAATTGCCGGAACAGCGACGCGCGGCTCATGACCAGCTTGACCGGAATCAGCTTGTCCGCATGGCCGGTGATCCGTTTGCGATGGCTTGGATGAAAGACGGTGAGCAGCAAACGCAGATAGGTGGTCGTTAATGTCCGAAATGCCCCGTGTTCAACATGATGCGTTTCGAAGCCTAACCCATGCGTGATGCCCCGATGCAGGAGCGTAATTCCTTGCAGCGCCTTCACTTGACTAAGCTGCGGGTTGCTTTGCATTTCGGCGCAGATTTGCGTCATCGCTTTTCTTGTCAGCCGGGCGATCTTTAAGGCGACTCGGTTCGCCTCATTGGATTGCAGCATAGCGAGGATCTGGCGATTATCCAGATGTAACTCTCCAATCCAATCTCCGTCTTGAATCCACGTCCCATCCTCGCATTGCATGCTTTTGCCGCGATACTGGGTGACAAACATTTTGCAGATGCCGAACTCTCCGGCGTATTTGGAGCGCAGTCGACTAAACAGCTCAAACACCCGCTCCCAGCCCATCCAAACCTTTTGGACGGAATGCTTCATGATCTTTTTTACTTGCATGGAATGTCCTCTCTTTCTGTATGAAGTCATAACGTGCTAGACCAGGCCTGCGCTTAAAACAACGAGAAGGGCTGTTGCGGCTCCCAGTAACCCGCCCGCCAGCACATCGGAGGGGTAGTGAACGCCTAGATAAATTCGCGACAGGCCAACGATACAAGCCAGCGGCAGAAGCAGTTGAGCCAGACCCGGCGCCGCGTAAAGAAGCGGGATAAACGTTGAGAAGGCGGCCGTGGTGTGCCCGGATGGGAACGAGTAGTCCTTGAGCGGGTGGACGGAGATCCGCACATTTTGCAACGCTTCGTAAGGGCGCGTGCGTTGGAATCGTTTCTTAATCACAACCGCCAGCAGATGGCTCACGGATAGGGCGATCAGGCTGTGCCATCCAGCCCTTTGCCATACCCCTGTGGTGAAGAGGACCACAGAAAGGGTTAGAGTAATCGTAAACACAGCGCTGCCCAGATGGGTAAGTCCTTTCAGGATCCGATCCAGCCACGGATGACTTAGCGAATGGTTGCACCACAGAAACAGCCGGTTATCGTACTCGCGCAACCGAAGATAATAGCGATGTCTCATTCCAACCCCTCCAATCCATGACCAAGATAAACCCAAACTGCAACTCAACTACGCTGGCGGTATTGTTCCCGTTGATGCTGTCGCACAGGACGAATCCAATAAAACAACATGATGCCAAACAACAACAGGGAGCTGATCCCAACGGTTACTGTGACGTCGAAGCTTTCTGCCATCCAGCCGCCTAGAATCGGGCCGAGGATAACCCCGATCCCTTCGATGCCGGAGAGAACCCCCCAGCCGGTCGCTTTTTGCTCCGCAGGAACGTAGTGGGACAGGATGGCGTTCCATGCCGGGAGCACGGCGGCATATGCTGCACCCAGACAGACGGCGAGCAGCATCGTGCTGAAGATCTGGCGGGAGTAGATCAGCAATCCAAGGCAGGCGGCCAAGACGCCAAAACCGGCGATCAACAGCCATTTATACCCCCATTTGTCGGCGAGCCGGCCCATCGGAACGAGCAGCAGGACGGTCATACAGCCTCCAGCCATCAACATGATGGAATAGTTCGAATAATCCAGCGCCAAATACTCGGAGGCAAAGCTCGGCAGGACGGGCACCAGCAGCCCGGCAGCCAGCGTTTGCACAATCATGCCGGGGACCAGCGGCTTCATCTGTACAAGCTTGCTCCCGATTTCACGTATTTGCTGTTTCAACGAAACCGTGCGCTCCAGCAAGCGCCGGGACGATAAATCCATCCGTTTGAAGGCGGCTAGCAGCCACCCCGCGGCCCAGCATCCGGCCAATAGCCAGAACGATAACGTATAGCTGCGGTCGATCAGAAAATTGACGCCAACGGGGCCAAGCCCCAGCGAGATGAGCCAAATCGTATAAATCGAGCCCATCTGTGAGCCGCGGCGATCCTCCTGGATCTCGGAGAGACAGAGCAGCCAGACGGGGGAGACCCCAACCCCGATCAGGCCTGCCCCAAGGATAATCGCCCAAGGAGCATGAACCCCGTAAGAGACGAACAGGCCCAGCAGTCCGAGCAGCAGGAAAATGTTCAAGATCACCCGGGCGGGGAACCGATCCAGTACGTATCCTGCGAGGACCTTAATCAGCGTGTCGGCCAAATAGTGGACCGAGATCGCTAGGCCGACCGCCGCCAGCGTAATCTGGCGCTCTTTGGCATAGGCAGGCAGGAACGAGATGAGAAAGGCACTGCGGGCGATTTCTGTGAAAAACAATATGGCCGCACAGTGCAGAAATGCTGGTGTAAGATGATTGCTGGATATCGATCGTCGAGTACTTTTCATATGAGTCAGACCCCTTGCCTCTTATTCGTCCTTCATTTCATCGTCAACGATGCGGTCCGCTGAATCATCGGCGATCCGCCAACGCCGGCAGATGGCCTGTCAGGCGCAGCACATCCCGGACGATCGTCTCGGTGGCGCAACCCGCGGCTAATTCGTCGTACTGCTGGAGCATTCGGGCCCTTCGGACCTCAGAATCAAGCAGCTCTTGCACCTGCTCCGCCAAGGCTCGCGGCGAGGAGGCTACTACGGCTGCGCCTTTGCGCTCCAGGTACCTTGCGTTTTCCCGCTCCTGGCCGGAGAACGGCTTGTAAACCACGATCGGCGTGCGAATCTGGATCGCTTCCGACAACGTGATCCCACCGGCCTTCGTCACGATACAGTCGGCTTCTCGCATGCGGTCGTGGATCGCCTCGACATAACCGAATAGACGGAGCCGTTCGTGACCGGCGAAACGTCGTTCCAGGCGACGCCGCAGCTTCTCGTTGCCTCCGCAGACGAGGTCCACGCGCACATCCGGCAGCGCCAACAGCTTGGCGATGATCCGCTGGGCATCGGGCAAAGGAATATGCGCCCCCATCATGACCAGAATCGAGCGGGTTCTCTCCAAGGATCGCCTTGTTTGGCTCTGCGCCAGCGGATATGGGGGGCGCCCCGGCTCATAAAATGGCTCCCGCACGGGGATCCCGCTGACCACAATGTCCTCTGCCGGCACGCCGCGTTCCATCATCTCCCGCTTCAAATCTGCGGTCGCCACATAGTAACGATCCGGCTGCGTGAACAACCAGCGGTTGTGCAGGCTGAAGTCGGTCACTACGGTAAAGACCGGCACCTGAATGCCGTGTTTTCGCAAGTGTTCCGTGATGCCGCCGAAGGGGAAGGTGTTGATGATTGCGTCAGGCCGCTGTTTTTGGAGCAGGGCGATGAGTTTTTTCATACCGAACTGGTTTCCCCATTTCGCTATCGCGCTTGTCTTCTGGAGATCCTTCGTAGCGTAATAGCTCCAACCGTAATAATCTAAGCCGTAAGCGGAGAACCACGGACTGTATAAGTAAAGATGCCGGGAAATGGAATTCAGTCCCGGATGGGCTTCACGGTACAGGTCCATCACATGGACCGAACGGACGCCCGAACGGAGCAGGGATTGTTCCAGCGTCCGCGCTACCTGGATATGGCCGTTGCCGTATCCGGCGGTTAGGATGACGATATGCATGTTATGCTTCATGATCGCTGCCGCCTTTCCACCGAAATCGAAAATTCACGGTTCTTTCCGTCGATTCATTCCGAGTTCCAGTATATAGGAAGCATGGAAGAATCAAACCGGGCGTCCGGCGTGATTTCATTCCGACCTTAGTCCAGTATGCGGGCCGGACCGCGGACCGCTAGGGAATATAACTTCGTAGAACATCCGAGTATCCTAAGTGAGTATACCTTCACTTTAGAGGGCGAATGTTAACGTTCGTTTAAAGGGGATAGGTATCTGTGTAAATGGACGTGGGGGATGGGATTCGTTTTTTTACCTGTGGCATTCGGGATGTCGGATTAGGTATAATTAAAAAATGACTTAAGTTCCTTTAGAAAGAGGATATGGATGAATAAACAATCGATATATGGTATGACGAAGGATCAGCTGGCCGCTTGGCTGCTGGACCGTGGACATAAACGAGGCCGGGCCGAGATGGTGTGGGAAGGCTTGTACCGCAAACGGGTCACTGCGTTTGATGCGATGGAAGGCGTTCATCCCGAATGCCTCGCCTTGCTGAAAGAACAGTTTGTGATCGAAACCTTGGAGGAGCATGTCCGCCAAGAGTCGATGGATGGAACGATCAAGTTCCTGTTCCGTTTGCAGGACGGCAATTTGATTGAGACGGTGCTTATGCGCCATAAATTTGGCCTGTCGGTTTGCGTGACGACCCAGGTCGGTTGTAATATCGGCTGCAGCTTCTGCGCCAGCGGGCTGTTGAAGAAGAGTCGGGACCTGACGAGCGGAGAAATCGTGGAGCAGGTCATGAAGGTGCAAATGCATTTGGACCGGCAGGGTAAAGGCGAGCGCGTATCCCACATCGTGGTGATGGGGATCGGGGAGCCTTTTGATAACTATGACAATATGGCTGACTTCCTGCGAGTGATCCAGGACCCGAAAGGACTTGCGATTGGTCCGCGCCACATTACGGTGTCGACCAGCGGTCTGGCGGACAAAATCATCGAGTTTGCCGATTCTGATCTGCAAGTGAATTTGGCTGTATCGCTGCATGCGCCTAACAATGAGCTGCGCACACGGATCATGAAGATCAATAAAGCGATTCCGATTGAGAAGCTGATGGCGGCCATTGATTATTACCTGGAGCGGACGAACCGGCGGCTGACGATCGAGTATATTTTGCTCAAAGGCGTGAACGACGGAACGGAACATGCACAGGAATTGGCGGATCTGCTGGGAGACCGGTTCGTGAACGTCAACCTGATCCCGTATAATCCGGTGGATGAGCACAGCCAGTATCAGCGGAGTGAACAGCCATCCGTGCTGGCCTTCTACGATACGCTCAAAAAACGAGGCCTTAGCGTCAGCGTCCGGCTGGAGCACGGGGCCGACATCGATGCGGCCTGCGGGCAGCTGCGCAGCAAGCAATTGAAGCAGTCGAGCTGAGCTGAACTGAGTTGAGCAGAATTAGGCTGAGTGGGACTGTGAAGAGCAGAGCTGAACAGAGCTGGGCTGAGCTAAAATAAGCTGAACTAAGCTGAGCGAGCGGGATAATGGCAAAGGGAAAGGACTTGGAGAATAACTCCAAGTCCTTTTTAGGTTGATGGAGGCGGCTTGCTGTACCTAGCGGGGAACCAGTTAACTGTAAAAGTACATCTAAAATCAAGCAGATTGCGTATTTTTGGGTGATTAACTGCAAAAGTACAGTTGAAAAGGAATGATTAGAGTAGAATCCAGCCGATTGCCGGCTCATGAACTGCACTTTTACATTTGAAGCCTCAAATATGACCGGTTTTGGTGCAAATGAACTGTACTTTTGCATTTCGTGAATGCGTTTCGTGTCAAGGTGGTGCAACACGCTTGCGACAAGCGGGTGGCCGCCTCGCACATCCTCCACTAGAGATGTCTTCGGATCACGTCCTCCAGCAAGCTCGCTACCGCATGCGGTCCGCTCTGGAGCACCTCTCTCGACAGAGGGAGTCGTACGAAACGTTCATCCGGCTCCAGCGCCTCGGCGAACAAGCCGCTTAAGCCGCGGGCTCGGCTAATGGTTTGTTATTTTGAACGAGACCCGCTAACATAGGGGTACAATTGTTATCCTCGAGTGAAGGAGGTTATCTGATGCTGCTAGAGGTTATCGCAACCTGTGTAGAGGACGCTGTCGTGGCGGAGGCAAATGGAGCGGATCGGCTGGAGCTGATTACAGCGATGACGGAAGGGGGACTCACCCCTGGGATTGGCATGGTTCAACAAGTGGTGAAGGCGGTGTCTATTCCCGTTCATGTGATGGTGCGCCCGCATAGCCGATCTTTTGTATATGGGGAAGCCGATTTATTGACGATGGAAGCCGAAGTGCGCGCGATCGCCGAAACGGGGGCGGCGGGGATTGTGTTTGGCGCACTGACGGCCGATCGAAAGATTGATGAGGCTGCGCTGGAGCGGATCTTAGCGCTGTCGGGGGAGCTGAACGTTACGTTTCACCGGGCGTTTGACGAGTTGGCCGATCTGCCGTCCGGTTTGCGCACACTCATGCAGTACCCGCAGGTGAACCGGGTGCTGACCTCGGGCGGACCGCGCCCGGCGCCGCAGGCGGTTTCCGAAATTCGGGAGCTGGTGGAGATGGCACGCGGCAGCTCGTTGCGCATTTTAGCTGGACACGGCTTAACCCTGGAGACGGTCTCCCAAGTCATTGCGGATACAGGCGTGAGCGAAGTACACTTCGGCTCTGCGGTTCGAATCGACGGGAACGGACTGGCTCCCCTTGATCCCTCCAAGCTGCAGAGCTTATCTCGTTTGTTACATGGCATGAATTAACAGATAACACCATAATATAACAAAAATTTACTGGATACGATACCTCTTCGGGAGATAATATGTCATTAAATCCCATATAGAGGAGCGATCCTGAATTTATGCATATTTATCCCAATAACCAACAAACTTTAACAAAACGTTGTGTATTGGCACTCCTGTGCATACTGCTGCTGCTCGAAACGGTGGGCGCTTCAACTCCGGCGATCGCAGCGTCCGCTTCAACCGCATCCCCCGTATCCTGCGGTCCGGGTTGTCAACGTTATGACATTGTTATGATTGGCAGTGAAATTGAAGGGGTGCTCTTGGCAAAGCGGGCGCATGATGCCGGGCTAAGCGTACTGATCCTTGATCCTCGCGAGAAGCCGGGCGGGGAGCTGATCCAAGGACAGATGCTGGTGCTGGACGAACCCAACGACAATCGTAAGCGCAGTTTGGTGCAAGGCGAAATGAAATCGTTGTACGACGGCTATAATGCCGGGACAATTCGTAAATTGTCTGCTTTTGAAAACTATTACCGTAAGATGATCCGAGGGATTCCAATGCGAAGCGGCATCGTCATTGACAGCGTGGAGATTAATGAAACCGGCAAATCAAAGCAAGGGAAGACGCTGAAATCAATCACCTACCTGGCCAAAGACGGCAAACTGTATCAAGTACAGGCGGGATACTTTGTGGAAAATACCGACTTTAACGCACTCACCGTCCATCTTGGCAACAAACGAATCCCGGGGATGGAAAGCTTGTACAACGGCAAGAAGCCGGATTATATGGCCGCTACATATATGCTGCGGTTCAAGGGAGTTAACTGGGGCAAGCTGCATCAAGCGGTGCTAGAGGATTATCCGCTGACGAATGTCGTCAAGAAATACGGCCCCAATACATATGTCGATTGGGATTTCGCCACTGGCTTCAGCAACATAACCTACCAGTACAAGCCGCGAGACTCCCAGCTACTACTGAGAGGATTGAATGCCACCTATCAGAAAGACGGTGAAGTGATCGTTAATGGCTTACTGATTTACGATGTCGATCCGGCCGATCCGAAATCGGTCCGCTCTGCCGTGGCTAAGGGCAAGGCCGAAGCCCCGTATATCGCCAAATTTTTACGTGAACATATTCCCGGGTTCAGCAAAGCGCAGCTCAATGGATATCCCGATTATTTGTACATTCGCGACTATAACCGTTATGAAACGGAATACGTGCTGACCTATAAAGACGTGATGTCGAGTCGGATGTTCTGGGATAATGTGACGCTTGGAGGATATCCCGTCGATTTACAGGCAACTCGCGCGTTGAAGAAGGGGATCGGTTTCGGGAAGCCGGACCGCTACGGGATTCCTCTGCGTTCCTTTGAGCTGAAGAATTACGACAACGTCCTGGTAGCTGGCAAAAATATCGGTGCGGAAATCAAAGCCTACGGCAGCGCCCGTATCATCCCCACCACTGCTTTGGCCGCGGAAACCATGGGCATCCTGCTCGCGCGGGAATGGAAGAAGGGGCACAAGCGGTTAAGCGAGCTGACCGCGGCGGATTTCCGCCGAATCCACCAATATTTGAAGAAGGATTACAACATCCGGGTCGATCAATGATCTGTATGCGGAAGTTCCTGAAGCCAGGTCGACCAGGCCTCCTGGAGTCGAGCCACGCCTTCATCGATCCGATCGAACGGGATGCCGCCGAATCCGAGCATAAACGATTTGAGCTCCGTTTCCGGCGGTGCCTCCCAATAGAAGGCGGCAGAGGCGATCCGTACGCCGGCTTGTCCAGCCAGCTGCAGCAGCTGTGCTTCCGGTAGGCGGGATTTGACGTTTAGAATCACATGCATCCCGGCGCTATCACCGGTAACGGCAGCTTGTTTCCCGAAATGTGATGTGAGGGAGGCGACGAGCTGCCGATTTTTTTTGCGATATAGATTCCGCATTCGACGGATGTGCCGTTCGAAGTGTCCTTCCTGAATAAACCGCTCCAGCGTTCGTTGATGTATCCCCGACGCAGACGCTTCAAACAGAATATGCCGCCGCAAGGCGTGGAACCGGGGCACCAGATGCTCGGGCAACACGAGATAATGGATGCAGATATCCGGGGCTAACACCTGGGAGAAGCCGCCGAGATAGATGACGCGGTCGTTCGGGACCAGTCCTTGCAACGCCGGCACCGGTTTGCCTTGATAGCGGAACTCTCCGCCGTAATCGTCTTCGATCAGGTAGCCGTCCACCGTCTTGGCCCATTCCAGCAGCTCCAGTCGGCGGGATAATGGCATGACGAGACCAGTCGGAAACTGGTGGGACGGAGACACGCTGGCGATCCGGGCTCCACTGGCCCGCAACAAATCGGGGCGCAGCCCGTGCTCGTCAAGGCGGATCGGATGGACCGAGAAGCCCAGGGCAGCCAGCGTAGCGGGAACGATCCGGTAACCGGGTTCTTCAACAGCAACGGAATCGATCTCCCCCTTCAGCATTTGCCCTAGCAGCAGAAGCAGCAGATGTTGTTCCGCCCCAATAACGATCTGGTCCGGGGAGGCTTTCACCCCGCGGAACCGGCCTAAATATCCGGCGATGGCACGCCGTAATCCCGGGTCCCCCTGAGCGTCTCCGTAGAACAGCAGGTCTGCATATTCCGGGCGGAAGAGCTGGTTATGTAGTCTTTTCCATAGGGCAAAAGGAAACAAGCTGAAATCGTTCTTAGACAGGTGAAAATCGTATCGTGGGAATCCCGCCTTCTTCTCGTTTGGTGCAGGCTTCGTTTGAGGCATAGCAGCAGCTGCAGCGGACTTCGACGACACCCGGTCCCGGCCTTCCGGCTTCTCGTGTCCCAGCTCAAGTGCCTTATAGGGCTCCGGCAGTTTGACAACGAAGTATCCCCGTTTCGGCCGACTCTCGATAAACCCTTCGGCGATCAACTGCTGGTAGGCCAGCTCGACGGGCGTAGTGCTGATGCCGAGGAACTCCGCCAGCTTGCGGATCGAAGGCAAACGTTGCTCTTCTTGAAGCGAACCGGCGATGATGTCCCGTTTGAACGACTCATAAATTTCGACGTACCGGTAGGAACGCCCGGCCTTCCCAGTTTGTCCGTCATTTTGGTGCGGTATGATATACACTCGTGGATCCCCTTCCTTCGATGGCAAACTGTCCTTTGATTTTTTCTCGATTTGTATATTTTTCAGTATACAGTACCGTGTTAAGATGCGAAAAGAACAACGCAGCAAGATGAACATGTGCAGTAAGAGAGAATAAGCCAAGAGATGAAAAAGGGGAACATAACGATGAGTAACGCGGGTTTTCTAATGGGTGAAAAAGTATATCTCCGCCCGATGAACGTGGAGGATGCGGAGTGGTATTATTTGAATTTGCATGAGCCGGAAGTGAGAAAATGGACGGGGACGAAACGTCACTTCACGAAGGATTTTATCGCCTCCTATCTGGAGCGGAAAAGTCAGGACGATTTCACCGTACTGCTGGCGATTGTACGACGGGACGATGACCGGCCTATCGGGGACATTGCGCTGCAGGATATCGATCCGAGCAACCGCTGCTGCAACATTCGCATTGCGATTAACCAGACGTCGGATACCGGGAAGGGTTACGGCAGCGAAGCCATGAAGCTGATGCTGGATTACGGCTTTGGCGTACTGAATCTTCACCGGATTGAGCTGAATGTGTTCGACTACAATGCCCGGGCGATGCACGTCTATGAGAAGCTGGGGTTCAAGCGAGAGGGCGTGCAGCGAGAAGCGTTGTTCTACGATCACAAGTACCATGATTCGATTCTGATGAGCATTCTGGAGGACGAGTTCCGGGCGTTGCACGTACGTCAATAGCTCTTGTCAGAGTCTTGGGCAAACCGCTTTGCATAGCGATCCTCGTCAGTTCGTGATATACTAGTGGAACAAATGTTCCCTATGGATATCGGCGGGTGACACATAGATTTATGGCAAAAGAGTCCACAATTACGATCGCGGTGCGCCCTCTAGTGGAGCATGTATTCCGCAGCGGCAGCTTGGAAGGCGGCTTTCGCGCCGCCGTTTCGCTGACGGAAGGCACGAAGGCGCATCAGCAGATACAGAAGCAGTACGGCGAAGGAGATCAGAAGGAAGTGTATGTCAAGGCGGAGATTCCCTGCGGGGATCTCCTCTTTGTCGTGGACGGGCGTTGCGATGGGCTGCTGGTCGGTGAGGATGGAAGCTTAACCGTGGACGAGATCAAATCGACGGCCGGGGATCTGGCGGCCATCGACGAGGACACCTATCCCGTGCATTGGGCTCAGGCGAAATGCTATGCGTACATGTACGCCAAAGCCAACGGACTGAGCGAGATGGGGATTCAGCTGACGTATGTCCAGCTGGATACGGGAGAGCGGAAGCAGTTTCGGACGCGCGCCGGGATCGACGAACTGGAGACGTTTATGTATGACGTCGTTCAGCAATATGCCCCGTATGCCCGGCTGCTTCGCCATCATCGGCGCGAGCGGAACCGGAGCATCGCAGAGCTGGCGTTTCCGTTTCCGGGATACCGGGCCGGGCAACGGAAGCTGGCGGGCGCGGTATACAAGACGATCGAGGAAGCTGTCGGTTTGTTTGCCCAGGCGCCAACCGGCATTGGCAAGACGATCTCCACCACGTTTCCGGCGTTGAAGGCGATGGGGGAAGGCAAGCTGAATCAGCTGTATTACCTTACTGCCAAGACGATTACCCGGACTGCGGCAGAGAATGCCTTTACGTTGATGGAAGCCCAGGGGTTGCAAGCTTGGGTGGTCACGCTGACCGCGAAGGAGAAAATCTGCTTCCGTGAAGAGGTTCGCTGTACCAAGGAAGACTGTATCTATGCCGATGGCTATTACGATCGGATCAATGGGGCGATTCAGGATATTCTGGCGAACGAGACCCAGCTTGTCCGACCGGTCATTGAGGCATACGCCCGGAAGCACCGGGTGTGCCCGTTTGAATTTTCGCTGGACCTCTCCTATGCCGCCGATGTGACGATCTGTGATTACAATTATGTGTTTGATCCCAAAGTGTCTTTGCAGCGCATGTTTACTGAACAGAAGAAAGAAACTGCATTACTGATTGACGAGGCGCATAATTTGGTCGACCGAGCCCGGGAGATGTATTCGGCCGAGCTGCTGAAATCCAGCTTCCTCGAGTTGCAACGAATCTATAAAGCGAAGAATCCTTCTGTTGCGAAGGCGGCGAAGGCAGTGAACGCGGAGTTCATTGCACTGCGGAAGCAGGCAGAAGGGGCACTTTGGGTGGATCGGACCGCGCCAGAGGTGTTGCTGAAGCGGGTGGAGGTTTTTGCCGAGGCGGCCGAACGGGAGTTGGCCATCGATCCCTCCGCCGCCGGACAGGCATATGCTCCAGGCAGTCCAGAGGCCGAGACGCGGGAGTTGTTGCTTCAGGCTTATTTTGACGCTTTGCATTTCAGCCGAATGGGCAAGCTGTACGATGATCGGTTCGTCACCTACGCTGAGATCACCAGGGAGGACGTGCGGGTGAAGCTGTTTTGTCTGGATCCCTCTCATTTGCTGCAGGAGATGAGCAAAGGGTTTCGCTCGCGGATCTTATTCTCGGCGACCTTATCACCGATGGGGTATTACCGCGACATGTTGGGGGCCGGGCCGGACGATTATTCGATCACGCTGCCGTCCCCCTTTTCTCGGGATCAGCTGGAAGTGGTTGTGGTGCCGCTGTCCACCAGATATCAGGATCGGGAACAGACACGGGGCCCGCTTGTTCGTGCGCTGCAGGGGGTAACCCGCGGCCGGCCGGGAAATTATTTGTTTTTCTTCCCTTCATACGCTTATATGAACATGATCTATGAGGACTTTTCCGCTGCCAAGGAGGATGGGACGGAGCTGTTGCTTCAGCAGGCGGGGATGACGGAGGAGGAGAGGGAGCAGTTTTTGGCTGCGTTTGTTCCGAACCCTGAGCCAGGGAGGACCTTTATCGCGTTTGCCGTCATGGGCGGTTTGTTCTCGGAGGGCATCGATCTTGTCGGCGACCGGTTGACAGGCGTGGCGATCGTCGGTGTTGGCTTGCCGCAAATCGGTCCGGAACGCAACTTGATCCGCGACTACTTTCAGGCGACCGGACGAGATGGCTTCGATTATGCTTATGTGTACCCCGGCATAAATAAGGTGCTGCAGGCCGGCGGGCGCCTGATTCGCTCGGAGACGGATTATGGCCGATTGGCCCTGATCGACGACCGATATCTTCAATCGCATTACGCACGGCTGTTGCCGGAGGAATGGCAATAGTCAACGTCCGAATATTCCCCTTAATTGTGACATATTTTGAACATGTAAGGATCACTTGTTCCAGTTGGGGGAGGCGACGGTTTGGGGATCACGTATATTAAGGTGTCGGTCGTTTATTTTGTCATCGGTGTATTGCTAGGCATGTACATGTCCATGCAGCATGACTATACTTTATCGGGCGTTCATGCTCACGTGAATTTGCTGGGGTGGGCGTCTTTCGCGTTAGCGGGCGTGATTTATGTGTTGTTTCCGGGAGCAGGGGAAAGCGTGCTGAGCAAAATCCAGTTCTGGACGTACTCCATCGGACTTCCGGTCATGATGATCAGTTTATCTCTGGTGCTGAACGGTTCCGATCAGCTGGAGCCTTTGGTTGCGATCGGCGGAACACTGGTCGTATTCAGCGTGATCCTGTTTGCGGTCAACGTGCTGACGAACGTGCGAACCAGTGCGTCGGCGCGCGGCAGAAAGTAGCATTCACAAGCGAAAAAAGGCGTATCTATCCTTCATTAGCCCCCGAGAGATATCTGCGGGGGGTATTTTTTTTGCACAAATAGGTTGACAGTTATCTCGATATCATATATCTTAATATCAAGATAAATTAAATTAAGAATTGTTGAAGAAGCTGGAGGTAACTTTATACAATAGTTGCCATAGTCAGATCACGGCAGGGAGGTGAACTCATAGATGGATCCATCAAAGCGTGAGGCGTTGCATTTGTTTATCGTCTTGTCCCGAGCCAACGAGTGGGTACATGCGCATGCGGATAAGGAGATTCGGAAATACGGATTAACCCGGACTGAGTTTAGCGTATTAGACTTGCTGTACCATAAAGGCAGACAGCCGATTCAGCAAATTGGCTCTAAAGTGTTGATGAGCAGCGGCAATATTACGTATGTCGTAGATAAGCTGGAGAAGAAGGGGTATGTCACCCGCAAGGATTGCGCGGAAGACCGACGGTTAGTTTACGCAGAACTCACCGAGCAGGGACGAGAGTTCATCGAAGATGTGTTCCCGAGGATTACCGATATCATCGAGGAGGCCGTCAGCGGTCTTTCCTCGGAAGAGAAGCAGATCGCGGGGATGCTGCTGAAGAAGCTTGGGAAATCGGCGCAGGCTGGTTTTAAGTAGCGGCAAGGAGACGGCAAGAGGACGGCGTGAAGACTAGAAGCATCGATTTCAAGGAATTGATTTCATGACGAAGCTCCGATAGGCGGCGGGAAAGGGCGTCAGAGGACGTCTTTTCAGGCCAAATATCTTAATATAAAGATTCTCGATACTTAGAGATATACGATTCGTGCGTGCAGTACGTACTCAGAAAATAAATTAAAAGCAAAGGAGTCATTGGAATTGAATATGGAATTGGCATTATTAATTATTCGTTTGGTGTTGGGATTGACGATGATGGGGCATGGCGCGCAAAAGCTGTTTGGTTGGTTTGGCGGTCACGGTCCTAGAGGAACCGGCGGTTGGTTTGAATCCATCGGGATGAAGCCTGGGGTGCTGATGGCTGTGCTAGCAGGTCTCGCTGAGTTTGGCGGCGGCTTGTTGGTGGCAACTGGCTTGTTTACGCACGTGGGCGCGGCACTGCTGATTCTTACGATGATCGTGGCGATCGTTTCCGTTCATGGGAAGAACGGGTATTGGTCGACATCAGGCGGTTTTGAATACAATTTGCTGCTGATTGCCGTTTTGGTTGGCTTGATGTTGTCCGGGGCCGGAGATTACTCCCTCGATGCTCTGCTATGAGCCATCAAATGAGATCGCAAACGTAACTTAGGGTTTTATTTAGGAGGAAATTAGGGATGAGTTCGAATGAGCATGATTTTACTACGATTATCAAAACCCGCCGGTCGGTGAATAAATTTATCCCGGGCGTGGAAATCCAAGACAAGGAACTGGAAGAAATCTTTAATCTTACGAAATTCGCACCTTCGGCGTTTAACTTGCAGCATACCCATTATGTTGTAGTGAAGGACCCTGATTTGAAGGAGCAAGTGTATGAAGCTGCGGCGAAGCAATATAAAATCCGGACCGCTTCCGCAGTGATTCTGGTACTCGGAAAAGTGGATGCCCACAAGGATGTCGGGGAGATGAACGAAGGCCTGCTGAACTTGGGCTTTCTCAGCAAGCAGGAGTATGACTTTCTTGTGTCGGATACGATCGGGTTCTATGAGAGCCGGGGGGAAGCGTTTATGCGGGAAGAGGCGATTCGCAGCGGCAGTCTGTCGGCCATGCAGATGATGCTCGTCGCGAAGGACCGCGGCTGGGATACCTGCCCGATGATCGGGTTTGATCCTGATGCGTTGCGCCGCTTGCTGAACGTCCCGGACAATTACATCCCGGTGATGCTGATTGCGATCGGCAAAGAAGACAGCTCGAGCTTCCGCCCGCGCGGTTACCGTAAGCCGGTTGGCGAGTTCGTCAGCATTAACCGTTTTTGAGCTTGCCCACCGTCCCAATTTAAGGAGGAGTTACACATGGTACATCCAACTTCAGGGATTCATCATATCACCGCATTTGCAACCGACCCGCAGGCGAATGTCGATTTTTACGCAGGAGTGCTGGGGCTCCGATTAGTCAAAAAAACGATCAACTTCGATGCCCCGGAGGTGTACCATTTGTACTTCGGCGATGAGGACGGGAATCCGGGAACGATTATGACCTTCTTCCCGACGCCCGGGGCTCGGCGCGGCCGGGTTGGCGGCGGCCAGGTTGGAATCACCACCTTCGCCATCCCAGTCGGCGCGATGGACTTCTGGCGGGAACGCCTGGGCAAATTTGGCATCTCCACGACCGAGACTCGCCGATTCGGCGAAACCTACCTGCATTTCCATGACACGGACGGACTCCAGCTAGAGCTGGTGGAACGCGCTGCGGGTCCGCTTAACATGTGGTCGTTTGGCGGCGTTCCGGCCGATTGGGCGATCAAAGGCTTTGGCGGTGCGGTGCTCTACAGCATGGCCCCAGAGAAAACGGCTGCGTTGCTCGAAACCGTATTGGGCTTGCATAAGCTTGGAACAGAGGGCCATTATACCCGCTTCAAAGCCGAGGGTGACCTTGGCGACGTGATCGACGTCAACATCAAGCCGTTGGATTACGGGGCGGGCGGAGCCGGGACGGTGCATCACATCGCCTGGAGAGCCCGGGACTTTGCGGAACATGAAGCCTGGAGAGTTCGGGTTGCCGAGCACGGCTATCATCCGACGCCCATTGTGGACCGGCAATATTTTCACGCGCTATATTTCCGGGAGGAGGGCGGCATCTTGTTCGAAATCGCTACAAATCCGCCGGGGTTCGCCAATGATGAGTCGCCGGAGCATTTGGGGGAACGGTTGATGCTTCCCGCTTGGTATGAACCGCATCGTGAAGCCATTGAACAAAACCTCACCCCGTTTGAAGTCCGGGTGCTGAAGGAGGACCTGCTGGGATGAAGCTAAAGCATATTTACAAGCCGGGGATAACGACGGCTAGCGGTGAATCGGCGCCACCTCCATTGCTATTGCTTCACGGAACCGGCGGTACGGAGCGGGACCTGTTGCCGCTGGCAGAGATCATCTCCCCAACTTCCGCTGTGCTTAGCGTCCGAGGGAACGTGTTGGAGAACGGGATGCCGCGTTTCTTCCGGCGGTTGGCGATGGGCGTGTTCGACGAGGAGGATCTGGTGCTGCGCACGAAGGAGCTGCACGATTTCCTGGACGAGGCGGCGGCGCACTACGGCTTCGATCGGAGCCGCATCGTTGCGGTGGGGTATTCGAACGGAGCAAACATCGCAGCGAGCCTCCTGTTCCACCATGCGGCCGCACTAAGCGGGGCTATTCTGCACCATCCGATGGTCCCGCGGCGGGGCGTGCCGCTGCCGGAGATGGCAGGAATCCCTGTCTTCATCGGGGCGGGGCGGAATGACGCGATGTGCAAGCCGGAAGAAACCGAGGAACTGGAAGGGGTGCTCAGAGGTGCGGGTGCCCAAGTGCATGTGCATTGGGAGCCCTATGGACATCAGTTGACCGAAACCGAGGTTCAGGCTGCGGCAGAGTGGTTTCAGGACCATCTGCTGAACCAATAAGACAGGTATCATCAAAGGCAGTTCGGAGCACATCGCTTTGGACTGCCTTTGTTTGTTGGATAAATTAAGTGCCCACAAATGAGAGGTTTTGTGCTAGCATAAAATGTGTGCGCTTACATGGAGGATATTGGTTGAACTATAGATGCATGGAATTTACGTAAAAGGGGAGGGATGACAGCGATGTTGCAAGTGCTTCTGGTTGATGATGAGCCTTGGGTGCTGGAGGGTCTGCGAACCATGGTGAATTGGGAAAGGCACGGCTTTCAAGTCTGCGGTGAAGCGCTGGACGGTCCGGAGGCTTTGGTCAAAATGCAGGAACTGCGACCTGAACTAGTCGTCACGGATATCCATATGCCTGTCATCAGCGGCTTGGAACTGATCGAACGGAGTAAACGGCTGCTCGCAAGGCCCCCTAAATTTGTGATTCTAAGCGGTTACGACGATTTTAACTACGCCCTTACGGCGATGCGGCAACGGGTGGCGGAGTATTTACTGAAGCCGATTGACGAAGACGAGTTCGGGGCCATTCTGGACCGTCTCGGTCAGATGATTGCCGAGGAGCGGGAACTGGAGCAGTCCAAGTTACGGAAGCAAACGTTATTTAAAAATAACCTCCTGAACCGATTGATTCAGGGGGAAGATGGCCTTCAGCTGGAGCAGGAGGCGGCCGCCGCGCTTCAGCTCGGGGGTGAGCCGGAGCTGCAATGTATGCTGTTCGACGCCGGGATGGATCCGCAACCTCTAAAGCAACGCGTACTCAGTTATTTCTCGAAACCCGCGGATGCGGATCGTTCCTTCATGGACGGCTCAGGCCGGTTTGGGATGATCCTGCGGACGGATGAAATGCCGCAGCCGCGGATCGAAGAGATGGGACTGGCGATCAGCAGTGAACTTTCGGAGATAGGGTCGCCGGCAGTGATTGCCGTAAGCCGTGTCGGGAAAGGTATCCGCTCCATCCGGGAGCTGTACCTGCAAACGCTTGAGACCGTCAAAGCAAAGCGCGAGAAGGGGAAAACTGGCTTCTTCATGCTATGCCATCTTCCGCAGACTCACAGTTCGGAGGATGTGTTGAAGGGCAAGGTTGAGCTGCTGTTGGCCGCCGTGCTTCAAGGGGATCCCGGATCAACGGGAGCAGTGGTGGAGGAAGTGTTTGGCGCCCTTGCCAGCAGCCAGATTGGTCTGGAGACCTTACGAGCTTTCGCAGCTAATGTGGAGCTCACGTTATGCCGCAGGATCAAGAAAGCCGGCGGCGATGCCGACGCTTTTATGGTTCGTGTGCAGGGGAACGAAGGAGAATCGAACGGGATCAGCGATTACGCCGCGTTGAAGCCGTATCTCCTAAAGCTGTGCTGGGAAGCCTCGCTGCTGCTGGCCGGATTGCGCCGGAAGAACGAGAATAACACGATTTTTCAGGTCATTCAGTACGTGGATGAGGAATTCCGCAGCAAGCTGAAGCTGCAAACCCTTGCCAAGCAGTTTCATATGAACCCGACCTATTTAGGACAGGTGTTCAAAAAAGAAACAGGCAAAACCTTTAACGACTATCTCAACGAGAAACGGCTGGAGGAAGCCAAACGACTGCTGAAGCGCACTTCCATGAAAATTTCCGACATTGCGCTGCAAGTGGGCTATCCCAATACGGACTATTTTATCAGCAAATTCAAACAGTCGATTGGTATGCTGCCCTCAGTCTATAAATCCGAGTTTCAACATGACGGTCCCCAGAAAGTAAAGGGGCCCAGATTGGCCGAATAAGCCCGAGGTGGTGCTAGCATGGGAAGATGGAGATTCCGGGGAAGAGTGAACGATATTCCGCTGAAGACGAAATTTATGCTGATCTACCTGATTGGCGTGCTACTGCCGATCCTGGTTATTAACCTGGTGTTCATGGGGCGGATGACTGACTTTATTAAAGAGCGCGAGAAGCAGAACCTGGAGATTTCCATGGAGCGTGCCCGTAAGGATATTCTCGATTTTATCGACGGCGGGGTAGCGGTTAGTCATGCCCTGAACACCGATAAGACGCTGTATGAAAAGATGGACCGAATCTACTCGGGCCCGGTCGATTTTTACGAAACGTTTGATGAGCAGCTGCGCAATCGGGTGACCAGCTACATTCCGGTCAATAATCAGATTCTGCGAATCGGGATATACACCACCAATCCGACGATCGTCCCCGGGGGCAATTATCATATGATCAATGATGAGGTGAAGGGTAGCGAATGGTACCGGATCTGGAGCAGTTCGTCGGACCCGGTGGTTGTCGCAGCGTACCGCGCATCTCAAGCTACGAACCGAGCGAATACCGAGCCTTATTTCAGCGTGATTGAGAAAATGGACTACTACGATTCCTATAACACCTTCGACAAGCTGCTGCGGATCGATATTGATCTCAGCAAAATTTACGACGTGATCGTCCGGGAGCGGGACTACCTGGATTTGTATCTGGTCAACGGGAACGATGAAATCATCGTGTCGGCGGACAGCGGCTATCGGCAGGATACAAGTGTGGGTTATCCCAAGCTTGAATTGTCTGCCGAGGATCGGGAGAAGGGGGTGGAGTCCGTAGTCATCGGGAATGCCAAATACGTGAAAGGCTGGCGGCTGATCGGGATCCCGCAGGGCACCCGGTTGTCCAAGGCGATGTTCGATATGCGCTTGTTCGTTGGGATGTTGGTTGCGGCAATCACCTTATTCACGTCGATCTTCATTTTCGTCATGCTCCGCTCCTATCATTACCGGGTGAAGCGGCTCTCGCGCCATATGCAGAAGGTTACTAATGAGAAATTCGATTTGATTAACATCGATGAAGGACGCGATGAAATCGGCGGTCTGATCCGCAACTTTAACATGATGACCGCTCGCATCAACGCGTTGATCAACAACGTCTACAAGCTGGAAATCCAGCAGAAGAGCCTTGAAGCCGAGCGCGTGCGGGCAGAGCTGAACTTCTTGCAGAGCCAGATGAACCCGCATTTTCTGTTTAATACGCTGAACGCGATATTAGTGGTCTGTACGAAAAAGAACTACTCCGACGTTACGGACATCATTAAGAACTTGTCCAAGCTGCTGCGCCGGTTGCTCCGCTGGAAGGAGGACCTCGTTACGCTGGAAGAGGAGATTCGGTTTATCGACATGTATTTGAAAATCGAAAAATTCCGCTTCCGGGATAAATTCGAGTACGTCTTCGACATTGAGGAGGCAGCGCTGCATTATACGATTCCGAAGATGAGCATCCAGCCGCTGGTCGAGAACGCCTGCAAGCACGGAATTCAAGCGGTGCAGGGCAATGGGCTCGTTACCGTTAAAGCCCGCGTGGAAGACGGACGGCTTCGCATCGTCATTTCGGATAACGGCAAAGGCATCAAACCGGAGCAGCTGCGGGAAATGCTGCTAACCGTACGGAGCGAGAACACGTCCGGGAACAGCATTGGCATTCGCAATGTGTATCGCCGATTCGAGTTGTACTACAACGATCAGGTTCGCTTTAACATCGACAGCAAGCCGGGACAAGGGACAAAAGTGTGTATCGAAATTCCGGTCAAACGGCTTCAACACCAGGGAGGATAATCAGGGGGGAAAGAGCCATGAGATTCAAGGTGTTATTGGTGGATGACGAGCCGGCAGCATTGGAGGGGATGCAGCTGTGGATCAACTGGCCGGAGCTGGGCTTTGAGATATGCGGGACTAGCAGCAACGGCGCGGAGGCGCTGGAGAAGATCGGCCAGCTGCAGCCGGACCTAGTTGTTACCGATGTGCGGATGCCGGGAATGGATGGACTGGAAATGATCGAGGCGTGGCAGAAGCAGAATACCCGACAGGTCAGCTTTGCGATCATAAGCGGATACAGTGAATTTCAATATGCACAAAAAGCGCTCCGCTTTGGTGTCACCCGGTATTTGCTGAAGCCGATTGACGAGGAGATCGCCGCCGAAGAGCTCGGGGCGATCTATCAGGAGCTGGTGGAGGAGCAGGAGCGTCAACGCATCAGCCGGATCGCTTCCTATGAGGAGACAGTGGGTCTGCTTAAGGGATGGCTCCATCCCTCGCCGGGGCTCCCTCGGGATGAGGGGCGGATCGCTGCGCTTTCGAGCCTGCGGAAGGCGTGGAATGTGTGTCTCATTCAGCCAAGAGACAGCTGCTTTGCCGAGACCCGGGAGCAAGTTGCCGCCTATGTCGGGGAGAGGGAAGCCATGTATCTCATCGATCTGGACTATAGCGGCTTGGATGAGGGCCTTCTGGCCCTGGTGTACGGATTTCATCCCGGCGAGGATGGGCCGGACGGCGCTAAATGGATCAGCGAACTGGAGAGATTATGCCGCAGTCTTGGAGTCGTCGCATCGGCGGGGCAGGGCGTGACAAGCCTGCAAGAGATTCCAGCTGCGTTCAGACAGGCTCAGACAGCGATGCAGCATCAGTTTTATGCGGAAGGCCCTGCCGGGATTATGGAGTATCGTAACGTGGCTGCGCTGAAGTTCCACCGCAGGTACGATCAAACCGAGCTGGTGGATCGCATTATAGGGGCGATTCAACTGCTGGACAAAGGGGGCTTGGAGGAAGGGCTGTCCGAGGCGGAGCGTAGGTTCCGGGAACTTTACCTTACGCCGGACATCGTGCGTAAATTTGGGATTCATTTGTTTTATCTCATGATGGAACACCTGGAGGAACTCCCGGGCAAGGCGGTGGAACTGCAAAGCAAATACGACATTCCCGGTACAGTTTCGGCGGTGCCAACCCTGCGGGAATTAATGGACCGGATCCAAGCGTTAGGGATAGAGTGCATCGATGGGCTTCTGATGGACAAAGCCCAACGGTCCCAGGGAGTCATTCAAGACATCAACGCCTATATCCGGGAGCATTACCGTGAGCCTTTGACGATTAAAAAGTTAGCGGAGGTGTTTTACCTTCATCCGGTTTATTTGGGCCAATTACTCCAGAAGAAGAACGGCGTTTCTTTTAACGAAATGATCCATAACTTTCGCATTGAAGAAGCCGTTGGGCTGCTCCGGGACGGAAGCTTAAATAACGGGGAGATTGCCGAGCGAGTGGGGTACGCGAACTATGGCCAATTCCTGAAGCAATTTGAAAAAAGATTACAAATGTCGCCTAATGAGTACAGAAACAGGAACTGAAATTTTGAAGATGGAACCTTTAATTGTGAACTAGTTGTGGCTGGGTAGCGCTCTTAGAATTAAAGATAAGTTGATGAAAGGGCTTACAAAATAGCTTAAACATCAACAAATCATTACGGAGGTGCTTTACATGGGGGGCAAGACCAAATCAATGCTCCGGCTCAGCGTTATCCTGCTCTTATCGCTCAGCGTCATCCTAGCGGGATGTGGCGGCGGTAACAAAACTACCACAGCCGAAACCAACACCGGCAATACGGGGACTACAGGGAACAATGCCGGAGATAAAGTCGAACCGCTTGAAATCACCGCGTTTATCGGGGAAGCCGGCCAACAGCCGACGCCGGACAACAAGATTTACAAGAAGATTAAAGATGAGCTGGGCGTCACATTCAAATTTGAATTTCTTGCCGGGGACATTGACCAGAAGCTTGGCGTTATGATCGCAGGCTCTGATTATCCCGATATTATGACCGGCAATACGAAGTTGACGGCAGCAGGGGCTTATATCCCTTTGGAAGATCTGATTGAAGAACATGCACCGAATTTGAAGAAGCACTATGAGAAATATTGGAACATGATGAAGGACCCGAATGACGGTCATATTTACATCCTGCCAAACTACGGGGCCTATAACGGGGAAGTCAGCACAACTTGGTATTCGGGTCCGGCTTTCTGGATCCAAAAGGCTGTGCTGGAGGAGGCAGGATATCCTCAAGTCAAAACGCTTGATGAATATTTTGATCTGCTCATCAAGTACAAGGAGAAACATCCAACGATCGATGGCAGCCCAACGATTGGTTTCGAAATTCTGAACTATGACTGGAGAAACTGGGGACTGTTTAATGCGCCGCAGCATCTGATCGGACACCCGAATGACGGCGGCGTTGTCGTGAAGGACGGCAAAGCGGAGATTTTCGCCGACAAGGATTATGCTAAACGGTACTACAAGAAGCTGAATGAAATGAATGCCTTAGGTCTGATCGATAAAGAGACATTTACACAAAACTATGACCAGTATCAAGCGAAAATTTCCAGCGGTACGGTGCTCGGATTTTTTGACCAGCACTGGAACTTCCAAGATGCCGAGAATGTGTTAATTACGGCGAAGAAGCATGAAAGAACCTATGTCGGTTTGCCGCTGGTTTACGATACAAGCATTACAGACCATTATCTGGATCGCCCGGCACTGAACCTGAACAATGGCTTTGGGATCAGCGTAAATGCTGGGGAAGATAAGGCGATCAAAATTCTTAAATTCTGGGATCGCCTGATCCAGGAAGATTGGCAAAAAATCATGTCTTGGGGGATTGAAGGCGAAGACTACATTGTTACCGAAGAAGGCCGCTTCATGAAAACCCAAGAGCAACGCGACAAGTTTACGGATGCGACTTGGAAACTGGCGAACAAAGCGGATACGTTGCACAAATTCAGTCCGAAAATGGAAGGGTATTTCAGCGATGGGAATGCTACCGATGCAGCAGCCCAACCTGAAGAATACCAAGCAGGGCTGGAAGAGTACGATAAAAAATTCTTGGCCGCTTATGGATATAACAGCTATGTTGACTTCTTTACACCAGCACCGGAAAACGAAGTTTCTTATCCGGCATGGTCGGTTGACTTAGTGGAAGGTTCGGAAGCCAAGGTAGTGAACACCAAGCAGAATGATTTGTCTACGAAGTATCTGCCTAGAGCGATTTTGGCCGACCCGGCTGATTTCGATAAGGTATGGGATGAATACGTGGGAGAAATCCGTAAGCTCAACATTAAAGCTTACGAAGACCGCATTAACGAAGTGTTGCAATGGAGAATTGACAACTGGTCCGTGAAATAATCCAGGGATTCAATCGAAGAATGGAAGGCATCTAAGCCTTCCATTCTTCGAAATCTTAGGCTTTGTGGGGAGAACAAAATATGGATGAGACCTTAATGGACAAACACGCCGTCCCGAAAGCGAAAAAACGAAAACAACAGCAAATAACCTGGTCCCTGATCAAGAGTCAACGGCAGTTGATCTTCATGTCGGTTCCGTTATTGGCTTATATTATATTGTTTGCTTATGTCCCGGTGTGGGGCTGGACGATGGCGTTTCAAAATTACAAGCCGGCAAGAAGCTTTGGTCAGCAGGAATGGGTCGGGTTCAAGCAGTTCAAGTTCCTGTTTACGGACGACAGCTTCCTTCGGGTGCTGCGCAATACGTTGGGGATGAGTATCATCAACCTGGTGCTGGGCTTTGTCACCGCAATCGCTCTGGCCTTGCTGCTGAATGAAATCAAGAACATTTTCTGGAAAAGAACGGTTCAAACGATCTCGTATCTTCCGCACTTTCTATCCTGGATCATCGTCACAGGGATTGTTGCGACTTCCCTTGCTTCCGATGGCATTATCAACGATGTTCTGATGCGGCTGCATCTGATCAAGGAGCCGATTCTATGGCTTAGTGAAGGCAAGTATTTCTGGGGCGTCGTTGGTGCCTCTCATGTCTGGAAAGAGGTTGGCTGGAACACGATCATTTATTTGGCGGCGATGGCGGCGATTGACCCGTCATTATACGAAGCTGCGGATATCGACGGAGCCAGCCGATACCGGAAGATGTTGCATGTCACGCTTCCCGGCATTAAGCCAACGATTGTCATTCTGCTGATTATGTCCATCGGACATATCCTGGAAGCCGGCTTCGAGGTGCAATACCTGCTCGGGAACGGTCTGGTGGTGGACTGGGCAGAGACGATTGATATCTTCGTGCTGAAATACGGGATTGCCCAAGGCAACTACTCCCTGGCAACCGCCGGCGGGATCTTCAAAACGGTCGTTAGCGTAACCATGCTGCTCCTTGCAAACTGGACCGCCAAACGACTAGGGGAAGAGAGGCTGTTATAGAGATGGCAAACCAATCCATTACCCCAGAGCGAGTATCTGCAGCTGCTTTGCCACGTCGGGTCGGACGCGGCAAGGTGGAGCCGGTGATTTTCCATACGCTGAATACGATCTTCATGATCTTTCTCGTCGTCGTGACGCTGTATCCGTTTCTGAACACGATTGTGGTATCGCTTAACGCGGGGAATGATACGATTCGCGGAGGACTCTACCTATGGCCGAGACAATTTACGCTGCAGAACTATAAGGCGATTTTTGTTTCCGGCACGATTTACGATGCTTTCCTGATCTCGGTGGCGAGAACGGTGTTATCTACGATTCTGAACATCTTCCTGACAACGATGCTCGCCTATACATTGAGCCGAAGGGAATACGTGTTCCGCAAGCCAATTACGTTGATTTTCGTGCTTACGATGTATTTTAATGCGGGGTTGATTCCCGGGTACTTCCTGATGAAGGATTTACATCTGATCAACACGTTTTGGGTTTATGTCGTTCCTACGATGATCAGCGCATTTAACCTGATTGTCATCCGGACGTATATCGGCACCATTCCCGAAAGCTTGGTGGAGTCGGCGAGAATTGACGGGGCAGGAGACTTCAAAATCTTCTGGACCATCATCTTCCCGCTGTGCAAACCGGTATTAGCGACGATTGCGTTGTTTGTGGCTGTCGGCGCGTGGAACTCCTGGTTTGATGCGTTCCTGTACACGTCTTCGAGACAAGAGCTCAGCACAATGCAATATGAGTTGATGAAATTGCTCTCTTCCAGCATGAATGCCAACAGCAATCCGGCGGTGGCTAACGGGGCGGGCATGACCCAGGATACGGCGGCTTCCATGGTTACACCGTTATCGATTCGGGCTGCGGTTACCGTGGTGGCATCCGTTCCAATTCTGCTCGTATATCCTTTCATGCAGAAATATTTCGTGGTTGGCCTGAATGTTGGGAGCGTTAAAGAATAGTTGTTTTATTTCGTGAACCGTTCGTACGAGTATTTTCCCAAGCGTGGCAGAGGAGGAATCTTCATGAATCCAACGTTCCATTCCGTACCGGCATTAAAGGAACTGTTTGCGGCGGACTTCAAAATTGGAGCGGCGGTCAATCCGACGACGATCCGGACGCAGAAGGCATTGCTGGCGTATCACTTCAACAGCCTGACTGCGGAGAACGAGATGAAGTTCGTCAGCGTGCATCCTAAGGAACAGACCTATACCTTCGAGGACGCGGATCGGCTGGTTAATTTCGCCCGAGAGCACGGCATGGCCATGCGGGGGCATACACTGGTGTGGCATAATCAGACGTCTGACTGGTTGTTCCAGGATCGCCAAGGCGCGGCGGTTAGCAAGGAAGTGCTGCTCGGCAGGCTTCGGGAGCATATTCATACCATAGTAGGCCGGTACAAGAACGAGATCTACGCCTGGGACGTCGTCAACGAGGTCATCGCGGACGAAGGGGAGGCGCTGCTGCGCACTTCCAAATGGACGGAAATCGCGGGACCTGAATTTATCGCTAAAGCGTTCGAGTATGCACATGAGGCGGATCCACAGGCGCTGTTGTTTTATAACGACTACAACGAATCGAATCCTCTGAAACGCGATAAAATTTACACACTCGTTCATTCGCTGCTGGAGCAAGGGGTGCCGATCCATGGCATCGGATTACAAGCGCACTGGAACCTGTACGATCCATCGTTGGATGAGATTAAGGCAGCGATTGAGAAGTATGCTTCGCTGGGGTTGCAGCTGCAGCTGACGGAGCTGGATATCTCGATGTTCCGCTTCGATGACCGGCGAACCGATTTGACCGCGCCAGAGCCGGGGATGCTGGAGCAACAGGCCGAGCGTTATGAAGCCGTGTTCCGGCTGTTGCTGGAGTATCGTGACGTCATCAGCGGCGTTACCTTCTGGGGAGCGGCGGATGATTATACCTGGCTGGACAATTTTCCGGTGCGCGGCCGGAAGAACTGGCCGTTTCTGTTCGACGCCCAGCACCAGCCGAAGGCAGCTTATCACCGTGTGGCGGCATTGGCTGCGGAGCAACGAGCATAACGGTACGCATACAGGGAAAGCAACGATATAAGGAAAACGCTTTATTCTGCTAGCGTTTTCGGTGTAAAATGAGAGAGGCCCTTCTGGTTGGAAGGGCCTCTTTTGAAGTATACAGAACCTGTTCAGAATCTGGACCTATCGAACCTTAGGAGGGAAATTCGATGAAATATCGGGAGCTTGGAAACACGGGTCTTCAAGTCAGCGAAGTGAGCTTCGGCACTTGGGCCATCGGCGGAAGCTGGGGCAACACGAATGATGATGAAGCCCTAAAGGGATTGGATAAAGCGATTGGAGAAGGCGTTAACTTCTTTGATACGGCGGATGTCTATGGTGACGGACATGCGGAACAATTGCTCGCCAAAGCGACCAAGGGGAAGGAAGACGAAATCTATATCGCGACCAAATTTTGCCGGGCCGGCGATATTCATGACCTGGAGACGTATTCCGAAGCGCGGGTACGGGCTTATTGCGAAGCCAGCCTCAAACGGTTAGAGCGCGAGCGTATCGACCTGTATCAGATCCACTGCCCGCCGTTGGCTGTGTTGAAGGACGGCCGGGTCTTTGAGGTGTTGGATAAGCTGCAACAAGAGGGGAAAATCCGCCACTACGGCGTAAGCGTAGAGACGGTGGAGGAAGGGCTGTTCTGCCTAGGAGTGCCGGGAGTTAAGGCGCTGCAGGTCATCCTGAACCTGTTCCGTCAGAAGCCGCTCGCAGAGCTGCTGCCGAAGGCACACGAAGCCGGTGTAGGCATCCTTGTGCGGCTTCCGTTGGCCAGCGGTCTGTTGACCGGTAAATTCACGCCGGACACGACATTTGCGGCCGACGACCACCGCAACTTTAACGCGAACGGCGAGCAGTTCAACGTCGGTGAGACGTTTGCCGGCTTGCCGTTCGTTAAAGGTGTTGAGCTGGCGGCCCAGCTCCGCTGGATCGCCGAAGGACGCGGGGACATGGCCCGCGCGGCGATGCGCTGGATTCTAGACCAGCCGGAAGTTTCCTGCGTGATCCCGGGCTTCCGCAACGTGCGTCAGGTCGAGGACAACCTCGGCGCGATCGACGTGCCTTCCTTCAGCAAGGAAGAGTTAGAGCGGCTGGCCAACTTCTACCAAAACGAAGTTGCGCAGCATATCCGCGGGGCGTATTAAAGCGAAATCACCTTATTCACCGAGCGTGGCCATCAAATTGGCGTGATTCCCGGGAATAAGGTGAATGATTCGAGAAAGCCTCCCATCATTCGCCTTGAAATCAGGCTTGATGGGGGGCTTTTGCGCGTTCTGCGGCGGCCGATTGCTCCAAGCGCAGCGTGTCGCGCCAACTGCAGTAAGTCGCCCATGGACTGCCGTCGTCCAGAAGGGCCTTGCAGGTGTAAATGCCCTCTTCGATCGAATCGACGCGCCCGGCGAGCTCCAGGCGAACCGCTCCGTTCAGCAGCACCTGGTTTACGTAAGCCGGGTGCGCTTGCCCTTGCAGCACCTGTTCGGTAACGTGCAGCTGTTTGGCTGCGTTCCAGGCGGTATCGTCTTCTTCGGGCAGCGGGGTGTCCAGCCCGTACGTTTCCGGATCGATAATGTTCAGCTTCGCTTCACCGTTGCCCACCACATAGGTGCGGGTCGGCCGATCGATAAACAGGTCCTCTGAGCCTTGTGCCCCTTGGACGATCAACGCTTTCCGGTAATCCAGCTGCTCGATGAGCTGGGCCATCCGGTCGAACACAGTATTATGGTATACACCATACACCAAATAAGGCGAATCGCTGAAGTCCAGCAGCTTCTCGATCGTATTCAAGATCGTCCGCAGACCCAGCTCTTCGCGGATCGGACGAAGCTTCTCCAGCGGCGGGCACCAGACCTCAGACGGCACGAACCGGACGCCGGAGAAGTCTGCCGGGCGGGCTGCCGGCGCCCACTCCATCAAGCGGCTGTCCACGCCCAACTCGTCAAGCAGATCGGTCAGGGTCACGCCCCACTTGGGCGGGAGCGACGGGGTGCCGTGCAGCGTGACGGGTAAACCTCCTGAAGCCAGCAGAAAGGAGGTTGCAAACGTCGCCATAAAGGAGGTGGTGCGGCCGTCATAAGGTCCGGCACAGTCGAGTCCCTGAGGAATCGGCGAGCGACGGGCATGTTTGCGAAAGACGGTCACAAATGCTTTCAGTTCCGCCACGCTCTCCAGCTTGATCCGCTGTGCCATAAAGAAGGCGCCAATCTGCGCCGGAGTCGCTTGGCCGCTGATCATCAATTCGGCGGCTTCGGTTGCTTCCTCATAGGTCAAGTCGCGGGCGCCTCTTTTGCCTCGTCCTACTTCCTTCAGGATTTCTGTCATCGTCATCGGGAGCCCCCCTTTGTTTGTAAGATCGGTTCAAAATTTTAATTGCTGATGGGCTTTGACGACCGAAGTCGCCACATCCACCATCCGTTTCCGTTCATTCATCGCCCGCTTGCGCAGCATGTCGTAAGCCTCGGCTTCGGACACTTTGTTCACGTCGCACAAGATACTCTTGGCCATGTCGATCCACTTCCGTTCCTCCAGCCGGGAGACCAATTGCGCCCGTTCATTCTGCCAGGTTTGCCTCTCAAAAAAATGCCTAGCGCTGAAATGCAGCGCCCAATGCAGCTCCGATGCCGTCATGGACGGGGAGAGCAGGCCGTCAACGGGGACCTCTGTCTCACATGCCTCCAATGAGGAGCTTGCCGTCTCGGGGCTACACCACCAGAGGAGCGGGAGTGGCTTCCACTTGAGCAGCATGTTGCCCCAGCGCTGCATCCCCTCAAGCGGCATATCCAGCACCGCAGCGTCAACCTCCTTGATCCGTTTGCGAATTTGCGGCTCCTGACAGGAGGCGAAGACTTGATACCCGCTCGTTTTGAGGAAGGTTTCGGGATCAGCCAAGGGCAAAGACTTCAGGGGATCTGTCGAGGCAGTCCCGGGTAAACCGGCTTCGCGAATGACCAATAAGAAGCGCATCGAGAGGGATCCCTCCTATCCATAACGATCTGTTTCATAATCCAAGCGGTGTTTAGCTTTAAAGTCATAAAGGATCGAGATACACGAATAACTTCAACAACTGCAACTGCGAAATTGCAGCGAGGAAAGAAAACCTTACATCACATTTCAAATTTTAAAGGATAAATGTATTTTCTCGCCTTTTTTCTGAAAAATCAATACAAATGTAATGAAAACTGACATAAAAATTTTAATCACACAATTTTATGTAATGTATATTGACATAACCTCCAACCTCCTTTATAGTTAATGTCAACTCAACACTTGATTCAAATTTGTTTATTCAAAAATTCGATCGTGATCATGCCGGGTACAATGGGGTGCCCGCTAGAAGCGGCAATGGAGCCTGTCTTCGCAATCCGTAGAAATCACGTAGTGTAGCTGCGTGTCTCTAGGGGCGAAGCAGGCTTTTTGTGTTTTCTTGGTAATTTGGGAAAAGGGGAGATGGAGATGAACCAAAAGAAAAAGATGGTGCTGGTCGGTAACGGGATGGCGGGAATCCGCACGGTGGAGCATGTGCTGAAGCTGGCTCCGGAGGCGTACGAGATTACGGTCTTCGGTGCAGAGCCGTATCCGAACTACAATCGGATTATGCTGTCTTCGGTGTTGGCTGGCGGGGCAGACATGAAGGAGATTGTAATTAACGAATTGGCCTGGTACGAGGAAAATCACATCAACCTCTATCTGGGCGATGAGGTTGTTCGGCTCGATACCGATAAGCGCAAGGTCGTATCGGCCTCCGGGGTAGAAGCAGAATACGACGCATTGATTTTGGCCACGGGCTCCAATCCATTTATCTTACCGATTCCCGGGGCGCGTAAGGATGGCGTCATTGGGTTCCGCAATATCAAGGACTGCGAGCTGATGATGGAGGCCTCCCGCAAACATAAAAAAGCTGCGGTGATCGGCGGCGGTCTCTTAGGCCTGGAAGCGGCCCGCGGGTTGCTTAATCTCGGCATGGACGTCACCGTCGTGCATATCCATCCTTACTTGATGGAGCGTCAGCTCGACGAGCCGGCATCGCGGATGCTGCAACATGAGCTGGAAGCGCAAGGCATGAAGTTCCTCATGCAAAAGCAAACAGCCAGCATTTACGGCGGACGGCGGGCCGAGGGGCTGGAATTTGCAGACGGAAGCCGGTTGGAAGCGGACCTCGTTGTGATGGCCGTCGGCATCAAACCAAACATTGAATTGGCAAAAGAGGCAGGCCTTAATGTGGCGCGAGGCATTATCGTCAACGATTATCTTGAAACCAGCGCACCGGGGGTTTATGCCGTTGGGGAATGCGCTGAGCATCGCGGCATCGCCTACGGGCTGGTGGCCCCGCTCTATGAGCAAGGCAGTGTATTGGCCAAGCGGCTGGCTGGTGTCGAAACCGCCGCGTACGAAGGATCCGTCACTTCGACGAAGCTGAAGGTATCGGGAGTAGATGTTTTTTCTGCGGGATATTTCAATGATGCGCCAGGCACGCGCTCGCTGCGCCTTCAAGACGAACTGGAGGGCACGTACCGTAAAATCGTCCTGCAAGACGATCGGCTCATCGGCGCGGTACTGTTCGGCGACACAACGGACGGCCCATCGTTATTTGCCAAGATCAAAAGCGGAGAATCCGTAGCCGGGAAAGAGAAGGAGCTGCTGCTTGGGTTTACTCCGGGTCAAGCCGGGGCAGGGGCCTCGTCCCCGAATGCCCGGTTGGCCGCAATGGCGGACGACGAAATCATCTGCGGCTGTAACGGCGTCACCAAAGGCACCATCGTCGAAGCGGTGAAGGGCGGCTGCTCCAGCGTCGGCGAGATCAAAGCGTGCACGAAGGCGTCCGGCTCCTGCGGCGGCTGCAAACCGCTGGTCGAGGGACTGCTGCATCTATATGCAGAAGGCGATGTCAAAGCGGTGAAGGAAGGCATCTGCGGCTGTACGCCGCTGGGCCGTGACGAAATTGTCGCCAGCATCAAAGAGATGGGGCTCAAGAGTGTGCGCGAGGTGATGAACGTGCTGGAATGGCGCGAGCCGGAGGGCTGCTCGAAGTGCCGCCCGGCGTTGAACTACTACCTGGGGATGCTGTGGCCGGCTGAGTATGTGGATGAGAAAGAATCCCGCTTCGCCAACGAACGTTACCATGCCAACATTCAAAAGGACGGGACGTTCTCTGTGGTGCCTCGGATTTACGGCGGTGTAACCTCACCGGCTGAACTCAAGCGAATTGCGGCGGTTGCCGAGAAATACCAAGTGCCGATGGTGAAGTTCACCGGCGGACAGCGGCTTGACCTGCTGGGCGTAAAGAAGGAAAATTTGCCGAAAATGTGGGAGGAGCTCGATATGCCGTCCGGTCATGCGTACGGCAAGGCGCTGCGGACGGTGAAGACCTGCGTCGGCTCCACGTTCTGCAGGTTCGGGACCCAAGATTCCATTAGCATGGGCATTCAGCTGGAAAAAACGTTTGAACGCCTGAACACCCCCGGCAAGGTTAAACTGGCGGTATCGGGTTGCCCGCGGAACTGCGCCGAAGCCACGATTAAGGACCTTGGCGTTGTAGCTATCGACGGCGGTTGGGAGATCTATGTGGGCGGTAACGGCGGTGTGAAGGTTCGGGCGGCAGATTTGCTCTGCGTAGTGAAGACCGAAGATGAAGTGGTCGAATGGACCGCAGCGTTCTTGCAGCATTACCGTGAGCAAGCCAGCTGGAACGAACGGACAGCGCAGTGGGTTGAGCGGGTAGGATTGGACGCCATCAAGGCAGTGTTGGAGCAAGCCGATGAACGGAAAGCACTGGCTGAGCGGATTCAGGACACCTTAAGCCGGACGACAGACCCGTGGAAAGAGATTATTGAAAATCGGGAACTGCGCAAAAACTTCGAACCGCTGCAGGACGTACAGCTGCAAAATTCTTGATCTTTTTTTGGGGGGCAGATACCATGATGACTAAAATTCAAGTGGCACGGTTGGACGACATTGATCGGCGAGGTTCGCGCACGGTGTTTGTTGAGGGGAAGGAGGTTGCGATTTTCCGCCTCAGCGACGGCAGTGTTCACGCCATTGAAAACCGCTGTCCGCACAAAGGCGGCAAGCTGTCGGAAGGGATGGTGTGCGGTGCAGCCGTGCACTGTCCCCTGCACGATTGGAAGATCAATCTGCGGAGCGGACGTGTCCAAGAGCCCGACCATGGGGAGGTCACGGTCTATGAGATCGAAGTGGATGAAGCGACCGGAGCTATATATATTTCACTGTAGCGTATAGGGCGTATAGAGCGTATAGAGAATCGCAGTGCGAATAAAGGAGTGGACGAACCATGGATTACGTCAAACCAGGAGAAGTACTAGGGAGCATGATTGAGACCGGGAAAAATAAAGCCAACCTCAGCATTCTGCAGCTGTTGGTCAAGGGATTTTTGGGCGGAGCGATCCTGGCGTTCGCCACCACCTTGGCGTTTACCGCGACGCAACAGACCTCGCTGGGGATCGTGGGGGCGGTGATTTTCCCGGTTGGCTTTGTGATGATTGTCCTGTTGGGCCTGGAGCTTGTCACTGGCAGCTTCGCCTTGATCCCGCTGGCTGTGATGGAACGGCAGGCTTCGCCGGGGCGGATGTTGTCCAGCTTTGGATGGGTGATCCTCGGGCATCTCATCGGCTGTGCTGTGTATGCTGTTCTCTATGGGCTGACGATTACGAAAATGGGCACGGACCTGTCCCACCCGCTTGTGCAGATGTTGATCCAGACGAGCGAAGCGAAGACGCTGGCTTACAAGCAGATGGGCGGCAGCGGTCTCGCGCTGGTCACCATCAAGGCTGTTCTGTGTAACTGGATGGTTACGCTGGGCGTGGTTATGGCGATGACCTCGAAGTCGACGGCAGGCAAAATCGCAGCGATGTGGTTGCCGATCCTGATCTTTTTTGCACAAGGGTTCGAGCATGCGGTCGTGAATATGTTCGTCATCCCGGCTGGCATGATGCTGGGAGCGGGCGTCAGTATGGCCGACTGGTGGTTGTGGAACCAAATTCCTGTCTTGATCGGCAACTTCCTGGGTGGCGTCGTGTTCACCGGTTTGATGCTGTATGTGGCGCAAAAAGGCAGCTTGCGGCGCGGAGTAGCCGCGCAGGTTGCAGGAACGGAAATGGCTGAGCCGGATGGCCGCGCGTTGTCCGTGGCAGGGGAACGCCTATGAAGCCCCCCGGGATGGTAAGTATTATCGGAGCGGGACCCGGCGACCCCGAGTTGATCACGGTCAAGGCGATGAACCGGCTGCGGGAAGCCGAGGTCGTGTTGTACGACCGCCTCGTCAGTGAAGAGCTGCTGGCATACGCCGGGCCGTTCGCGGAGCTGGTGTACGTCGGCAAGGCGCCGGGACGCCATGCGATGCCGCAGGAGGAAATCGAGCGCTGGCTGATCCGCTACGCCATGGACGGGAAGCGGGTCGTGCGCCTGAAGGGCGGCGACCCGTTCGTCTTCGGGCGCGGCGGGGAGGAGGCGCTGGCGCTGGCCGCTGCGGGAATCCCCTATGAGGTGATTCCCGGCATCACATCAGCGCTGGGCGCGGCGGCTTCCGCCGGCGTGCCTTTGACGCATCGCGGGGCGGCCGCCTCGTTCGCCTGTGTGACCGGCAACCGCTGCCACGGCGATCAGACGCCGATCCGCTGGGACCTGTTGGCGCATAGCGTCGACACGCTGGCGATCTACATGGGCGTCAGCCAAATCGGCGCCATCCGCGAGGAGTTGCTCCGCCATGGTAAGTCGGCTTCAACGCCGGTGGCGTTGATCGAACGCGGTACGACCTGCCGGCAGCGCACGTTCACTTGTACCTTGGACGACATGCACAAGCTGGCCGCCGCCGTGAAGCTGAGCAATCCGGCGCTGATCGTCGTCGGCGAGGTGGTGCGCGTCCGCGAGCAGCTGCAGTTGTTTGAGCATCAGGCGGAGGTGTACTACGGGTCGTGAAGCGAGGGAGGTCATGCGTGGTTGCTAACTTACTACCGCCCCACTATCCCTTGCTTATAGACTAACTGCAAAAGTGCAGTTCATTTTGAGGAAAATCGGCTTTTCTGCGAGATTAAGTGTAAAAATGCAGTTGAGTAAGCGGGTTTTGAAGAAAAATGGGCCCTAGGCGGTTAAATGAACTGTACTTTTGCATTTCATCCACCGATACAAGGTACATTCGACAAGATTCGCCTGCACTTTTACATTTCGTTATACATCCGAACAGAAAAAAGGCCAAAAAGACCGCCTCATTCGTGAGGTTCCTTTTGGCCTTTTGCCTTATTCCAACGCAGCTCTGCTTAACGTCAGCAGCTCGCTGACCGTCACCAGCCGGTATCCGGCGGCCGTTAGTTCGGCGGCCAGGATGCGCACGGCTTCCACGGTTTGGGAACGGTCGTCGAAGCCGTCGTGGAATAGCAGGATGCTGCCCGGGCGGACCTGCTCCCGCGTCTTCTCCACAATGTGCGCCACGCCGGGCATCTCCCAGTCCATCGCCGCGCCATTCACCGCCCCAATCGCGGGATAGCCGAATTCACCGGAGGTGATGGTGGCCACCTCCTCGGAGGTGGCGAGGTAAGGCGGGCGGAAGACCTTCGGTTTCGCGCCGGTGACCTGCTCGATCAAATCCTCCGTCAGCTGTAGTTCCCGGCGGCATTCCTCCGGGGGAAGATCCGGCAAGTGCGGGTGCGTGTACGTATGGTTACCGATCTCATGGCCTTGCTCGTGCACAGCCTTGGCGGTTTCCGGGCTTTTCTCCATCTGTGTGCCGATCATAAAGAACGTTGCTTTGCCCTGTACCTCCCTTAGAATCTCCAAAACCTGCGGGGTGTACAGCGGATTGGGGCCATCGTCGAACGTGAAGGCAACCGCTTTATCCTGGATAGGCAGCTCGTTAATCACTTGAAAATCAGCCATTTTCTAACGCATCTCCTTCTTTATCGAAGTCCCGCGTACGACTACCGCGACCTTTTAAACCCCTGAGTAAGCCATAAAACCGCCATCGACGGGAATCATCGTACCGGTCACAAAGCCAGACGTCTCCGCATCAGCCAGCCACAATAGCGTACCCAGCAAATCCTCCGGCACGCCAAAGCGGCGCATCGGGGTATGGGTGATAATTTTGTTCGAGCGCTCCGTTAACGATCCGTCCGGGTTCGTCAGTAAGCTGCGATTCTGCTCAGTCAGGAAAAATCCCGGGGCAATCGAGTTCACGCGAATCCCGGACTCCGCCAGATGCACGGCCAGCCACTGCGTCAGGTTGTTGATCGCCGCTTTGGCCGCACTGTAGGCAGGAACCTTCGTCATCGGGCTGTACGAGCTCATGGAGGAGATGTTGATAATCGTCGCGCCGGGACGCCCAATCATTTCTTTAGCGAAAATTTGCGTCGGGATCAACGTCCCCATGAAGTTTAAATCCAGGACGCCGCGTACGCCGGAAATGCTGAGGTCAAAAAAGCTGGTGACCTCCGGATTCGCGACATCTTCCGGCCGAAAAATCTCGTTGGTTGTATTGGCGCTGGCATTGTTGCCGCCGGCTCCGTTGACGAGGATGTCGCACGGGCCAAACTGCTCTCGTACTGCGGCCTCCGCTGCCTTGACGCTCTCGGCATCCGTCACGTCGCAGGCAAATGCCGCAGCCACACCGCCATCGGTGCGAATCTGATCCACTACGGCTTCGGCCTTGGCGAGCGTGCGGTTCAAGATCGCCACTTTCGCCCCCTGACGCCCTAGTTCACGGGCCATTGCCCGGCACAGCACCCCGGCGCCGCCGGTAATGACGGCTGTTTTGCCGACCAATGCAGGATGTACTGGCAAGTTGCTCATCGGTTGCTTCACTCCTTTTTCATCATATATAAAGGAAGATTCTGGGTTAGTTTAGCTGACCGGCCTGCTTGGCATAGGCGTCCCATAAGCCCCACAGATACATGATGCCAAGCGCTCGGTCGTACAGGCCGTATCCCGGACGGCATTCTTCGCCCCAGATGTGGCGGCCATGGTCGGGACGGGCATACCCCGTGAAACCGGTGTCATAATACGCTTTCACAATACCGGCGATATCGACGGTGCCGTCTTGAGTCCGGTGTGACGTTTCCATGAAATCGCCGTTATCAAACACGCGCACATTGCGGATATGGGCAAACGGAATCCGGTCATGGAATTCATGGATCATTGCGATGATATCATTGTCCGGATTCGCCCCCAGCGAGCCGCTGCACAACGTAATACCATTGGATGGACTGTCGACGAGCTTCAGGAAGCGGCGCAGATTGTCCTGATTCGTGATGATGCGCGGCAGCCCAAAGATCGACCACGGCGGATCGTCCGGATGAATGGCCATTTTGATTCCGTGCTGCTCGGCCACCGGAACGATTTCCTTCAGGAAATACTCTAGGTTCCGCCACAGATCTTCTTCCGTAACACCCCGATACGCCTCAAACAGGGAGGTTAGATGCTCCAGCCGCTCCGGTTCCCAACCGGGCATCGTTAGCGCGCTGTTCTGGTTGATCACCTTCACCAGCTCAAACGGATCGATATTGTGGATGCGGGCTTTCTCATAAAATAACGCCGTCGAACCATCCGCCCCCGCTTTATGTAAATCCGTCCGCAGCCAGTCAAAGATCGGCATGAAATTGTAGCAGATCACCTTAACGCCGACTTTGGCGACTTTCTCAATCGTACGCTTGTAGTTTTCGATATACTGGTCGCGCGATGGCAGACCCAGCTTGATATCCTCATGCACGTTGACGCTTTCCACCACATCGAGGTGAAACCCATAGCGGTCAGCTTGCCGCTGCACCTCTTCGATTTTGTCCATCGGCCATTCTTCTCCGGCAGGCACGTCATGCAGCGACCATACGAGACCCTCGACTCCGGGGATTTGCTTGATCTGATCCAGCGTGACCGTGTCATTGCCTTCGCCGAACCAACGAAATGTCATACGCATACTTTACCTTCACCGCCTATCTGGTTATTTGGGGGAGAGCTGGATGTTAGCTTTGCTTAAAATAGTCCGGATACCGCTCCTGCAACACCGGTAAATTGGAGATGCTGAGCTGCAAATGCTCCATCATCAGCCGGTCGGCCCGATGGGCGTCGCGGGCAACAATCGCCTCATACATGTCTTGGTGCTGCTCGTAGAGATTCTCCCAATGCGGATCGGTTGTCAGCCAAAGCACTCGCGTCCGATTGAGGTGGGCGTTCATCTGCTGGATGACGTCCCAGGTACCCAGCTTGCGGCAGCCCGCAAATAGAATGCGGTGGAACTCCTCGTCCAGCGCAAACATCGCGTGATTGTCGTGCCGACGGATGCTGTCCTGCTGACGGGCCAAGTTGTCGGCCAACTCGGTCAACAACGCTTCCGGGAACTGTTCGCAGGCGAGCCGGATCACGGCACGCTCCAACTGCTCCCGCATAAACCGCGCTTCCTCCACGAGCTCGGGGTCGATTAGCGATACCCGCGTGCCGCGCTGCGGCAGGACCACCACCAGCCCTTCCTGCGCCAGCCGTACGAAGCTCTCCCGCACCGGGGTGCGGCTCACCTGAAAGGCTAACGACATCTCTTTTTCAGACAGTGTAGTCCCCGGAGGCAGCTCCAGCGTGACGATCTGTTCCTTCAGCTTGGCATATACGGCGTTACCCGCCGAACCCGTCTGTGTCAGCCATTTGTCGCTCATCCATTCACCTCCTTTGGGCCGGAGCCCTGCTCTAGCATTTGTTCTCGTTCCATCTTGCCTAATGTCCATTCTCTGCTTTGGTGCTCTTCCCAGATCCATTTAACTGCCATACTTGTATGGTAGTATGGAACTTGCTGGTTAGCAAGAGGCAAAATTGATTTACCCGCATATTTTCTACGGTATAAATTTGCAAACTTCAAAAATACAACAATTGCGCGGTTGAGGTAGGAATACCCCTGAATCCCAATTTAATAGGATAGAAGTACCTATCGATGAAAGTGGGTGGTGGAACATCCTTGACGAGCGAAGTTCTTCGATCCTTGCCCTGGTTCAACAGACCCCAGGCTACCTCTCAGTGCAAGAATTGATGGATGTCTTCCATGTCTCCAAGCGGACGATTTACTACGACATGGACAAAATCAATCACTGGCTTCGCCAAGGCGGGCTGGCTCCCGTGCAATATGTACGCGGCCGAGGCTTCTTGCTCCCCGAAGCATCGAGATCCCAGCTTCCGAGCATGGCCCAATCCGTACAGCCGCAGCAATACTATCTATCCAGCGGTGAGCGAAAGGCCTTGCTTTGCCTGAGACTCGTCAACCGGAGTACCCCCCTGTTCTTGCATGATATGGAGGCTTTGCTTCAGGTTAGCCGGGGAACCGCCCATGCGGAGCTCAAGCGTCTGAAGAAAGAGCTGGAAGATTATGCGCTAAGCATCCAGTTCGACCGGAAACAGGGCTATTTTATTCAAGGGAATGAGAAAGACATTCGGGCGGTCTTGTCTCGCTTCTTGTTCGAGCAGCTGTCGTATGCTGACTGGAATCCTTCGTCTCCTGCCTTTGACGGCCTCATTCACACGGATTTATTTCGGCGCCACTTCCCAGCGTTCCGGGAGGAGGAGCTGGCCTCCGTATACCGGATCATCGTCTCCACCGAGCAGCGGATTGGCATGGAATGGACAGATGAGACGATTCTGCATTTGACCATGCGCATTTGGTTGTCCGCCAACCGCATGAAGCAAGGGCGAACGGTACAGCTGGAGGAAGAAGAGAAGGCGGCCTTACGCGAAACGCTCCAGTTCAAGGCGGCGACGCAAATCGCTGATGAGCTTGGGGAACGGTTTGACCTTCGCGTACCGGAAGACGAGATCGGGTACTTGGCGATTTATTTGCTGGCGGCCAAAGTGAATCGAGTCGAGGTGGAATCCGACACTTGGGAGACGAAGCGACTGCGTGCAGCGACAGAGGAGGTTATTGACCTGTTCGCTAAGAACGGCTGCGTCTATTTTCAGAACCGGGAGGCTTTGGTTAAGCAGTTGTTCCTTCACGTCAAATCGATGTTTTATCGCATCAAATATGGACTCACCATCGATAATCCGCTGACGGACAAAATCCTAGAAGAGTACCGGGAAGTGTACGAGCTGACTCAAAAGTCCGCTTCCCCGCTGGAGCGGTTATTCGAGAAGCCGTTAGGCCGTCATGAGATCGCCTATCTGACGATGCATTTTGGGGGCTGGCTCAAAAGGGAGCAAGCGAAAACGGAGCATCGGAAACGAGCTGCTGTCGTTTGTGTAAACGGAGTTTCGGCTTCAAGGCTGCTTAAAAATCAGCTGGAGCAGCTCTTCCCCTCCCTGGATTTAGTGGCAGTGCTGTCCCTGCGAGAATTCGAGAAATTCACGGATCCCGTCGACCTGATCTTCTCTACGGTTCCCTTGTCGGGCTGTCAGGTTCCGGTGTTTATCTTGAACGCGGTAATGAGCGACGCCGAGAAGACGCATTTGCTAAGTCGGGTGAACCCTTATCTGGGGGTGGCTGAGGGCAGCTCTGCCTTTCCTGCGGCGCAGGAAATTGTGGATTTGGTGAGCCAACACGTCGCCATTCCCGATCGAGAGGCGCTGCTAAGGGATATCCAGCGGTATCTGTCATCAACTAAAGTCCAGCCGCCTAAATCGAAGGAGAATAAGCCAACACTTGTTGATCTGTTAAAGCCTTCACGCATTACGATTCGGGAACAGGCCTTGGGATGGCGTGAAGCAATCCGGCTTGCAGCCCAGCCGTTGCTGCAGGAAGGAACTATTACTGGCGGTTACGTACAAGCGATGATCGATTACATCGATCGATACGGGCCCTACATAATTGCCACGCCGGGGGTTGCGATCGCGCATGCCAGGCCCGAGGACGGGGCGGTTCGGGCCTCCATATCCTTGCTAGTTATTCGAGATGGAGTTCCCTTCAGTGATCAGCCGAATCACCTCGTCAATCTGCTATTCGTCGTGGTTGGCATCGATGGACAGTTCCACTTAAGGGCGCTCACCCAGTTGGCGAATCTCTTGATGGAAGAGAGGAACCGTTACGTTCTGGGGAGCACGGACGACAAAGCCGAAATGATGCATTTATTCCAACATTATTCTGATGCTTGACGGATATTTAAGGAGGATTATCGATGCGTTTTCTGGATACAAGTCTGATCTCGCTGGATGTTGAAGCGAAGGACGCGCAGGAGGCGATTCGCGCTGCCGGGCAGTTATTAGTTGAGATCGGGGCGGCTGAGGACAGCTACGTGGAAGCGATGCTGACGGCTTTTCAAGAACAGGGGCCCTATATCGTGGTCGCTCCGCACATTGCAATCCCTCATGCCAAAGCGGAGTCCGGGGTTCATGAAGCCTCGGTTTCCTTCATCCGGCTGAAGCAGCCCGTGGCCTTTGGACATCCCGAGAATGATCCCGTCGAGCTCGTGTTCGCCCTAGGCTCCTCGTCAAGCTCGGAGCATATCGATCTGTTACGCAGATTAACCACTTTACTCAATGAACCCACGAATATTGAGGCGTTGAAAGCAGCGAGAACCCCTGAGGATATCGAGGGATTGATCCAATCCTCAAATATCGAGCAGGGAGAATAACCAACACAGGAGGAATCACCATGAAGATCATCTGCGTTTGCGGTTTAGGACAAGGAACCAGCTTGATTTTACGCATGAATGTGGAAACGGTGCTAAGGGAGATGGGGATCCAGGCTGAGGTGGATCATATGGATGTCTCTTCGGCCTCAAGTATGCCGGCAGATTATATTATTACGAACAATGAGCTGGCTCGAAGCCTGCCTGACCATTCGGCACAAATCATCATCGTCAACAATTACTTTGACTTAGAGGAGATTCGGCAAAACCTGAAAGAAGCTATGTAAAAAGAAGGAGGAAGGGACAATGGATGTTTTATTCTGGATATCCAACAACATCTTTGGGACACCGGCAATTCTTCTTGGCTTCATCGTTTTATTGGGTTTACTGCTGCAAAAGAAATCGACCAGTCAAGTGATCAGCGGCACATTTAAGGCGGTGATTGGGTTCCTCATCATCTCCGCCGGTTCCGGCGTCATCGTTGGGGCATTGAACGTATTCGAGCCCATGTGGAAAGAAGTGTTCGGGCTGGAGTCGGAAAGCCTGTCGAACTTCCTTGGTCAGGAGACCTTTAATGCGCAGTTTGGCGGCTCCGTGACGATGGCGATGCTGCTTGGTTTTCTGATTAACGTGCTGTTGGCTCGGTTCACGAAGTTCAAGTACATTTACTTGACCGGACACATGATGTTCTGGACGTCCACCATTTTTACCGGAATCGTGATTCATACGGCCGGAGATTCGGTTCCACGGTGGGGGCTGATTCTGTTCATCGCGATCATCCTGGGGGTTTACTGGACCTTCCAGCCCGCACTGACTCAGCCATTCATGCGCAAAATTACGGGGAATGACAATATCGCACTGGGGCATACGTCGGCAGCAGCCGGTCTGCTCGGGGCGCTCTTAGGGAAATGGTTAGGGAACAAAGAGAATGATACTGAAAAAATCAAGGTGCCGAAGGGGCTGGAGTTTCTTCGCGATTCTAACGTCATTACGGCGTTGTGCATGGGCTTGTTGTTCTTCGTAGGCGCGGTTGTGCTCATGCTCAAAGGAACGCCGGAAGCGCAGAACTTGGTGGCTCAGTCCGGAGATCAAAACTTCATTATTTATTCGATCGTTCAATCGCTGACCTTTGCAGGCGGGATTGCCATCGTCCTGCTTGGGGTCCGGATGTTTATCGGGGAGCTCGTTCCGGCATTTAACGGGATTGCGACCAAGCTCGTCCCGGGTGCAAAACCGGCGCTCGATTGCCCGGTGGTTTATCCATATGCACCCAATGCGGTGATTCTCGGTTTCCTTGGCGCCTTCGTCGGGGCGTTAATCTGGCTGGTTGTGCTGGGGAACACGGTGGCGTACATTTTCGTCCCAACGATGATCGTGTTGTTCTTCCACGGGGCGACGGCCGGGGTATTCGGGAACTCCACCGGCGGGGTCAGAGGGGCATTGTTGGGTGGTTTCATCACCGCAACGATCGTGGCTTGGGGCCAATTCATCATGGTTCGTTATCTGATTTCCACGACGGTGCCGGACACAGCCATGTGGGCAGCCGATACGGATATGTTCATCCTCGGACCGATCATTCGCTTGCTGTCGCAGCTCCTGTTCTAAGGATGTGATCCATCGGAAGGTTACAAATCAGCTTGGGGGGACGCCGAGATGAGCTTCATACGTACGCTGGACGGGGATATCCCCAAAGATCAGCTAGGGTTTACTTATTCGCATGAACATCTCGTCTGTCGGCCTGCCTACTGGTCGGAGCGCGGGGAAGACGATTTGCTGCTGGATGATCCGGAGAAATCCAAACGTGACGTGTTTGATTTTAAGCGGCATGGCGGGGAGGCGATCGTCGACGCAACGGCGATTGATTACGGTCGAGATGTGCAGGCGGTAGTTGACATCATGAAGGAAACTGGGGTGCGCGTTATTGGGACCGCCGGGTTTAACAAGAGCTTCCTTTGGGATGCCCAGATCAAGGATGAACTGAAGCCGATCATCGGCAATTACGACACGTATTACGAATGGATTGAAGCGAAGAGCATCAACGAATTAGCCGAATTCGTGATTCGCGAGGTTGAGGAAGGCTTAGAAGGTACACCCTTCAAAGCAGGCCAGGTGAAATTCGGGACGGGGTATAACCGGATTACGCCGCTGGAGGAGAAAACGCTGCGGGCGGTTGCCAGGGCCCATCACGAAACCAAGGCCCCGATCCACTCCCATACCGAGGTTGGGACGATGGGCTTGGAACAACTTGAGCTGCTTCGCAGCGAGCGGGTTGATCTTCACTTTGTCAGCCTGGGTCACATGGATCGCAATCCAGATCCTTATTATCATGAGCAAATTGCCAAGACCGGGGCTTATCTCTCCTTCGACGGCATCGGCAAGATCAAGTACGGCCCGGAGAGCACCCGAATCGGGCTGATCCTCGAGCTCGTCCGCAAAGGCTACGCCAATCAGATCCTCATCAGCGGAGATACCGCCCGGAAATCGTATTACAAGCATTACGATTATGGGCTGGGACTGGAGTACATTATTGCTAAATGGGTTCCACGGTTTGTGGCCGAAGCGGAACAGGCGGGATTTGACGGGCAGCAGCTGGTGCATCAATTTTTTGTGGAAAATCCGGCGAACTGCTTTAGCTTCAAGCGATGAGGGGGCGTGGTGATTGATCTTTCAATACGAAAATGCCTATGACATTGCGGAAAAAATCAAGCGCATGCCCTGCGCAATCCTGCCGATCGGTGCGGTGGAGGCCCATGGCCCCCACCTGCCGCTTGGCACGGATAACCTGCTGGCCGAGCGGCTGGCGCTCCGGTTGGCTGAACGGACGGAAAGCTTGGTGCTCCCCACGTTACCGTACGGCCAAGTGTGGAGCCTGCAGAACTTCCCTGGCAGCATTAACGTCTCCAATGAGGCGCTGATCCGGATGCTGTACGACATCGGGGAGAGTTTATACCGACAAGGCCTGCGAATCTATGTCATGCTGAACGGACATCTCGGTAACGCCGTAGCGCTGAAGGAGGCTGCGCGCCTGCTTTATAAGGACATTCCCGAATTGAAGGTCTACTATTTCTTCTATCCGGGAACGAAACAGGTGATTGAGCAGGTGAGGGAAACGCCGGCGTCCCACGCATCCTACTTCCATGCCTGTGAGCTGGAGACCTCCTACATGCTCTATTTGGCGGGAGAGTATGTCGATATGGATAAAGCCGTAACGGATATTCCTCACATAGGGCTGGAAGCGGATTGCACGCCAACGCCCTGGGAGGAATTTACGTCCACCGCGGTTCTCGGCGATGCGAAGCTCGCGACCAAAGAAAAGGGCGAACAGATCATCGAAGCCGCCTTGAATGCGATGGCCGCTATGATTGAAGGGGCTAAGCAACGTTTGCCAAACGGGAAGGAGACGTGATCTATGATGCTGCATGAGTATGTGGAGCAGATCCGTCGCAGCCTCGACCAGATCGAGGAACGGGAAGCAGAGCGCATTAGACAGGCGGCTCGGAGGACGGCGGAAACGATCATGCAGGGAGGCGTGATCCACTTGTTTGGATGCGGACACTCCCACATTCTCACCGAGGAAGTGTTCTATCGCGCGGGAGGATTAGCACCGATTCATCCCATTTTGGTCGAACCGTTGATGCTGCATGAAGGAGCGGTTCGCTCGTCGGAGCTGGAACGGCAGAACGGGCTGGCTGAGTCGTTTATGCACAATCAGGACATTCGTCCGGGAGAGGTGATGATCGTGTTATCGACTTCCGGCAGGAATCCGGTGCCGGTGGATGTTGCTCAAATCGCGAAGGCGAAAGGGGCTTACACGATCGGCATCACTTCGCTCGAGTATTCGCAGAGCTGGCCGTCTCGGCATGTCAGCGGGAAACATTTATATGATGCCGTCGACTTGGTCATCGATAATCATGCGGTGAAGGGAGACGCGGTGCTGTCTTATCCGGGAGTGCCGGTACCGTTCGCACCGACGTCAACGGTGATCGGGGCTGTTATTCTGAACAGTATCTTTGCCGGGGCGATTGTGATGATGACCGATGAGGGTTATGAGCCTCCTGTATTCTTAAGTGGAAATATCGACGGGGCGGATGAGCGAAACAGGCAGTTGATCGCTCATTACCGCGATCGGATCTCTTTATTGTCCTAATTGAACCGCACAGTGAAGGTTGGCATGGATCCGGCCTTGGCTGTGCGGATTTTTGTCGTGATGGATTGATTTGGATAAATAGAAGCGCGAAATGCACATGGAAATGTGCTGGGTACCGTGTTACCTTAACGTTGAAATCACGATAAGACCAGCTGTACTCGAGAAGGAGGCGAAGGAATGAAGGAGCATCAAGGGGCTTACTGCACAGGAACGTACCGGAACTTGCTGGCTGAATACGGTTACGGGGAAGAGGCGATTCAGCGTCGATTGGATGAGACATGGGAGCAGTTATTTGAAGGAGACGAAGAAACGCGTATTTATTACCCTTCCGGCGAAGATATGGGCTATATGCTGGATACCGGCAACCTGGACGTACGAACGGAGGGGATGTCCTACGGGATGATGATGGCCGTTCAATACGACCGCCAGGATGTGTTCGATCGGATCTGGAAATGGACAGTAACCTATATGTATATGACCGAAGGGGATAACGCCGGGTACTTCGCCTGGTCCTGTGCACCGGACGGCAAGCGTCTATCCAACGGGCCGGCACCGGATGGCGAGGAGTATTTTGCGCTGGCGCTGCTGTTTGCGTCTCATCGTTGGGGCGACCGGGAGGCGCCGTTCAACTACGGCACCCAGGCTCGGGATTTGCTGCGCACCTGCCTGCATAAAGGGGAGGACGGACCAGGTTATCCGATGTGGAATCCGGACAACAAGCTGATCAAGTTTGTTCCAAACTGTGAGTTTTCTGATCCTTCCTATCATCTTCCTCATTTCTATGAGTTGTTTGCGCTGTGGGCCTACCCGGAGGATCGAGCGTTCTGGAAGGAAGCGGCTGAGGCGAGTCGGCAATATCTGCACCTGGCTTGCCACCCGGTTACCGGCCTTGCTCCGGAGTATGCATATTATGATGGAACGCCAAATAACGAACGGGGGTACGGCCACTTCTTCAGCGATGCGTATCGAGTCGCGGCGAATCTTGGCCTCGATTGGGAATGGTTTGCCGCCGATCCTTGGCAACGGGAGGCGGTGGGCAAGATTCAGGCGTTTTTCGCTGATAAAGAGCCGGAGGACTACCGCCGCTACACGATCTCGGGCGAGCCATTTGAGGAACCGGCTTTGCATCCGGTTGGGTTGCTGGCAACCAACGCGATGGCCTCACTGGCGGCCGACGGCCCCCAAGCTAAGGCCTGCGTTGATTTGTTCTGGAACACTCCCGTCCGCACCGGAAAGCGCCGCTACTACGACAACTGCCTCTATTTGTTTGCGCTGTTGGCGTTGAGCGGGAACTACCGGATATGGATGCCGAGGGGTGAGGCGTAAGGCTGAATCGGGAGCGGGCGGCTGGGAAGGGTTGAGGGCCGTTGATCTAGCTAAGATGAACGTAAAACAAAGACAGCCCTCCAAATTGCTACATCTCGTAGGTTAAAATGGATAGTGATTAACCCAAACCATTTCAGAGCTACATAGCAAAGGAGAGCTGATACTATGCAG
>Ga0310829_1000337_pt1 | contig 47137 bp, 47 predicted proteins | sample WT_ome_4_FD_202244 | JGI IMG/M metagenome (GOLD analysis project Ga0310829, IMG submission 202244) | Sorghum-adapted microbial communities enriched on wild type (WT) sorghum from Joint BioEnergy Institute, Emeryville, California, United... ...
GCACGAACCCATATTGACGGTGCCTCGTCCTTATACGGGCCGGTCAGCAGACATTCCGTGGCCGCAGGTGTTCGCAAACTGGCTGCGCAAGCCGCGGAGCGTGACCCATTCGCAGTTTCTGAAAATGCTGCCAGTCTCACTGCAATCTTACGCCTCCGTTACGGAGCCAGTCCGTCTTGTGCTTCATCATGCTGTAAATGATGTTTACAAGCCTTCTCATGACGCATATCAGGGCTTTCCTCCTGACGCTGATGTTTGCCGTTGTAATAACGAGTTCCTTTGAACAGTCGTAGCTCCCGTCCCTTCGTTGACATTGTAAATAGTTCATTGATGGGAACAGGGATGTCGAAAGCAACATCACAACGCACAAACAAGATTTCGTTGGCATAATCTCGGATTTGTTCAAGCCAAGACCGGAAGTAAACAAGCGACTTTAGGTAGGCTTCAATCCTCAATGTATTCTTTCGGGTTTTCGGAGCGTAAACCAACTTATAGGATATATGCAGGAAATGTTCACCCGTATTGATTTTAATGCGGTATTGAAATCCTCTTTCCCCCATCGTCATCCTGACCCCGTAGAAATGACAAATTCGTTTGTGGAACTCATTGAAGAAGTCCCAATAGACGTCTTGGAGTTGTCAAAAAAAGTGCAGTTTGAAAACACCCTCATATAGAAATCCCGTTACTAAACTGCTTGTGACAGCACTCTTTCGCGATAAACTGCGGGAGGCCAGCCCCCTGGATTGAAAGTGTAGTTCCGCTGTCTGTTGTAATAGATCATGATGTATCTATCTAAAGATGATCGATTTAACATACGCCATCGGATAGTGCTCCGTATTGATCTTGTACAGTTTCTCTTTCTTTAGCGTAGCAAAAAAGCTTTCCATCCTTGCATTGTCGTAACAACGTCCTGTGCCGCTCATGCTCTGAATGGCATCCCATTTAGCCAGGGAGTCTCGACATGCCTGGCTCGTAATTGGCTGCCTCTGTCGCTGTGAAAAATCATACTACGTGCATTTCTTGCTTTACAGGCGTTTTCAAAGGCCTGAATACAGTGTTTCTTGTGCATGTTGTCGTCCATGGCCAGTCCCACGATCTCACCGTTGAAACAATCCAGTACGGCAGACACATATAGCTTGCCTTCTGAACAAGGAACTTCGGTGATATTGGATAGCCACTTTTGGTTAGGTGCTGATGCGGTAAAGTCTCTCTGGATCAATTTTGACGGTCCAACGATTCCGTCTTTCACGAATGTAAGCATAGAGCTGGCATGCCCTTACTTCTTCCGGTCTTTTGCGAAAAAAACCGAGTGCATCCTTGAGGATTTCATTGGCTCGGCGCAACTCGCTGATTTCTCTTTCCAATTTGATTTCACGTGCAGTTTTTTCGGTAGTTTCATATGCGCGTCCGCTCCCGATAAACTCACCGTCACCATCTTTGTTTTCGCCAATCCTGCAAAGTAAATCAGGACACGCCTAATTGCTCGGCGGCTTTCTTTGGACCAATCTCATTGCTCAATCTTACAGCTTCTTCTTTAAAAGCTTTGTCGTATCGTTTCATTGTTTCCCGTCCCCCCGTCTGCTTTCAATTTTATTTCATACGAGGGGGTTTAGCGACTGCACTTTTATCGTAGCACTCCATCTCATCTTACAACATCACTTGAAAGTAACTCACCATTAGTTGTGTTTAATAAGAACTTTCTGCCGTAAAAGTCAGACACATAAACATCAGAACCCTTTACCATTAGGTTTTCAAACGGCAACGGGTTTTTTAAGGTAAAAACATCACTAACACTTTGAATACGCCACTTCACTTCCCCTATTTCATTAATTCCAAATACATTATTTAGATACGTAACATTGTTAGGTATCTCAAGTAATACGATTAATGTTTCATTTGCTTCTTTAACGTAGCGTATATTGTGGTCAAAAACAATTTTTTTATTGTTTACTACTAGCTCGTTTTCAAATTGGCTAAATGTTATCGCCAATATGTTCACTCCTTCATCGTAACGGTCTTGGATTTGTGAAATTACCAACACGCTGTCCCATTAAATCAAATTGTTGACCTCCGCCCTGAGAACCAAAGAGTGGATTTGCAGTTCCTGTCCGTATTCTTGTTCCTGCATCCAATTCCACATCTAATATAAATTTAGGGGTTGTGGGCAATGCGAATTTATCTTGAATTTGCGATGGAGTTAGTCCCCTAATATCATCGGCTTTCATAAGCCCTCCACCATACATACCGGAGTTTTCACCGTCATATACTCGAACAAATGTACTTTTTTCAGTTAACTCGATTTCTTGAACAAAAGTGCCCGGCTTGTATGGAGGCTCACTATAGTTCATTTCCTCCTTCCACCATTTATTTACATTTTCTGCCGATGTTTCGGAGATTTTTTTAAATTTAAGTTTTCCCGTCCCCCCTATTTTCTTTCCAACATCATCAGCGATCTTTCCAGCATCAACCGCCTCTTCAATGTTGTCGGCTCCCTTAAAGATTTTGAACAACCTTCTGCCGGCTTTGAGCAACGGGAGAACCGTCCCTGCAGCGCCAAATGCATAATCCCATCCGTCCAGTTCTTCTCCAGTGAGCAGATTTTTTCCCTGGTATAGTTCGATTATGCTTTTTCCTGTCCCGATAAATGGAACCAGATCCAGCGCCAATGATTCCCGCGTCCGCGCCTTCAGCCTGCTGATTTCTTCCCCCAGCTTGCGTGCGGCAATATATAGATGGATGGCCTCCATGTCATTCGTGTCGATCGGCTTGAACGTTCTCGGATCATAGCCCCTCTGTATGGCATAGGCGAACAAATCCGTAAAATCGATCGGCATCATCATGATGATATCGCCGCTGAAGTAGTTATTCCCTGTTGCCAGATTGTATTCCTGCACCAGATTGATGACCTGGTTGATATCGATCGTTTCCCGGAATCCGTAGGCATCCGTGTAATACAGCGTTCGGCTCTTGCCCGTCGTGACCCACTCGTAGTAGCCGGTCAACTTTTTGTAATTGGTGGCGTCCAGTTGCGGGAGTTTGGCATCCGAAGAGATGTCCTGCGCCTGCTCCAGGCTGAGCAAATATTCTTTCACCGGTCTGCCGTCTTCACTGTCCAACCATCTGGAGATCGCATCCAGCGTTTTGCGGAGATCGAATTCACCTATCGCATCGAACAACCGGACCAGCCAGGACTTCTGCTTGTTCCCCGCAATCTCTTCCGCCTTGCGCTCCAGCTTTTTCTCTGTGTCTTCATACAGCCTGACGGCGCTTAGCATCAGTTCATGGAGCTTCATCATGCGCTGTTCGAGCTGCCGCAAGTTCATCTCGGCGTTCGACGTCCGATAGCGGATGTTCCGGCGCGCCAAGATTCTGTAATCGATTCTGTATGTCATGGAATAGACGGAGCTGGTAATTTGGGAAACGTCTTTCACAAGCTGTCGCTGTCGCTCGGCCAGATGCCCAACCGCATTCAAATCAAACTTGATCGGCTGCATGGGATCGATCCTTTCAGACGGGTGACGACACAAACTGCCGCTCGCCATGTTCTTCCATTTTCATCAGTTCCATTATAGATTGAAAAGTGCTATCTACATACAGATTTGGCGCGAAATGGCAGCCAGACGCCATGAAATGCAAAAGAGGCAGGTATTCAGGGGAGATTTGGGCAGAAAAAAATGCATTTCAAACCCGAAATGGGCATGAAATGCACAAGGCTCATTTCCCTCATCCAATAGGCGACCCAAAGATCGCAACTTGCTGGTCGCCCAAAACAAACCGATTCCCTGTCCACCCCAAAGTGTTCAAGACATACCCCAGCGCATCCGCGTTATATCTACCGGCGATCTTCTGATACGCAAGCAACTGGTAAACATGATCTCCATCAAAATCGACCGGATACAAGCCGCTGAGCGGATGTACGAATCCCGAGATCGGCTGCTTCAGTTTCCCGCCCGCTTCGTAAATCTCATCCAGATACGATTTGTCCCTGCCGGAAATGTCAATGATGTATTTCACCTGATTCGGTTTGCTGACAACCTCTACTTTGTAGTAATCCCGGAACGTCACCGTGTATGGGAACCGTTCATTATACAACTTGTAATCGAACAGCATTTGCGCCACGTTATTGCGGTACGAGAAAACATAATGATACATGAACCCCCCGCTCCCGCCGGATTGGATGCTGACCAGAATGTCATTCACCCTGTTCTCGGTAAAATCGCCCAAAAATAGCGCAGGATCATATCCCGCATTTTCCCGCAAAGGCGTACGGGTAACCTGTCCGCTACTCCCATCTTGCACGACCAGCGTAATCTGCTGCACAAACGGACTGTCCGGGGTCCGAACCCCTGTCAGGTACACATTGTCCGAAACCCCGTCGCCCGTCACGTCCCCCTGTGCAAAAGCGACAACGGTCCCCGGATGGCTCGTCATCGTGAATCTGCGATAACAATCATTCATTCCGTGATCACCCTGTCATCCATGCCCTGTGATTGAAACTCGCTTTATGATATGGGCAATGGACGCATTCAGTGACTTCATATCTATTGCCAAGCTTGTGCAATCTGATCAAACCGAGCATTCGTTTGGCAAATGTCTCAACGACGCGGCACAAATCCGCAAGAAACTGGCGGACAGCGCCATGGAGCTATGCATGCAAGATTAAAACCTTCTTCGTATCATTCCCATGAAAAACAACCCATACAGCAGAATCGCATAAACAATCGGCATCACAACCGCGAGAATGATGTCCAAGGTCTTAGAACTATCGAAATTGTTCAGCATGTCTATCGTACGATACAAGGGTGGAAGGAGCCATTCGATGAATCTCAAAGCTGGTGCCACCGCATGAATGATGCCCTTGCTTGCAAACGAAATGACAATAAAGCCCAGCAGACCGCCCAGCGCGGTGTACCATTTTGGAAAATACTTTTTGGTAAACAGGAACCCGCCACACATCCCCATCAGCGACACAGCAACATGGCATAAAAAAGAGATCATAACCTCCCCTGTTTCGGGAGAGCGGTCGAATTTATCGAACACGATTGGATACACCACATAGATAATCGACAAAAAGACGTTTAAAATGAGAAGCGGCACTGTTTTGCAAATGTAGTATGATCTCAAGCCGGGCAAATGCAAGGAAGTGATCATCTGCTGCGTCTCATGCTCCAAATCAATGTATCCGAAAGCCAGCCACGCTGCTATGATGAACAGCATGCTTGTGGTAAAAGAATAGCTGGGCATGACCGGATTCGGCACGACACTATAAACAAATGCAAGGGCAAACAGATAGACCAGAAGAGGAGCAAAATATCGGTAGGATAACAAATAATCCTTGCTAAAATATCGTATCGCAGCAATCATTTCGAATCCCCCGATTTCCCCCGCAACATCCATGCCCGATCCTCTTCCGCTGGAAGAACCGAATGAACGTGACCGCCGCAATCCAATATCGCTTTCAACAAACAGTCACTCTGTTCCGAATGAACCCGAAACCAGAACCGCTTCCCGTTCTGATTGCATGCCAATATCCCCGTCTTCAGTGACCATACGGCCAACACTTCGGATTCGGGAAGCTCACATGCGATCTCTTTATGTTTGCTTGCGTTAACGGTGTTCCTGTATCGTTCTATGTGTCGTTCCTGGATTCGCCCATTCTCCAGCAAGACGATTCGATCCGCTATTTTTTCCGTCAAATGATATTCATGCGAGGTCATGACAATCGCAATTCCTTCGGCTTTCAAAGCAAGCTAGATCCGGCTCAGTTCCTCCTGCGTCTGGAGATCCAAGCCTGACAACGGCTCGTCCAACAGCAGAATATCCGGAGGTTCAATGATGGATTGCATCAAATTGATCTTCTGGATCATTCCTTTGGAGTATTGGCGAATCGGCCTTCTGGATGCTTCACGATCCAGCTTGAAAATGCGAAGCAACTCCTCGATTCTTCGTTCCAGCGCATCCTTGGGAATTCCCCTGATCAATCCCATGAAACACAAGTATTCATATCCGGTAAACCGCACTTTCGGAAAACGGTCGGGCACATACCCAATCTTCGGTTCCGGGTCCCGGCGATGAACTTCCCTCTTGCCTTCGGACAACGTACTGAGGCCTCCGATCATTTTCAGCAGCGTACTTTTTCCGACACCATTTTCCCCAATGACAACAAGCGCCTCTCCCTGATGAATCGCCAGATCCAGGTTCTGGAGAATGGTTCTTCCCGCCAGACGCTTTCCTGCTCCCCGAAACGATATCAATGGCGTTGACATGTCATGAGCTCCTTGCACGAAATATGAAATTATTGGAGTCTTTTAATCAAATTCTGGCTACTTCAGTATACCAGACCCTTCTTGGACGTAACACTTTGAGGGTTACTTGGCCACCATGGAACAAGAAAAAAATACATCACCCAAGTCTACAGACCGCATGGCGATGTATTCATAATCTGCAATCTACTATTTATAGCTTCCGTCCGTCTCACTCCTCACCCTTCGCCACCGGATTCTCGCTGTACGAGATCCAATCGCTCCAACTCCCCGAATACAGCCTTACGTTGCGAAAACCCGCTTCCTCCAGCGCTAGCACGTTCGGACAGGCGGTGACGCCGGAGCCGCAATAGACGATCAGCCGGTCGTCCGGTTGCAAATCGGCAAAGCGCGCGCGTTGTGCCTCGCCATCTTTCCACGTACCGTCTTCGCGAAGGGCGTCTTTCCAGAATCGGTTGATCGCGCCGGGGATGTGCCCCGCCACGCGGTCGATCGGCTCGACTTCCCCGCGATAGCGCGAACCTTCGCGGGAATCGATCAACCGATCGGTGCCTTCGCGCATCGCCTGCCGGACATCGTCGACACTCGCCAGCATGCCCGGCTTCCTCCGCACCACAAACTTCTTGGGCACCCGCAGCGGCGGCGTGGCGTCCGTCACCGGAAAACCGGCGTTTTTCCACGCGCTAAATCCTTGATCCATCACGTACACATTTTCGTGCCCCATATACCGCAGCAGCCACCAGAGACGCGCGGCCATCGCGCCGCCTTGATCATCATAGGCGACAACCCTCACGCCATTGTCAATTCCCAGACTGCCCAATTTGCCAGCCAGCACATCCAGGTCCGGCAGCGGATGTCTGCCGCCATGTTCGCCCACTGGACCGGACAAATCCGCCTCCAGATCCAAATAAGCCGCACCGGGAATATATCCGGCTTCGTAAGCTTTCCGCCCGGCAGTCGGGTCGCCCAACTGGAACCGGCAATCGACGATCACCTGCTGATCTTCATACAACCGGGCCAGCAGCCATTTCATCGAAACAATATTCCGCATGTTCAACATCCACTCCCGCTCCGTTATCCGAATCTCCGTCTATTTTACCATGGAATGTCTTCCGGCGTCCGCTTCAAACCCATTCTGCTATAGGCAACTGCCATACTTGTATGGTAGTATGGTAGTGTTAGGGGGAAATCGTGATGCATCCACCATTCGGCGCCCGGGAACACAACGCCCGGGACAGTGTCTACCTGCAATTGAAAAATCTGATTATCACCCTGGCGTTGCCGCCAGGTACGTCGCTGTCCGAACAGGAGATGGCTGCAAGGTTTCAGGTCAGCAGGACACCCGTCCGGGAAAGTTTCGTGCGGCTGGCGCAGGAGGGACTGTTGCAGGTGCTGCCCCAGCGTGGCACCTTCGTATCGCTTATCGATACCGAACATGCACTGGAAGCCCAATTTGTGCGGGAGCAGTTGGAACCTGCGATCGTGCGGCTGGCGTGTGAGTCGTTTAGCGAGACTGATTTGGCCGAGTTGGACGCGAACCTGGACGCCCAGCAAGCCGCGCTGGACGCCCGTGATGAAAACCGGATGTTCGAGCTGGACGAGCGTTTTCACCGGACGCTATTTGCAGGCTGCGGCAAGCTGAACACCTGGAACCTGCTGCTGCAAGCCAAAATCCACCTCAACCGCACCCGCCATCTGTCACTCGCACCGGACCGCGACTGGCAACATCTGTACATCCAGCACAAGGCGATTGCCGATGCCATCCGGCGCAAGCAGGCGGATGAAGCGGAACAGGTGATGCGGGCGCATCTGCAATTGGCGGTTACAGACCTGGCGGAACTCAAAAAGCAGTATCCCCATTATTTCAAGTAAGGACGGGATCGCAGCATGAAAATGGTTTTTCGCTGGTTCGGCGAAGGCAATGACACCGTTTCTCCGCAGCAGATCAGGCAAATTCCCGGCGTTGAGGGACTGGTCTGGTCGCTGCACGATGTACCCGCAGGCGAGGAATGGTCCCAGGAGCGCATCCAGCAGGCGCTCAACCAGATCAGGACGGCAGGCTTCCACGGTGAAGTGGTCGAGAGCGTAAATGTACACGAAGACATCAAACTGGGTTTGCCCTCACGTGACCGATACATCGAAAATTACAAGCGGACAATCGAGAAATTGGGGCAAGCCGGCGTCAAAGTCATCTGTTACAACTTCATGCCCGTGTTTGACTGGATTCGTACCGATCTGTTCCGGGAACTCGAAGACGGCTCGACGGCGCTGTTCTTCGAGAAATCCCGCATTGACGGCGTTGATCCGTTTGAACTGGTGAAGCTGATCAACGGGGACCACAGTTTGACGATGCCCGGCTGGGAACCGGAACGGCTGGCCAAACTGTCCGAGCTGTTCGAGGCCTATCGCGGCGTCACGGAAGAACACCTATGGCAAAACCTGGCCCATTTCTTGCAGGAAATCGTACCCGTCGCGGAACGCAGCGGCATCCGCATGGCCATCCATCCGGACGATCCGCCGTGGTCCGTATTCGGCCTGCCGCGCATAATCACCAACCGGGAAAACTTAAGCCGGCTTTTGAAAATCGTGGACAGTCCTTCCAACGGGATTACGCTGTGCAGCGGCTCGCTGGGCGCCAATCCGGCCAACGATATTGCCGCGATGGCCCGCGAGTTTGCAGGTCGCATTCCGTTCGTCCATATCCGCAATGTGCGCGTATATGACAACGGAGACTTCATCGAAACTTCCCACCGCACGCAGGACGGAACCGTGGACATCGCGGGCATCTTGCAAGCGCTCCATGAAACCGGCTTTGACGGCTACTGCCGTCCGGATCACGGCCGCCATTTGTGGGAGGAGCAGTGCCGTCCCGGCTACGGTTTGTATGACCGGGCGCTTGGCATCATGTATTTGTGGGGCTTGTGGGACGCCTACAGCAAACAAGCTGGCAAGGAGGCGGCTAGCGCATGACGCAAACGCAAACCGCATTGCCGAAACACGAGGGGCTTGTCGGCAAAGTCGCTGTAGTCACCGGTGGATCGGGCGTCTTGTGCAGCGCCATGGCTCGCGAATTGGGGCGCCAGGGCGTCCGGGTGGCGGTGCTGGGACGCACGGTCGGCAAAGCCGAAGATGTCGCCGCGCAAATCCGTGCGGAGGGCGGCGAAGCGATCGCCGTCACCTGTGATGTGCTGGATGTGAACAGTGTTCGCCAGGCCGAACTGGAAGTGCGCAATCGGCTCGGTCCCTGCGACATCCTGATCAACGGCGCAGGCGGCAACCATCCGAGCGCCAACACGACGAAGGAAATTTTTCACCCGGACGATTTGGGATTGCCTGATGTGACCACATTTTTCGATTTGAGCATTCCGGGCTTCCGTCAGGTGTTCGAGTTGAACTTCATCGGTACGCTCATTCCGACGCAAATTTTCACCCGCGGCATGATTGGACGTTCTGGCGGGGTGGTCATCAACATCTCGTCAATGAGCGCGCCGAGTCCGATGACCAAAGTTCCCGCATACAGCGCCGCCAAAGCCGCCATTGACAATTTTACGCAATGGATGGCCGTTCACTTTGCCGAAGCGGGCATCCGCGTCAACGCCATCGCGCCAGGCTTCTTCCTCACCGAGCAGAACCGTACGCTGTTGACCCATCCGGATGGCTCATTGACCGAGCGCTCCCGGAAAATCATCTCCCACACGCCCATGCGCCGGTTCGGCGTTCCGGAAGATCTGCTTGGCACGTTGCTGTGGCTCGCCGACGACCGCACTTCGGGATTCGTCACCGGCATCGTCGTCCCGGTGGATGGCGGATTCATGTCCTATGCGGGAGTTTAACCGACAGTACATTGGCCTGATTCATAATGAACCATAAATACGCAGCAGCGCCGATCGTATGCCGCCAAAGCAGCGGATGCGACGGCGCTGTTTGTGTTTATGGAGCGGTTAACAAGAAAAATTTGATGACCCCGGCTAGGCGCGTTTGCGAGCATGGTCCAATCGAGTATTCTCCAACCAATCCGCAAACTTGGAAACAGGCCACGTAAACAATCGGTGACTCCGCCGCCTGTTTTTCCACCCATCAGCCAGACTATGCCTTTTTCCTCGTGTAATATGTTTTTAATGTAAAATATAGAAGAATATTGATATTTTGTGTCGTATACAATTTGATATCGATTTTTCCCGCGGTCATTGATCCGCACACCGAGTTTGTCCTGTTCCGATGAATCGGATCAATACGTACAAGAGCTGGACCAGAAAGCCGAAATGCTGGCCGACGCGATCCATCAAGCGATCGAGGCGGCGGCCGATTTCCCGGATCTGGCGGACAACGTCTGAGCGATGAAGAAAAACCGTCCTTGCTGCTGGAGGAAGCCATCGCCTATTTGAGGTATCTTCCATAACAAACAAGCCGCGAAGGAGCGAATCCGGAATGGGATTGAGATCGGAAACGTTGGGGAATGTATTGAAAATATTCATCTGGGTACTTTTGATCCTGTCGGTATTCGATTTTCTATTGACACTGCCCCTCTTCGGAGATGCAGAAAATGAAAACATCTTGTACTTCATCTTAATCCTGAACTTGTTCAAGTTCATCGTCGGACTCATTAACATTGTTCTGTTTCTGATATGGATTTTCAAAGTCCATGTCGATTTGAACAACCTGTTCCCCGACTATTCGCGTTCGCCGGGACACGCATTGGCATGCATGATGATACCTTTTTACAACTTGTATGGCATACCCTCGACTTTCTGGAGAATCGGCACATGCTTCGTAGCAAAGTCTGCAAATCTGCACCGGGAAGGACGCTGGATCCGGGGACTTGCCGGACCGGTATTGATTGTGATTTGGCTATCCTTGATTTTGGACAAGATTGACGCCCGAATGGAAGAGATCAGCGCATTACTCTGGCTTCTCATGAGTGTCGTTGTAATAATCCAGTTTTGGATATATTTGATGTTGGCCGTTCAGATTCAAAACGGGTTGAAAACTGCGGCTGATGAACAGGTGACGCCAACCGGGCACGCCAATGGCACGTACAGCTTGTAAACGCTGTATCCGGCGATTGCGCTCAGAACCGGCAATGCCGATACATCGACCCTGCAACCAATCGATGTGCGCGTACAATGGGTTCCCCTGTCCAAATGCAAAAGCAGCGAGAACATCATGGTTCTCGCTGCTTTATTGCTGTCAGGAGCTTATTTCAAACCTTTCAGGTTGTAGAACGCGGCTTTGCCGCCATATTGCGCGACAGAACCCAGTGCGTCCTCGATGCGGAGCAACTGGTTGTACTTGGCCACGCGGTCCGTGCGGGACGGTGCGCCCGTCTTGATTTGACCGGCATTGGTTGCCACCGCGATGTCGGCGATCGTGCTGTCTTCGGACTCGCCGGAACGGTGGGAGATAACTGCCGTATAGCCTGCACGCTTGGCCATTTCGATGGCATCAAACGTTTCGGTCAACGTACCGATCTGGTTCACCTTGACGAGGATCGAATTGCCGATGCCTTTTTCGATGCCTTGCGCAAGACGCGAGGTATTCGTCACGAACAGGTCGTCACCGACAAGCTGCACTTTGCCGCCCAGTCTTTCGGTGAGCAGCTTCCAGCCTTCCCAATCGTCTTCGGAGCAGCCGTCTTCGATGGAGATGATCGGATACTTCTCCACCCAGCCTGCCAGCAGATCCACAAATTCGGCAGGCGTAAACGACTTGCCTTCGCCTTCCAGATGGTATTTGCCGTCTTTGAAAAACTCCGTAGATGCGACATCCATGCCCAGGAAAACATCCACGCCCGGCTTGTAGCCTGCTTTTTCGATCGCTTCGATGATGGTCGACAGTGCTTCCTCGTTGGAGCCAAGGTTCGGCGCAAAACCGCCTTCGTCGCCGACAGCCGTATTCAGGCCTTTGGCTTTCAGCACCGATTTGAGCGCATGGAAAATTTCCGCACCTGCACGCAACGCTTCCTTGAAGGACGGCAGTCCGACCGGCAGAACCATGAACTCTTGCACGTCGACGTTGTTGTCGGCATGTGCGCCGCCGTTCAGGATGTTCATCATCGGCACGGGAAGCGTCTTGGCATTGAAACCGCCGAGATAAGTATAAAGCGGAACCGCCAGTGCATCTGCCGCAGCGCGTGCAACGGCCATCGAAACGGCCAGGATCGCGTTGGCGCCCAGATTGCCCTTGTTCGGCGTGCCGTCCAGATCGATCATCGTGCGGTCGATCCGCACCTGGTCGAGCGCGTCCAGACCGATAATTTCAGGCGCAATTTTTTCGTTAACATTGTTGACGGCATTGATGACACCTTTGCCCAGGTAACGGGATTTGTCCCCGTCACGCAATTCAACAGCTTCATACGCGCCGGTGGAAGCTCCGGAAGGAACGATGGCACGGCCAAATGCGCCGGACTCCAGGCGGACTTCGACTTCCACGGTCGGATTGCCCCGGGAATCAAGCACTTCGCGTGCATAGACATCGGAAATGATGGTCATGCTTGGTTGACACTCCTCTACTCATATATAAATTTTCACATTAATGCTATTGTATCAAACTTTGGCCCGTCATTTCTTGCGGTTTGGGCAGATTCATCAAATCCAGCAGCGTCGGGGCCACATCGGCCAGGATGCCGCCTTCCCGCAGGCGGATGCCCTGCTTGGTCACGATGCATGGCACCGGATTGGTGGTATGTGCTGTATGAGGCCGTCCCGATTCGTCGATGACCATGTCCGCATTGCCATGATCGGCAATGATGACGGCGATGCCGCCTTTGGCCAATACCGCCTCGACCACTTTACCGAGGCATTCATCCGTCGCCTCGACCGCCTTGATCGTCGGTTCCAGCATGCCGGAATGGCCGACCATGTCCGGATTGGCAAAATTCAAAATGATCGCGTCGTGACGGTCCGCTTCGATTTCCTGCACGGCCGCTTCCGCCACTTCATAGGCGCTCATTTCCGGCTTCAGGTCATAGGTCGCCACCTTCGGCGAATTGATCAGGATGCGGGTTTCGCCTTCAAGCTGGATGTCGCGGCCACCGCTGAAGAAGAAGGTGACGTGCGGATACTTTTCCGTTTCCGCAATGCGCAATTGGCGCTTGCGATGCTGCACGAGCACTTCGCCGAACGTGTTGTCCAGATCCTTCGGCTTGTAGGCCACATAGCCGCCCACCGTCTCCGCAAACAGCGTCATGCAGACAAAATACAAGTCGCGCGGAAACTTGGGTCCCCGGTCAAAGCCGCGAAAATCCGCATTCGTAAATACGTTGGACAATTGAATCGCACGGTCCGGACGGAAATTGAAGAAGATTACGGCGTCCCCCGATTCAACCTGCCCGATCGGCTGTCCGTCTTCGCCCACGATGACGGTCGGCATCACAAATTCGTCCAGCACCGATTTTTCGTATGATTCCTTCACCGCCTGAATCGGATCGGTGTAAGCCGGCCCTTCGCCGTACACCATGGCACGGTAGGATTTCTCCGTCCGATCCCAGCGTTTGTCACGGTCCATCGCATAGTACCGGCCCTGCACCGTCGCGATCTTGCCCACGCCAACTTCCCGGATTTTGGCCTGCAATTGCTCCAGATAGCCGATCGCGCTGTCCGGCGCCACGTCCCGGCCGTCCAGAAACGCATGGACATAGACGTCATCCAACCCTTCCTTGCGGGCCAGTTCCAGCAGTGCAAACAGATGCTCGATATGGCTGTGGACTCCGCCATCAGACAGCAGTCCGTACAGATGCAGCTTTTTGCCGTTGGTCTTCGCATGGCGAACCGCGCCAACCAGCGTTTCGTTTTCGAAAAATTCCTTGTCGCGAATCGACTTGGAAATCCGGGTCAAATCCTGATAGACGATGCGGCCCGCACCGATATTGAGATGTCCGACCTCGGAATTGCCCATTTGCCCTTCGGGCAAACCGACCGCTTCCCCGCAAGCGGTCAGCTGCGTGTGCGGATAGGTTGCCCAATAGCGGTCAAAATTCGGTTTTTTCGCCTGGGCAACCGCGTTGCCTTCTTTCTCTTCACGAAGTCCGAACCCATCGAGAATAATGAGCGCAACCGGACCCGTCGACTGATGCGCAGACGACATCTTACTTCGCCCCCTCCACCAGCGCCACGTAGGATGCCGGTTCCAGGCTGGCGCCGCCAACCAGTGCGCCGTCAATTTCCGGGTGCTGCATGAATTCGCGAATGTTGTTCGGCTTCACGCTGCCGCCATACTGAATGCGGACTTTGCCCGCCGTTTCTTCGCCGAACAGGCCGCGGATCACGCCACGGATATAGCCGATCACTTCACCCGCATCTTCCGCAGTCGACGATTTGCCCGTACCGATCGCCCAGATCGGTTCGTAGGCGACGACGACTTGTGCCGCCTGTTCGGGGGTCAGCCCGCGAAACGCCGCTTCCGTCTGTACGCGGCAAACTTCCTTCGTCTGCCCGGCTTCACGCTCTTCCAGCTTCTCGCCGACGCAGACGATCGGAGTCAGGCCGTGGCGGAACGCAGCATGTACTTTTTTGTTTACGATCTCGTCCGTTTCCGCAAAATAGGCGCGACGTTCGGAATGGCCGATAATGACGAATTCGACGCCCAGATCGCGCAGCATGACACCGCTGATTTCACCCGTAAACGCACCGCTGTCCTCAAAGTGGAGATTTTGGGCGCCAACCTTGAGCGTGGTGCCTTTGACCGCTTCGACGACCGCCGGAAGTGCGGTGAATGGCGCGCAGATGACGCTCTGCACGCCATCGATTTCCGCCTTGCCCTTCACTTCGCGCACGAAAGCCGCCGCTTCCGCGGCCGTCTTGAACATCTTCCAGTTGCCTGCAATAATTGGGGTTCTGCTCATCGTCTCACGCTCGCTTTATTTGTTATTCAACGCCACGACGCCAGGCAGTTGCTTGCCTTCCATGAATTCAAGCGAAGCGCCGCCGCCGGTCGAAATATGGTCCATCTTGTCCGCAAGCCGGAATTTCTCCGCTGCCGCTGCGGAATCGCCGCCTCCGATAACCGTATAGGCGCTCGTTTCCGCGCATGCCTGCGCGACTGCCCGTGTACCATGGGAGAACGGTTCGATTTCGAATACGCCCATCGGTCCGTTCCAGACAACCAGCTTCGATTGCCGGATGACGTCCGCATAGATTTCGCGGGTTTTCGGTCCGATGTCAATGCCTTCCCAGTCAGCCGGAATGCTGTCCACATCGACAACTTTCGTGTTTGCCGTTGCGCTGAAATCATCCGTCACCACGACATCGACCGGCAGATACAATTTTTTGCCCAGCCGTTTGGCCTTCTCGATAAATTCCAGCGTCAAGTCCAGTTTGGACTCATCCAGCAGCGACTTGCCGATTTCATGGCCCTGCGCCTTGAAGAAGGTGTAGGACAGTCCTCCGCCAATCAGGATGTTGTCGGCAATTTCGATCATCTTGTTAATGACATCGATTTTGTCCTTGACCTTCGAGCCGCCGACAATGGCCGTAAACGGACGTTCCGGATTGTTCAGCGCCTTGCCCAGCACTTCCAGTTCTTTTTCCATCAGCAGGCCCGCGACGGCAGGCAGATGATGTGCGATGCCTTCCGTAGATGCGTGCGCACGGTGGGCCGCGCCGAAAGCATCATTCACATACAGATCGGCCAGCTCGGCGAATGCCTTGGCCAAAGCCGGGTCATTCTTTTCTTCTCCCGCATGGAAACGCACGTTTTCCAGCAGCAATACGCCGCCGTTTGGCAAAGCATCGACCTTGGCCTTGACAGCCGGTCCGATCGATTCGTCCGACTGCTCGACCGGTTGGCCAAGCAGCTCGGCAAGCCGCTTTGCTACCGGCGCCAGACGCAGCGATTCAACCACTTCACCTTTGGGACGGCCCAGGTGGCTGGCCAAAATCAGCTTGGCGCCCTTTTCGATCAAATAGCGGATCGTCGGCAGCGTTTCCCGAATACGGGTGTCGTCCGTTATCACGCCGTTTTCCAGCGGTACATTGAAATCAACGCGGACAAACACTTTTTTTCCGGTGACGTCGATGTCCCGAACACTTTTTTTGTTCATGATCCAACGGCCTCCTCGTTCTCCGATAAGCAAGGCAATCCCGGCATCGCACAAGCAATCCGGGACCCTGTTCTGCACAAGCGCACGCAGCACACATTCTCCATTATGGTATAACTAGCTTTGCTAGTCAAAATTTCGGGAATCCGGCGCGCGCCATACTTGGCAATCCCCCTTCCGGACAGAAGGGGGATTGGAATTTCTTATAACCCTTTGGAAGCGATAAATGCGGCCAGGTCAACAACGCGGTTGGAATAACCCCATTCGTTGTCGTACCAGGAAACGACTTTCACCATGTTGCCTTCAATGACCATCGTCGACAGCGCGTCGATCGTGGACGAAGCCGGTTCGCCGTTGTAGTCGCTCGATACGAGCGGTTCGTCGGAATATTTCAGAATGCCTTTGAGCGGACCTTCGGCAGCTTCTTTGAGCGCCTTGTTGACTTCTTCGACCGTAACGTTTGTTTTCAGCTCGGCAACCAGGTCCGTTACCGATACGTTCGGCGTCGGTACGCGGAAAGCCATGCCGTTCAGTTTGCCCTTCAGTTCCGGCAATACGAGCGATACGGCTTTGGCCGCACCCGTCGTCGACGGAATGATGTTTTCGGCAGCGGCGCGTGCGCGGCGCAGGTCCTTGTGCGGCAAATCCAGCACTTGCTGGTCGTTCGTATAGGAGTGAACCGTCGTCATCATGCCCTTGACGATGCCGAATTTGTCGTTGAGCACTTTGGCCATCGGTGCCAGACAGTTCGTCGTGCAGGATGCGTTGGAGATGATCGTATGTTTGGCCGGATCGTATTTGTCCTGGTTGACGCCCAGTACGATCGTAATATCTTCGTCCGTTGCCGGAGCGGAAATGATGACTTTCTTGGCGCCGCCTTTCAAGTGGAGGGACGCTTTTTCCTTGGCCGTAAAGATACCCGTCGATTCAACGACGATTTCTGCGCCTACGGAAGCCCACGGCAGATTGCCGGGATCGCGTTCGGCAAATACCTTGATCGTTTTGCCGTTGACGATCAGCGCGCCTTCGCCCACTTCCACCGTCGCGTTCAGACGGCCATGCGTCGAGTCGAACTTGAGCAGATGTGCAAGCGTGCTGACATCGGTCAAGTCGTTGATGGCGACAACTTCCACTTCCGGATTGTTCAGCGATGCGCGAAACACATTGCGGCCGATGCGGCCAAATCCGTTGATACCAATTTTCACCATATTGGTTTCCTCCCTTGGCGTTTCCTCATATTAATCTATTTCAGACGCCTGTCGCGCCCAGAAACCTGGTTGAATGAATGCTCATTGATACCGCAGCGCCTCTTCGGCTGCCGCTTCATCGGTGACCAATATGTCGTTGTGGCCGAATCGCAATACGGATGCGATCGCTTCGCCTTTGCTGCGTCCGCCGGCGATCCCAATGACCAGTTCGGCCGCTTCGATATCTTCCAGCCGGAGACCTGCCGTCGCCATGCGGTGCACCGCTTTGCCGCTGCGGTCAAAATAATAGCCGAACGATTCGGCCAGCGCCCCTTCCCGCACAATCTCGTCGATCGTAGCCTGGGACAGCTTGCGCCGTCTGGCCATGGTCATGGCGTCGCCGATGCCGTGCACGACGATTCTGGCACTGCGAATCATTTCTACAATTTCCCGGACGCCCGGCTCCTGCATGATCGTCTGATAGGCTTCTTCACTCAAGTGGTCGGGTACATGGAGCATCCGGTAGCGTCCGCCGCTTCGCTTGGCGAGTTCGGAAGCGATCGTATTGGCTTGATAGTCCACGCTCTCACCCAGACCGCCACGCGCCGGAACGAACCAGTTGTCCTTCATGTTGCTGGACATCGTAAACTGCGTAGCCATCCGGTACATGGTCGAGCCGCCCATCACCGCGACGACGTCCCCCGCAGACATGCTCTCCCGAAGCACGCGCGCGCCTGCGCGTCCAAGCTCCCACTTCACCTGGTCCGATTGATCGGAATCCCCCGGCACGATGATCACACGGCGCAAACCGAACGCTGTACACATTCGTTCTTCCAGTTCGGACAATCCGAACAGTTCATTGACGAACGGCTCCATATCTTCGAGCAACTGCCGTCCCGTATCGCTCAGCGTCATCCCCGTCGTCCCGATCTCCAGCAGACCTTGTGCGCGAAGCAACTCCAGTTCGGCACGCAATACCCGCTCTGTCATCTCGACTTCAGCGGCCAGTGCACGACGTCCGATTGTACCCGACCGGGCAATTTGCCGAAGAATCACATACCGCTTTTGCAGCACAGGCATCAGATCGGGCAACAACGTTTTTTGTATCCGAAGTAAATTCCGCATGCTTCCCGTGTTCCCCCTGATGGCCGCGTTTGTTTGCTGGACGTTTTTTGTCCCGGTATTTAATTTTACGTCCCGTCTTCCCGTCTTATTGTAGCGAATTCACTCGATTGTTGCAATAGCCAGATTGCCAATCAAACCGAGACAATACCAAAGCCGGTTCAATTGTTTTGATTTCGCAAGTTTTTCTTGCATTCCGGACAACTATCCACTATAATTATTTACGCTGTTCCTTTTATCACGATCATGTGCGCCCGTGGTCCAAAGGATATGACGCAGGCCTCCGGAGCCTGAGATTGGGGTTCGATTCCCTACGGGCGCGCCATATGACCCATGAACGCAATCAGCCGTCGTCCAGCGACGGCTTTGTCATTTTCGTCTGCATGCTTGATTGAACGTGATGAATGTAAACGGAAATACCCTATCACAAATACAGGCCCAAACGCATAAACAACGCATAAAGAACCTAAACACATAAACTTATCTGGACACATATGCATTTCCAAACACAAGCCCCGCAGTTTGACTATCTTTGACTTTCGATGATGAATCCATTATGATGGAAACGACGCTTTATTCATGAAGGAGGGGCTTTGCATGAGCTTTATTCCAATGGTTGTTGAACAAAGCAATCGCGGGGAACGGGCTTATGATATTTACTCCCGGTTGCTGAAGGACCGGATCATTTTCCTGGGAACGCCGATAAACGACGTGGTTGCCAATTCCATCATTGCGCAGCTGCTGTTTTTGGCAGCAGAAGATCCGGAAAAAGACATCAGCCTATATATCAATAGTCCTGGCGGTTCGATTACGGCGGGAATGGCCATTTACGACACGATGCAATTCATCAAACCGGACGTTTCCACCATTTGCATCGGCATGGCCGCATCGATGGGGGCATTTTTGCTTGCTGCCGGCGCCCCTGGCAAACGTTATGCACTGCCCAACAGCGAAGTCATGATCCACCAGCCGCTGGGCGGGGCCGAAGGACAGGCAAGCGACATCGAAATTCGCGCCCGCCGCATTTTGCGCATGCGCGACAAGCTGAACCGGATCTTGGCCGAAAGAACAGGCCAACCATTGGAACGAATCGAAAAAGACACCGATCGCGACAACTTCATGGAAGCCGCCGCAGCGAAGGAATATGGCTTGATCGACAAAGTCATCGAACGAATCTAACCTAATAAGCATACATTACTCGTTTTGTCAAGAAAAATTAAAATCTTTGAATCCCCCCTCTACCTCACCGCGAAAGCATGTTATGCTTGGTTCATAAGGTTGTACCATATACAACCAATTTTAGTGCCTAGGAACCTTGGAATAGGGGGGATTCCGAAGATGAAGCAACATTCTTATCCTTATCTCGTATCCAGTCAACCAAGCACAATCGATTCTCAACCCAACAGCGAAACGACTGAAAGGTTGGCTGCTCGCCGTTTAAACGATAAAGCATCTCTGCTTCGACCTTTGCAAGACGAGCATTTGCTGGAAGTATACCGCGAGGCCAAGAAAATGAATTTGTCCAGTGAATTTATCGAATTGCTGGAAGAAGCCATTTCCATGCGCCAGTTGCAACACCGCAAAAATGCCTAATCTCAGAACAAAATGGCAACGCGTTGGGCACAATGCCCGATACCAGGCCTGACCACCGAAGCACCGAAACTGCTCAAAGGTCGTGATAATCGATGGTCAATCCGTTTGATGATCTGGTATTCACCAGTTAGCGCGAGACAGGATGCACACCGCTCCTGGACTCGCGTTTTTTTCATTATCCTCCGTTTGTTTGGGCAGTTGCGGAAATACTTCGGTTTCCGCACCAGCATAGACCGGCGAATTGGGTGGGCTTGCTAGTCCCAATACACTGTGGGAATGGGGCCGTCAATACATGGATGAAGCGGGCGAGCAACCACCCGGCGCTTCTGGGCCACGACCAATCATGCGGACATTTTTGACCGTCAAAAGCCGATTTTGACAAGTTCCCTTTTCATGTTGGACACTTCTGACCGTTAGAACGCAAAATTGTGATTTTTGATTTAAAATCGACAGCTTATGGACATTTATGACCATCAGATTGGGAAAACGACCAAAAACTAACGCTAACGGTCATTCATGACCATTGCCTTCTTATCAAACCTGCCTTCCGCACACCTCAAGCCTGCCGTACCCCCGCTTCCTTTCGCTTGTCGATCCACTTTATTCCCACTTGCGACAAACCCACTGCGCAGTTGTACAAATCCTGTCCCAAACCACTTCCTGCCCACCCATACCGGCAACACCACCGCATCCGGACAAAATAATGCGGCCACCCCTGAGGTCCACTGGACCAAAGTTTGGGGGTGACCGCATTCATGCATGCATTACATTTGATATTGCACCGTAACGCTCACTTCAATCACAATCTGTCCGGCTTGTACAGAAGTCGAGAAACCAGCCGCGGATTCCAACATCACTTTGGCCGCATTTTGGGCAAAAACGGGCGGGGATGTAACGTTCCCCTGCACGATATTGAGGACTCCCTTCACCTGGCGTCCAGCAGCAGCCGCCAACGTATCCGCTTTGGCTTTGGCGTTGTCCATCGCTTTCTTCAGCGCTTCCAGCTCGTATTGCTCGGATTTCTCCGTGGCAAATTGGATGCCGTCAATGCGGTTTGCACCTGCCGCGGTCAATGCGTCAACCAGCTTGCCGATTTCGTCCAGCTTGCGGTAATTGACCTGCAAGGAATGGACGGCCGCATATCCTGTCAGTACTCGCCCTTCTTTTTCAGTGTAATTATATTCCGCATACACCGAGAAACCCGTCGTCTTGACGTCTTTCTTGTCGATCTTGTATTGCTCGTACAGCACTTTCTCCAACGCTGCAAACTTGGTTGCATTCGCTTGCTGGGCCTCACCGGCCGTGGGCCCCCGGGTTTCTACCGCTACGTTGATGTGTGCAATGTCGGGATTAACTGAAACGGAACCGCTGGCCCCCACCGTAATCGTATTCAATGCGCTCGCCTCCGTCGTAGCTGCGACCGATTCCGCTTTGGCAACGCCCACTCCCTCGCTTGCGGACCCCAGCCAGATGGCCAGTGCCGGAATGACCAGCAGAGAAGCCATTCTCCATCCTTTTCTTGACATCCTGTCACGCCTCCTTCCTCATTTGATTTCTTCGACGTTGGACAACAGCCAAATGTTTCAAGTCTTGCCCGCATTTTTCACAAAACCCGCACGGTCTATACAAAACGCAAAACATACATCACACCACCATCGCGGAACAGATCACCACTTCGGAAAATGCAAAAAGCTCCCCGACAGGGAAGCTTTGCGTGGCTTCATTTTCATTATTGATTTTCAAGTTCTTCCTTGCTAACCAGCTGTACTAAAGCGGTTACAGCCTGCTCAGCATCCGAACCTTCCGCGCTGATGTAAATCTCTGTACCGGAGCTGATAGCAAGACTCATAATGCCCATGATGCTCTTGGCATTTACTTTCTTGTCGTCCTTCTCCACGAAGACGTCGGAGGAGAATTTATTGGCTTCTTGCACGAAAAGCGCTGCCGGCCTGGCATGAAGCCCCGTTTTTAGCCGAACAACCACCGGCTGTTTCGTCATCGGAACGGCTACCCCCTATCATTATTTCAAAATTCTGCCACGAACCAGAATGGATTCGTTCAATATTATAACATTGTTTGGAACCAAAGCGCCAGCCGCTTATGAACCCCCGTTCCGGATTTTTTCCGCCCATTCATCCAATTTTCGCAAACGGTGGTTGACACCAGACTTGCTCACCTTGGTGCTGAGCAGGTCTCCGACTTCCTTCAGGTTGATATCAGGATGTTTCAACCGAATTTCCGCAACTTCCCGCAGCTTCTCGGGGAGGTTCTCCAGGCCTACTTCCTTTTGCAGCAGCTTGATGTTGTCGATCTGCCGGACCGCCGCGCCGATGGTTTTGTTCAGGTTGGCCGTCTCGCAGTTGACGATCCGGTTGACGGAATTGCGCATATCCCGCATGATCCGCACGTCCTCGAACTTGAACAGCGCCTGGTGCGCACCGATGATGTTCAGCAGCTCGATAATTTTTTCGCCTTCTTTGATGTATAAAATAAATCCTTTTTTGCGTTCAATGAACCGCGCATTCAAATGAAACCGGTTTGCCAGTTCCACCAGCGCGCGACAATGTTCCTCGTACATCGAAGCGATCTCCAGATGATACGACGATCCTTCCGGATTGTTCACCGAACCGCCCGCCAGAAAAGCGCCCCGCAAATAAGCCCGCTTGCAGCAAGCCTTGCGAATCAGCGACTTGTCAATCCCGGTATGGAACTGGAAGCCTTCATCCGCGATTTTCAGTTGTTGCAGCAACGATTCTACATTCGCGGGAACTCTGACAATGTAGACGTTGTTTTTTTTCAGCCGCATTTTTTTGCGGACCAACAGTTCGGTGGGCACATCAAAATGGCGCTTGAGCAGCGTATAAATGCGACGGGCGATCGCCGCATTCTCCGTGGAAATATCGAGCACGATGCGTTTGTTCGTCAATCCGACGGTTCCGTTCATGCGAATGAGTGCAGACAGTTCCGCTTGCTCGCAGCACGAATCGGCCTCCACCATCGTCAATTCCTTTTTCGTCTGCGCCGCAAAAGACATCCCGCATTACCTCCTTCGCTGCATCCAGTTATTTATGAGTCCATAGATATGTTCACTCAGTTTCGCAGCGTCATGGCGCAAATACGTCCGAAACATCACCAGTTGATCCGCGATGACCTTGTATCCGCTGCGGGTCACTTCCTCCAGATCCAGCTGGACGGCGCTGGCGCCTTTTTCGGCATAGCGTTGCTGCACTTGCGGAGGAATTTCCCCGTTGTTGACAATGACATAATCGAACAAATGATGCCCAACATGCGCATGAACAGCCTTCAGGTGATCACTCACCGAATAGCCGTCCGTTTCCCCCGGCTGGGTCATGACATTGCATACAAACAGCTTGAGGGCGTCTGAAGCGACAATCGCTTCCGCCAGCTTCGGCACGATCAAATTCGGGATAATGCTCGTATATAGACTGCCCGGACCAATCAAAATCGCATCCGCCTCGCGAATCGCTTCCACCGCCTGCGGCAGCGGCTCCACGTTTGCAGGTTCGATGAACACGCGACGGATCGCCAGCCCCGCTTTGGGGATGGCGGATTCTCCCACCACAATGCTTCCATCCGACATTTCCGCCTTCAGCACGATCGCCTGATTGGCTGCCGGAAACACGCGTCCCCTGACGGCCAGCACGCGGCTCAGTTCGGTGATTCCCGTCACGAAATCCCCGGTGATGTCTGTCATTGCCGCCAAAATCAGATTGCCCAAACTGTGCCCGGCTAATCCGGCTCCGTTCTGGAACCGGTATTGCAACATTTTGTGCAAGAGCGGTTCCGCATCGGCCAGTGCCGTGAGCACGTTGCGAATATCACCGGGCGGAGGCATATGCAATTCTTCACGCAAAATGCCGGAACTTCCGCCATCGTCGGCCACCGTCACGATAGCCGTAATGTCCAGCGGCTTCATTTTGAGACCGCGGAGCATGACGGAAAGGCCGGTTCCTCCCCCGATGACGACAATTCGCGGCAACCGGCCGTTATCCAGCCGTTGATGTTCCATTCCTTCACCTACCCTTGCCTGTCGCGATCGGCGTCGCGGTGATGCACCCGCACTTTTTCCGTTTCCCCGGCTGCCAGCGTTTTCCCCAGAAACTCCGCCAGCGCCACTGAGCGATGTTTGCCTCCCGTACATCCGATCCCGATGACAATCTGGCTTTTGCCTTCCTTTTTGTAGAGCGGAATCAAAAATTGCAGCAAATCGAGCAGCTTTTGCAAAAACAACTGCGTTTCCTGGAATTTCATCACATAATCATAGACATCCTGTTCACGTCCGGTTTTGGGACGCAAACTTTCGACATAGTGCGGATTCGGCAGGAACCGAACGTCGAAAATCAAGTCGGCGTCAATCGGCACACCGTACTTGAAGCCGAAGGAAGTAATATTGACGGACATGGACGTGCCATCCAGACTGGCGAAGCGGGAAGCGATCTTTTCTTTCAATTGCGCAGGCTTCAGGTTGCTGGTATCGATTACTTGCGTGGCCGCGCCTTTCAGATCTTCCAGCAATCGGCGCTCCAGCTGGATGCCTTCCAGCGGCATCCCTTCAGGTGCGAGCGGATGCCGCCTGCGGCTTTCCTTGTAACGCTGGACGAGCACCGAATCGGTCGCATCCAGAAACAGAATTTCGTAATTGATGGTGAATTGCTGCCGGAGAAAAGCCAGCGCTTCCGATAGCGCCGTAAAAAATTCCCGTCCCCGCAAATCGATGACCAGCGCGATTTTGGCGATTCTGCCTAGCGATTGTTCAACCAATTCTGCAAATTTCGGGATCAGCACCGGCGGCAAATTGTCTACGCAAAAAAAACCGGAGTCTTCCAGGCTCTGCACCGCAATGGTCTTGCCGGCGCCGGACATGCCGGTAATGATAACCAGCGTAGACTGCGAATTGTGAACATCCATGGAGCATCTCCCTCCTCCCGGAATGACAGCGCGCCTGTCCGGTGCACGATACGCACACCGATTCAGGCGCAGGGAACGCAAATCAAAGATCTCGCATCAGACCGGCAGCGCCGACGATGCCGGCATTGTTGCCCAACGCTGCGGCAACAATATCGACCCCTTCAGTCGCGCGATCCTGTGCAAACTTGTAAAACGCTTCGCGAATTTGCGACAGCAAAAACTCGCCGGCCTTGCTGACGCCGCCTCCGACGATGAAACGCGCCGGATTGACCACAATCGCGACAACCGCCATCGATTTCCCGATATAATACGCAGCGCGGTTGACGATTCGCTGGGCCACTTCATCACCGTTCTTCGCAGCATCGATGACGTCCTTGGCCGTCAATGTCTCCAGTTCCGCAAGTGAAGTGCGATCTCCGCGTCCAACTGCATCCCTGGCCATACGCAGGATACCGGTCGCGGAAGATACGGTTTCCAGACAACCCATTTTGCCGCAGCCGCATTGAATGGCTTCCAGGTCGGGAATGATGGCCATATGGCCAAGCTCTCCCGCCATACCGGTGAAGCCTTCGATCAACCGTCCGCCTACGACGATGCCGCCGCCCACGCCCGTTCCCAGCGTATAGCAGACGACGCTGGAGACGCCGCGTCCGGCGCCACCCCACGCTTCACCCAGCGCAGCCACATTGGCATCATTATTGATGCGTACCGGCTTGCCCAGTTCGGACTGGAGAAAATCTTTCAGCGGTACATTGTTGAGCGGCAGGTTTGAAGCGGATTTGATCAATCCTTTTTCAAAATCCATGAATCCGGGTATGCCAACGCCGACACCAGCCACGTGTTCCCATTCAAATGGCGATTCGGCCACGACTTGCCTGGCGTATTTGACAATATTGCCCAAAATCCTGTCGGTTCCCTGATCCGTCTCCGTCGGACCTTCGAACACGTGCAGCAACTCTCCGTTTGCATTACATATGCCGAGCTTCATGGCCGTTCCGCCGATGTCTACACCGACGTATACTTTTTCAAGCATCCCCAGGCACACTCCATCGTTTCATAATACGTCATACGTCCGAAGTGAATCATGCTGCTGTACAGTACCCACTATAAGGCAACGGCTCCTCGCGGTCAAGGCAGGGCCGCCACCGTCTCCGGCGCTTGGCGCCGGAACAAGCAGAAAACCGGGAACGTCCCGGTTTTTTGCGTTCGTTGTTCAACTTCGATGTCAGATTTGCTTCATCCCAACGTCTGGGACCATTCATGCGTGGCAGAGCCCTCCAGAAAATGTTCGCATTCCAGCGCCGCCATGCACCCTGTTCCGGCCGCTGTAATCGCCTGCCGGTATTTGCTGTCCTGTACGTCTCCGCAAGCGAAGATGCCAGGAACATTCGTCTGGGTCGTACCCGGTTTGACTTTGATATAGCCGAGCGAGTCGGTTTCGATTTGCCCGCCCAAAAATGCGGTGTTCGGCGAGTGGCCGATTGCAACGAATACGCCTTGCGTTTCGATCAGCTCTTCCTCTCCCGTCTCGTTGTTACGCACCTTGAGACCAGTCACGCCCATGTCTCCGGCGATGACTTCAAGCGGGGTACGGTTCAGCTTCATCGTGATTTTCGGATTTGCCCGGGCGCGATCCTGCATGATTTTGGATGCCCTGAGTTCATCCCTGCGGTGTACCAGAATCACCTCGGACGCGAAACGCGTCAGGAAATTGGCCTCTTCCATCGCCGAATCACCGCCGCCCACGACAATAATTTTTTTGCCGCGGAAGAAGAAACCGTCGCAAGTCGCGCAGGTGCTTACGCCACGTCCGACATTTTCGCGTTCGCCGGGAATGCCCAGATATTTGGCCGATGCGCCGGTGGAAATGATCAGCGTTTCGGCCTGCAGCGTTTCCCCGCCTTCCAATGACAGGGTAAACGGACGTTTGGAGGTGTCCACCGCATTGACCCAGCCGGTGCGGAATTCCGCACCGAAACGTTCCGCCTGTTTGCGCATGTTCGCCATCAATTCCGGACCCATGATGCCTTCCGGGAACCCGGGGAAGTTCTCCACTTCGGTTGTCGTCGTCAATTGCCCGCCTGGCTCCGGCCCTTCAATTACCAGCGGGTTCAGGTTGGCCCGCGCCAAATAGATGGCCGCTGTCAGACCAGCAGGACCTGTGCCGATCACAATGGATTTGTACATGATTTTCCTGCCTCCAGCTTTCTGTTGTCCATTCCTTATTGAAATACCGGTGTGGTCAAATCCAGCTTTTCCCGAATGCCGCACGCTTCATCGATCCGGTTGGCATACCGGCTGATGCTGGCCTGGGACGCCCCATAGCGGCTGACCAGATCGGCATAAGTAATCGTCTTGCGATGCATCTTGGCCGTCCAGTATTCGAGTGCTGCTGCCCAGCCGGATGTCCGGTTCAGCTTCGGCACATCCGGATAGACGCGGGACAGGAAATCGACCCAGAGCGTCATCATGTCGTGCTGCTGCACCACATCATAGCGCCCCGTCATTTTTTCCAGCGCCAGTTCCAGCACCGCCTGCCATGCGCTGTCCCATATCGGCAATCTGGCCGATTTGCGTCTCGCTTCCAGCGTAATCGTGCGCCCGCTGAAGGTGACTTCAAGCGCATCCTGTACACCGATCGAACGCAGCACCAGCACTGCCACCCGTTTGAGCTCATCCTCTTCGTCGGCATCGATGAGGAAAGCCTTGAGCGATTCGATCACTTCTTCATCCGCCACAAGCCCCAGCGCCTGGATGACCTGCACCTTGGTGCGGCGGTCCCCATGGCGAAGCGCCCAGAAGAAGGAGGAACGGATAAGCGGGTCCCGCCTCAACGCTTCGGAGACCAGTTCGGGATTCGTCTCCCATCTGCGGAATTGCTCTTCAAACGGCAAGTGGTAATGATAATGCACCGGCAACGCTTCTTCACCTTTGCGGTACTGTTCCATCTTGCCCAGGTAGTATGCGGGCACTTCCGAACCCGAATCCAATTTCCCGGCCTGCCGCCAATACCGCTCCGCTTCATCAAAATGTCCCAGATTGATCGCAGCCACCGCCGCAAAATGATACAAGCTGGGCTCGCTCGACAACTCCGTCTTCAACAAACGGCGAAAATGGCGATAGGCTTCCCTGTGCTCTCCCAGGATGCCCAGCGTCGTTGCCAGTTTGAACACATGTTCGGGATGGAACGGAATCGTCTTGCGCAACTTCTCCACCAGCGAACGCAACGCGGACTCGCGGTTGGCATGCTGATAGAATATCGCCAGATTGCACAGTGCATGCAAATTTCCGGGTTCGGCCTCCAGCACTTCACTGATGGTCTTCACCGATTTGTCGAACAACCCCATGTAGTAATAGGCCAAACCGAGGTTGTTCCTGGCCGCCAGAAAATCCGGCTGACGCTCGATGATGGTTTCCAGGATTTTGACGGCTTCGGAGAAACGGCCGGATTCCAGCAGTTCGCGCGCCTTGTCATGCATAAAGACATTTTCTTTGGATTTGATGTTGGTAATTTTGGTCGGCCGGTTCAATTCGTAGCTCAGCAGTTCCAGCAGTTCGTCGGCTTCATCCAGAAATTGTCCTTCGGTGTCTTTTTCCAGATAGCTGACGAGCGCTTCCTCCGCAGCTTCGTAAAGTTCCATGTTGGCATAATTGTTTGCCAGGTAATAGTAACATTCGGTCATGGCTGGATCGATATGGTTGAGTACCGAACGCAGGATGGCATTCGATTCCTCATAGCGCCCCATTTCCGACAAAATCCCCGCCATGTTGCAGTGGTTCACCGGGTTCTCCGGCTCAAATTCGACAGCACGGCGGAAATATTTCAATGCCTTGTCGTAATGAAACCTGTCCAGCGATTGCACCGCGCGTTCAAAGAAAAACGTGGCGTCCAGTCTCATCGGAATTACTTTGGGACGCCGGCTTTTGTTGTCTGCCGCGCGTTTCCGCTGACTCATCGGCAAGGCACCTCCCTGATATGCTTCCGTTCTTGCGAATCCAACTTTCGTTCCATCGCCGCCGCATCTTCATCCAAGATTATAACACAGCATCTACCATCCTTAAAACAAAATCACATATCCGACATATCGACGCAATCCGGCAATCTCATCCGGCCAGCCATGACAAGATGCGACGCACTGCAAGCGAACCCCATCAAACAAAAACTCCACAGTCCATTGCAATCGGGATTGCAACGGGGACCATGGAGCATTGCCTGAAGTTTGCAACCGGATATGTTTGTCGACCGGTCGTCGGATCAAACCCCTTTATTTTTGAAAAGCGTGCTGATCGAACCGCCGTCCTGGATGATCCGGATCGCCTCCGCCAGCATCGGCGCGACGGACAATACGCGGAACCGCGAAGGCCGCGTTTCCGGAAGCAAGATCGAATCCGTCACGACCACTTCCCGAATGTTCGGGTGGTCGAGCCGCTGCATGGCATTGCTGGAAAACAGCGGATGCGTCGCACAAACATAGACATCATTGGAGCCGCGTTCTTTCAGGCTTTCAACGACATTGATGATCGTATTGCCCGTATCGATCATGTCTTCGATGATGATCGGCGTGCAGCCTTCCACTTCTCCGATGACATGGGTAATGACCGATTCATTATGATGCGGCCGTTTTTTGATCATGATGGCAAACGGCGCATTGAGCTGGTTGGCCAATGTCTCCGCCGTAGATGCACGGCCTGCATCCGGAGATACGACGACAGGATTGTCCAGTTTCAGCCGGCACAAATGTTCGCTGATCAAATCGAGCGCTGTCAAATGGTCTACCGGAATATTGAAAAATCCCTGGATCGCCGGTGCGTGCAGATCGATCGTAATGACACGATTCGCACCTACCGTCGTAAGCACGTCAGCCACCATTTTGGCGGAAATCGGCTCGCGCGGCGCAGCTTTGCGTTCCTGGCGGGCATAGCCGTAATAAGGCAGTACGACATTGATGGTGCGGGCGGATGCCCGTTTGGCCGCATCGATCATGACCAGCAGTTCGACAAAATAATCGTTGATCGGATGCGATAAGGACTGGATGAGATAGACGTCGCAATTACGGATCGTTTCTTCGTAATGCACGTAAACTTCGCCGCTCTTGAACCGGGAAACCTTGATCTTGCCGAGCGGCAATTCCAACGTTTCTGCGATTTTCCGCGCAAGCGGCTCGTTGGATGTTCCCGAAAAAATGCGAAGCTTGTTGCTGTCCATGTGTCCCTCCAAAATGTGCCGGCATTCGCCGCCCTATTCGACGATGATTCGTGGTCGATCACAATCGGCCAGATCACATTCGTATTCATTATACATGAGACAAGTTGGAAATTGCATCCTTATTTGCTGTATTTGTCGACTGACAAAATCCCGCAATCCGGATGCAAATGCGCTTCATGTTGCCGACAAATCAGTTTTTCTTGACCGGCTTCCGATGGCGGAATTCCAGTTCGTCCAGCACCCTGTCCAGCGGAATGCCCTGCTCCCTCAGCAGCACGAGCAAATGGAAGATGAGATCGGCGGCTTCGGCACTCAGTTCGTTTGCATCCCGGTTTTTGCCGGCAATGATGACTTCTGCCGACTCTTCGCCGATTTTTTTCAAAATTTTGTCCAAACCTTTTTCGAACAAATAAGTGGTGTATGAACCTTCCGGCCGTTCCGCTTCCCGCTGGGCGATGGTCGCTTCCAGCCGTGACAGCGGCGCAAAACGATCCTGCCGCGCAGACTCGCCGCTTTCGGGCGATTCTCCCGCCGCAAGCTCGCCCGCCCGGCGATAGAAACAGCTATAGGCGCCTGTATGGCATGCCGGACCCGTCTGTTTCACACGCACCAGCAGCGTATCGCCATCGCAATCGTAGTGCATCGACACGATCTCCTGGACATGCCCGCTGGTTTCTCCCTTGTGCCACAATTGCCCCCGGGAACGGCTCCAGAACCATGTCTGCCCTGTTTCCAGCGATTTGAGCAGAGATTCCCGATTCATGTAGGCCATCATCAGCACTTCCTTGCTGATCGCATCCTGGATGATGGCAGGCACCAATCCCTGGGAATCGAATTTGATTTGCGAGATCCAGTCCCGATCCGTCAACGGACGACCACTCCTTTGGCGCGAAGCGTATCCTTGACTTCGCGTATCGTCACTTCTTTGTAATGGAAAATGCTCGCGGCAAGTGCCGCATCCGCCAGACCCACCGTCAGAATGTCGGTGAAATGATCGGCGTTGCCCGCGCCGCCCGAAGCAATGACCGGAATGCCAACACTGCGGGATACCGCCTGTGTCAGCGGCATATCGAAGCCATCCTTGGTGCCGTCGGCATCCATGCTCGTCAGCAACAGTTCGCCGGCTCCTCTGCGCTCCGCCTCTTGCGCCCATTCCAGCGCCCGGATTCCGGTCGGTTTGCGTCCTCCATGCGTGTAAACTTCCCACGTTTGCCACTCGGGATTGTATTTGGCATCGATGGCCACAACGATGCACTGGGCGCCAAACGTGCGGGAGCCGTTGGATATCAGATCCGGATTCAGGACGGCCGCCGTATTGATGCCGATTTTGTCGGCACCCGCGCGAAGCAGGCGCTTCATGTCTTCGGTCGTTTTGATCCCGCCGCCAACGGTAAACGGAATCGACACCGCTTCAGCCGTCCGGCGCACGACGTCCACCATCGTCGCCCGGCCTTCGTGCGATGCGGATATGTCGAGGAAAACGAGTTCATCCGCGTTTTCCCGGTCATATTGGGCAGCCAGTTCCACCGGATCGCCGGCATCCCGCAAATTGACGAAGTTGACGCCCTTGACGACCCGCCCATCCTTGACATCCAGGCAGGGGATTATTCTTTTGGCCAACATACGGCGTTGCTCCTTTCCATGCGGATTCAGCGCCCAACCGGCGCTTATCCGTTCGAACCCAATCTGCGAATCGCCTCATCCAGCTTGATATTGCCGGTATAGAGCGCCTTGCCGACTATCGCGCCCCCGATGCCGCTGCCTGCGTATGCGGACAGTCTGTCCAGATCCGCCTGCCGGCTCACACCCCCTGATGCGATGACGGTGCGGCCGGAGACTTGCGCCAGCTCCAGGATCGCTTCCACGTTCGGCCCGCCCATCATGCCGTCGCGGGAAATATCGGTGAAAATGAACGTCTGTGCGCCCTCTGCCGCCAGTTCGACCGCCAAATCGACCGCCTTCACTTCCGACGTTTCCAGCCAGCCGCGCGTCGCGACAAGGCCGTTTCGCGCATCGATGCCGATGGCCACGGCAGCCCCGTGCTTCGCCAGGACACGGGCGACAAACTTGCGGTCTTCGATCGCCGCCGTGCCGAGGATGACACGGGAAACACCCAGGCCAATCAGCCTTTCGACATCCTCTTCCTTCCGGAGGCCGCCTCCCACCTGAACCGGTATGCGAACGGTTTGCGCAATGCGGCCGATCAACCCGTCGTTGACCGGATGTCCCGCCTTGGCGCCATCCAGGTCGACCAGATGGATCCATTCGGCCCCTTGCGCTTCCCAATCGTGCGCAACGGCCACCGGGTCATCGTTGTACACCGTCTCCCGGTTGTAATCGCCCTGTACGAGACGTACACATTTCCCCCCGCGAATATCGATCGCCGGATAAATCACAAATTTGGACATGCCTTGGAACCTCCGAGCACGAGCCGCTTTTGCGCCTCGTCATATTTACCGCCACAGCAGCCCAAACGCCGCTTGCTGCCGTGCCGAAGCAACCTTTTCTTCTTTGCAACCACACAAACCGCCAAACCGTCCATCGCCGCCGCGGCCGCAGGCTCCCGTCGCGCTCCCCGTTAGATCGCCTGCCGTCTGGCCGACGACCGCGTCAGTTCCAGGAATCGCGCGAGCAGCGCCATGCCCAGTTGCCCGCTTTTTTCCGGATGGAACTGCATCCCGAACAGCGAGCCGCGGCCGACAATCGCCGTCACGCGCTGATGGTAGTCGGTCGCCGCCAGCAAATCTTCCTGGCGTTCCGGAAGTACATGATACGAATGGACAAAATAGACATATCCCGGCGTCAGCCCCTGAAACAGCGGGCTGTCCTGCAGGAAGGTCAGTTCGTTCCAGCCCATGTGGGGAACCTTGTACGCGCCCTCAAAACGTACAACACGCCCCGGCAGCAGACTCAACCCTTGATGCCGTCCATGTTCCTCGCTTTCGGCAAACAGCAACTGCATGCCCAGGCAAATGCCCAATAGCGGTTTGCCCGTTGCGGCGTATGCGCGCACGGTCTCATCCAGCCCCGTCCGGCGAAGGTTGGCCATCGCATCTCCGAATGCGCCGACGCCCGGCAGCACCGCGCCATCCGCCTGCAGGATCGCATCCGGATCGGCGGTGACGGCAGCTTCGTATCCCAGTTTTTCAATCGCCTTGCTCACGCTGTGCAGGTTCCCCATGCCATAGTCGATAATCGCAATCAAACTAGAGGACTCCTTTCGTGGAAGGAACACCCTTTACACGTGGATCGATTTGCGTTGCTTCGTCCAATGCCCGCCCAAGCGCCTTGAATATCGCTTCGATCATATGGTGGGTATTGTGGCCGTAGTGGACAATGACGTGCAGCGTAATCCGCGCTTCAAGCGCCAGCTTCCACAAAAATTCATGCACCAGTTCCACCGTGAAACTGCCAACCGTAGCGGACGGAAATGATGCCCGCATCTCCAGATGCGGCCGATTGCTGATGTCAATGATCACTTGCCCCAGCGCTTCATCCATCGGGACAAATACGCTGGCGTAACGCTTGATACCCTTTTTGTCGCCCAGCGCCTCCCGAATTGCCTGACCGAGGCAGATGCCGACATCCTCCACCGTATGGTGATCATCCACATCGACATCACCGCGGGCTTCCAGCTTCAAATCGAACTGGCCATGCTTGGCAAACAGATCAAGCATATGATTCATGAAAGGAACGTCGCTCTCGATTTCGACTTCTCCGCGGCCATCGACATTAAACGCCAGTTTGATGTCCGTCTCGCCCGTCTTGCGGGCGACCGAGGCTTGCCGCCCCTGCCCGGTTCCCTGGGAAAAATCACTCATTTACGCTCCTCCGCCTTCCATTCGGATTTCCACTGCACGCGCATGTCCTTCCAGTCCTTCATGCCGGGCCAATGCGGCAATGCCCGGGGCATCCCGCCGCAACGCTTCCCTGCTGTATTGAATGAGACTTGACTTCTTCAGAAAATCATCCACATTCAGCGGTGAAGAAAACCTTGCCGTACCGTTCGTCGGCAAAATGTGGTTGGGACCGGCGTAATAGTCGCCCACCGGCTCGGTGCTGTAGGGCCCCAGAAAAATCGCGCCGGCCGTCTCGATTCGTCCGAGCAATGCCATCGGATCGGACGTGATGACCTCCAGGTGCTCCGGTGCAAGCTTGTTAACCGTATCGACACCTTCCTCCAGGCTGTCGACAAGAAGGATGCCGCCGTATTGCGCAAGCGATTTTTCGGCAATCGCCTTGCGCGGCAGCGTCGCCAACTGGCGTGCCAGTTCGGTCTCCACCGCCCGGGCCAGCGCCTCCGATGTCGTGACGAGTATGGCCGACGCCATCTCGTCATGTTCGGCCTGCGACAACATATCCGCGGCCACATACTGCGGGCTCGCGCTGTCATCCGCCAATACGACAATTTCGCTGGGTCCGGCGATGCTGTCAATCGCCACCGCTCCGAAAACGGCCCGTTTGGCAAGCGCCACATAGATATTGCCGGGACCGCAAATTTTATCGACGGCGCGAATGCTGGCCGTGCCGTACGCCAATGCGGCGATGGCCTGCGCACCGCCCACCCGGTAAATTTCCGTGACACCCGCTTCGGCGGCAGCTACGAGAATATACGGATTGATCCCTTCCTGGCCACCGGTTGCGGGCGGCGTCACCATCGCAATTTCCGGTACGCCCGCCACCTTGGCCGGAATGGCGTTCATCAGCACCGATGACGGATAGGCCGCCTTGCCTCCGGGCACATACAAACCGACGCGGCGCAGGGGGCGAATCATCATGCCGAGCATCGTGCCGTCAGGTGCAACGTCCATCCAGGAATTCTTTTTCTGTTTCTCATGGAACGCCCGGATATTGGCAGCCGCCTGGCGCAACGCCTCCAAAAACGCCGGCTCCACCTGCCCGTAGGCAGCCTGGATTTCTTCCGCTTCCACGCGCAACGTGTCCGGGGTCAGCGTCACACCATCAAACGACGCCGTGTAGCGCAACAGCGCAGCATCGCCTTCCCTCCGCACTGCTTCGACGATTTCCGCAACGGCCCGGTTTTGCTCCGGCGATCCGTATTCGCTTTGCCGCTCCAACCGAAAACCGGATGCCGCTCCCACGTACATGCTCAAATCACTCCTCCTCCCGGAATCACTTGCGCAAGCCGGTCACACAACGCCTGAATCGCACCATTTTTCAAGCGGTAGCTCACCCGGTTTGCAATCAGCCGGCTGGTGACATGGAACATTTGCTGCATTTCCACCAGCCCGTTTTCCTTCAATGTCTGGCCCGTTTCCACCATGTCGACGATGCGATCGGCCAATCCGATCAGCGGCGCCAGTTCGATCGAGCCGTTCAGCTTGATGACTTCCACCTGCTGCCCCTGCTCGCGAAAAAATTGCGATGCGACATTCGGATACTTTGTCGCCACGCGCGGATGGATGACCGGCTTCCAATCCGGCAGGCCGATAACCGACATCCGGCACCGGGCAATGCCCAGATCCAGCAGTTCGTATACGTCCTTGGCCTCTTCCATCATGACATCCTTGCCCACCACGCCAATATCGGCGACTCCGTATTCCACATAGGTCGGCACGTCCACCGGCTTGGCCATGATGAATTCCATGCCCGCTTCCGGCGCCGGAATAATCAGTCTCCGGGTATCATCCAGATCGTCCGGAATCGGCAATCCCGCTTCCCGGAACAGTTTGCTCGCCTGCTTGTAAATGCGGCCCTTGGGCATGGCCACTTTGAGAATGCCGCCATGATCCGTCATGCCCGTCCGCCTCCTTCACGACCACCAAATACGATCCATTCCTCATACGCCACACCTTGGTGCACATAAGGCTTCCCGCTCCCGGCCGCCTGCTGCGCCCGGGCTGCCGACGATTCGTCTGTCAAAGCCGTCACGACGATTCGTCCGTCTGCCCGCAGCTTGCTGGCTGCCGCAAGCGCTTCTGCCCGCCGATTCGGCACGTACAGGATGATCGTCCGCGCAAGGCGCCGGTTTTCTTCCTCCGCCACTTCCAGAATGCGCGTCGTCTTCAGCGCAAACCCCGTCGCCGGCGCCGGACGGCCGAACCCGGCCAGCAAATTGTCATACCGGCCCCCGCTGCATACCGGAAAACCGAGATTCGAAGCATATCCTTCGAAAGTCATGCCTGTATAATAAGTAAAATCGCCAATCATCGTCAGATCGATCAGCACATGCTCCTGCACGCCGTAAGCGGCCAGCACATCCCATACCTCGCACAGATGTTCCATGGCCTGCTGCACTTTGGTACTGCGGCTAAGCTGCCGCGCCTGTTCGCACACTTCCTGGCCGCCGCGCAGCCGCAAAATGTCCGCAAGTTCGTGCCGCAACGATTCATCAATGGCCAGCGCCTGCAATTCGCGCCGATAGCCGACATGATCCCGCTGGAGCAGACACGACTTGAGCAACTCCTGCTCGGCTGTGCGTCCGGGCAAAGTTTCCTCAAACAGGCCGTTCAAAAAACCGACATGACCAAGGGCCAATTTGAAGGACTTCACGCCCGCAGCCTGAAGCGATGCAATGGCCAGCGCGACGATTTCGGCATCCGCCTCCGGCGACGGATCGCCGACCAGTTCGACACCCGTCTGGAAAAATTCTGCATCCCTGCCCGCCTCTTCTTCAAACGCCCGGAACACGTTGGCATGATAGCTGAGTCGCAATGGCAACGGATGGTCCTTGAGCAGCGAACCGACAACCCGGGCGATGGGCGCTGTCATGTCGGACCGCAGCACGATGGTCGTGCCGCGCTGATTCAGCAATTTGAACAGCTTCTGGTCGCTCGTTGCGCTGGCCACCCCGACGGTATCGTAATATTCCAGCGTAGGCGTAATAATTTGTTCGTATCCCCAGCGTTCCATGCACGCCAGCACGTTGCGCTCGATTGTGCGCAGCTTGGAAACCGCATGGGGCAAATAATCTTTGACCCCGATCGGTTTCTCGAACCCTTTCGGCTTCGACACGTTTCGCACCTCGTTTGTATTGGGTCTTGTTTCTTTATCGCGTTAAAGTGCTACCATACTACCAAGTTACCATACTGCCAAAATAAAGCTTTCTTCACTTTAGCACGAATCCGGACCCCCGTCAAGGAAACAACCTTGCTTCATCCGCGCATGCATCGAATCATAAAAACAAACAGCCTGTCGCCCTAGCGACAGTGCTGTTTGTTTCTTGCGATAATCTTCATCCCGCTCTTTATTCGTATTTCACGCCCACATACAGTTCCACCAGGTCCCGAATGAGCATGAACGCATCGCCATTGGTCAATTGCTGCCGGTCGCCGATGGCATCTATCGTGCTTTGGCGAATCCAGCCTTTCTCCAGGAGCAGTCCCAGTGCCTCGCTCCGCGATGCATCCAGCCCCGCCGTCAATGCCATGGTATAAGCCGCCTGTTCGAGCGTCAGCATCGTCTTGGCCGGATCGGCAATGTCGGCGACCGCATCCAGCGCATTTCCCGCAAATTTGTCTTTGTGCACCCGTTTGACGCCGGACAAGCTGTAGGCATACCGCATCGCATTGGAGAAGCCATCGAGATCGAACTGCTTGTTGTCGTAATTGCCATATGTCAGCGACATGCTGACCGCGGCCAGCAATCCGGGATATGCCGGATGCCGGGCATAGTCCGGTGTTTTGATTTTGGGCATGTCCAGATCCATGCCTTGTGCCTTCAGGCGATTGCGAAGTTCCGCGATGTCCGGCTCGGAGTACGCCAGCTCGCGGAAGCTGATTCCCTTTTCGATCGCCAGTTTCGCCGCGGCTCCGGCCGCTTCGCCCGTGGCCATGCCCAGCGGCACGACGCGCGCCGATCCGTGCGGCAGAGAGTCAAAGCTCGCCGACCTGCCGACCACCAGCATCCCGTCCACCTTGAGCGGCACCAGCGAGCGGAACGGAACGCCGTAAGCCTGCGGATTCATGGCCACCGCTCCCGAAAAATCGGGTCCCGTGCTCTGGATATCAACCTCGTATGAACCGTAGGCGATGGCATCCGGGAAATCGCGGTTTTCCATCAAATCCGCCATGCTCAGCCGGTATTCGCCCCGGATGTGCCGGGATTCCCGGACATAAAGCTCCGGCGCGGTCCCGGCAAACGTCAGCTTGCTGAATTCCTTGAACGTACGCTTCAAATAATCGGCGATCAGCGGCGCTTCCCGCTGTCCGATCTCCAGCCCCTTCTTCACCGATTCCGGATCAAGCGGATCGATGTTGTAGATATGCATCGCATTGATCAGGATCGTGTCATCGTTCTGCCTGCCGATATTCAGCCCCCGCAGCTTGACCTGCTTCGGGTCGGATGACGGATATTCCTTGGCGGACGGAAACCCCGCGACACTCATCTTGTCAATATACGTCTGCGGATGTTTGCCGAACGATTCCCAGATCTCCTGCGTTACCCCCTTCAGTTTGAATACGAGGGTCACCGCCATGCGCGCATCCGGTTCGCCGATATCCTCCCGTCCGAATGTATACGGCACACCTGCGGCGGCCGCCAGATCCGCATCCTGGGTTGCATCGATCAAGGCTTTGGTGCCGATTTCCACCGTCGTGCCGTCCGCCTGCTCGACACGCAAGCCTGTGATGGTCGAACCGGTCAACATGGGCTCCATGCGGCGTACTTTCAACATGACATCGATGTTCGGCTCATCCGAGACCATTTTGTTGAAGACGTTTGCTGCGGTATTGACATCAAAGGACGTACCTTCAATTTGATCATACCATTCCTGAAACAGCCCTTTGTTCAAAAATGTCAGGGGGCCGCCCAGCGGCTGCACGGGAGACTTGTTCAAATCCAGCGAATTCAGCCAGCCCAGCGTAAACAGCCCGCCCAGTATTTCCCGGTCCCGTCCGTCGACCAGCAGCACCTGCAACCCGTTCCTGGCCGCGGATACCGCCGCCATGACGCCTTCCGGGTCCGTTCCGGCCACAATGACGTCATAAGCGTCTTTGGGTTTGTCTATCGTATGTACGGGCACAAGCTCCTGATGATCGGCCCGGTTGGCCTTCTCCAGGGCCTGATGCCATGTCCAATAGGCAAATAGCCCGCCTGCCGCCAGCAAAACGACAACGAGCAAAGCGATGCGAAGCCTTGCATTTCTGGTCATGATTCGATTGCAACTCCTGTTCTCACCTTCGTTTTTGGCATGAACCGCCAAACGCTGCTGCGCTTATAATTCCCTGAGCGGATTGCCGCCTACCCGGGCATGCGCGGGCACATCACGATGCACGACGGAACCGGCAGCCACAACCGCATAATCCCCGATCGTCACCCCAGGCAGCACCGTGACATTTGCACCGATCATGACGTTGGAGCCGATTTTGATATCACCCAGTCTGTATTCGTTGATCAAATATTCATGCGTGAGCAAAGTCGAGTTGTACCCGATAATGGTATTGTCTCCAACCGTGATGCGTTCCGGAAAAAACACATCTACCATTACCATCAGCGCAAAAGCGGTCTGCTTGCCGACTTTCATCCCGAGAATGCGGCGGTAAATCCAGTTCTTCAAGGGCAAAATCGGACAGTAACGGGCAATCTGGATCGCAATGAAGTTACGGACCGCCTTCACCCGCGAAACCGTCCGATATACTTGCCACAGCGAATTGGCGCCTTCTACCGGATAACGTTCAACATTTCTCAATCGTCCGCTCCCTCAATTCCGCATAGCGTCAACAATTGATCCATCGAATCCAGTATGTGCGCTGCCCCTGCCTGGCGCAGCACTTCATCGCCTTTCAGCGACCAGGATACCCCAACCGGCATCGCCCCGGCGCGCCGGGCTGCCTCCATGTCCACCGGGCTGTCGCCCACCATGCAGGTAAGCGAAGGCTCTGTACCGATCGCGGATATGGCTTTCAGCACTGGCTCCGGATGGGGTTTGGCATGTTCTACCTCATCAAGCGTAATGATCGTATCCATCTGGTCGTACAAGTCAAACATCCGCAGTGCCCGCTCGGTCATCGGACGCCGTTTGGTCGTCACCACACCCAGTTTGATCCCGTTTTGCTTCAGCAGGCGCACCGTCTCTTCAACACCCGGAAACGGCCTGACCATATCGTCATGCATCCGCACATAGTATTTCCCGTAAGCCTCGGCATACGCTTCGATATCCGTACGACCGCTGAACCACGCCAGTTGTTCCGTCAAAGACAGTCCCATTCTGGGGATAATTTGCTCCCGGTCAAATGGTTCCGGTGCCACTCCCTTGAGTGCATGCAAAAAAGATTGAATGATCAGTTCGTTTGTATCCAGGATGGTGCCGTCCAGGTCGAACAAAACGGCCTGCGCTACTGTTGTCATGTTAGTCCGCGTCTCCATTCGAGTCTGATGTTGTTTGTGCGGCATCCGTTTGTGATGCTTTCTCCGAACCGGAGTCCGTTTCCGGTTGTTTTGCCGAAGGTTCATCCGCCTGCTGCACCTTGCCGTCTGCCTGATGCCTGCCAGCATCATGGGCTGGCTGTTCCGATTTGGCAGCGATTGCAGGTTGGGCGCCTGCAGTGTTGTCAGGTTCGCTGCCGGCAGCCGACAACCGGCTTGTCAGCGGATCATTGTACCGCTCCCGCGCTGCGCCTGTGACCCTGCGAATGACAATCAGCACAATGCCGGCGATAACCAGCAACAAGGCCAGCAGCTGGGAAATGCGGATATTGCCGTAGTTGGGGTCCAGATAACCTTCCTCGAATACCGCCGTCATCGGCTTCCACAACCCATGCAGCAGAGACGCCAGCCAATCCGGCCCCTGGAACGCCAGGCTGTCTGTGCGAAGCGCTTCAATGTAAAAACGGCCGAGTGAATACCAGATGATATAGGAAATGAACAATTCACCGGTTTTCAGGAACCGGAACCGCCGGATCACGATCAGCAGAATCAGTCCTGCGAGACTCCATAGCGATTCGTACAAAAAAGTCGGGTGGCGGTATGCGCCGGCGATAAACATCTGATTCACGATGAAATCCGGCAGGGACAGCGTTTCGCGCAGGAACGCCTCGGTCGTGATGCCGCCATACGCTTCCTGATTGGTGAAATTGCCCCAGCGTCCGATCATTTGTCCGGCCAGCAGAGATGGGGCGCAAATATCCGCCAGCCGCAGAAAGGGATAGCCTTTGGCCCTGAAATAGAAATATCCGCAAATCACGGCACCGATCAGCGCACCGTAGATGGCAATGCCGCCTTCCCAGATGCGTATGATTTCACCCGGATGCTCGCGATAGTAATCCCATTTGAACGCAACGTAATAGATTCGCGCAGATATAATCGCAGACGGGACGCCAAACAGCAGCAAATCCAGGAAAAAATCCGGTGTCAATCCGAAACGCTTGCCTTCTTGAACGGCCAGCAGCAAACCAACCAGCGCACCCAGCCCCAGGATTATCCCGTACCAATGAACCGAAATGGGGCCCAGGCTGAATGCAACAGGATCAATGATCAGCAGCATTTTCGTCCTCCGTCCTGCCGAAAGTAATGTTGCAACTATTCAAAATCTTCTTCCGAGATCGCTTCCGTCAATTTGTTCGTAAACTGCAAAGCCGCATTGTACCCCATCCGCTTCAGGCGATAATTCATCGCGGCAACTTCCAGGATGACGGCCAGGTTGCGTCCAGGCCGCACCGGCACCGTCAATAGCGGAATGACGGTATCGATGATCTTCGTCGTTTCTTCGTCCAAGCCCAAACGGTCGTATTGCTTGCCCTGTTCCCAATTTTCCAGTTTGACGACAAAATTGATCGTCTTCGTCGTCAGAACGGCTCCCGCGCCGAACAAGGTCATCACATTCAAAATGCCCAATCCCCGAATTTCAAGCAGATGACGAATCAGTTCCGGTGCGCTGCCAAACAACTGGTTGTCCGCTGTCTGGCGGATTTCGACCGCGTCGTCGGCGACCAGACGGTGACCGCGTTTGATCAGTTCCAGCGCGGTTTCGCTTTTGCCGATTCCACTGCCCCCTGTAATGAGCATGCCAATCCCGTAGACATCAACCAGGACACCGTGAATCGTCGTAGAGGGAGCTAGCCGCTTCTCCAGAAAATTGGTGATCCGGCTAAGCAGAATGGTCGTATTCACGCTGCTGCGCAATACGGCTATATTGCGCTCGTTGGCAACCTGAATCAGCTCTTCGGGGACAGGAAGTCCCCTGGTAATAATGATGCAGGGCGTCTCATCACGGCATAGCCGTTCCATCCGGTCCCGCCTCATTTCCGATGTGAGCGTATCCAGAAAGGCCAGTTCCGTTCTTCCCAGAATTTGTGCACGTTCAGCGGGATAATAGTTGAAATAACCTGCCATTTCCAAACCGGGACGATTCATGTCATCGGTATTGATCGTTCTGCGCAGCCCTTCCTCGCCAGCCACCACTTCCAGATGAAACTGCTGCACGAGTTCGGCAACTTTCACTTTTTTGGGCATCGTACAGCTCCTTTCCATTCCCGCTTTATCGTAACGAAAATAGGCGATGAACGCAATGGCACATGGACAAACAAATCGCCCGGCCGTCGGCCGGGCGATTGAAACAACTTGCCTTATTCAACTTCAAAAACGTTCAGTTCCGAATCCTTGTCGAAGATATGAACCTTGTTCATATCGATAGCCAGCTTCACGTTTTGTCCTTCCTGCAAACCGGAACGACCGTCAACGCGAGCAATGACGTTTTCTTTGCCCAGACCGTTCAGGTAAAGGAACATCTCGTGGCCCAGGTTTTCGGAAACTTCGATGTTGGCGTTGATGATGCTGTTCGGAGAAGCTTCGATAAATACCGGCTCTTCATGGATATCTTCCGGACGCACACCCAGAATGACTTCTCTGCCTACGTAGCCTTTGCTGCGCAATACGCTGGCTTTGCCTTGCGGGATTTCCACATTGATGCCCGTTGCGCGGAAGCGGATGGCGCCGCCTTCTTCCACAAGCTGGCCGTCAATGAAGTTCATCGCGGGCGCGCCGATGAAGCCGGCGACAAACAGGTTGACCGGATGGTTGTACAGCACTTCAGGCGTAGCGGCTTGCTGGATAACACCGTCTTTCATGACGACGATCCGGTCGCCCATCGTCATGGCTTCCGTCTGGTCGTGTGTAACGTAGATACATGTCGTTTCCAGTCGCTTCATCAGCTTGGAAATGTTCGCACGCATTTGCGTACGCAGTTTGGCGTCAAGGTTGGAAAGCGGTTCGTCCATCAGGAACACTTGCGGTTCACGCACGATCGCGCGGCCCAACGCAACGCGTTGGCGTTGACCGCCGGACAGTGCCTTCGGTTTGCGGTCCAACAGGTGTTCGATTTCCAGCGTGCGGGCAGCTTCGCGCACGCGGCGATCAATTTCGTCCTTGCGGAATTTGCGCAGTTTCAAACCGAATGCCATATTTTGATATACATTCATATGCGGATAAAGCGCATAGGACTGGAACACCATCGCGATGTCGCGATCTTTCGGTGCTACGTCGTTCACGACGCGGTCTCCGATGTACAGCTTGCCTTCGGAAATTTCCTCCAGACCTGCGATCATGCGGAGCGTCGTGGATTTTCCGCAGCCGGAAGGACCAACCAGCACCAGGAATTCCTTATCCTTGATATCGAGGTTAAAGTCCGTTACGGATGCTTTATCCGAACCAGGGTATTTTTTGTAGACATGTTCCAAGCGTACGCCTGCCATTGCATTTCCCCCTAACTTTCGTATAAAGGTACGTAACAATCTTACCTCTCCCGGTGACGATTGACTATGCACAAAGCCTACAAAAAATTCATTTCCTTTTCGTAACTTTGTACAATAACAGTAGAATCCGGACCAGTACCGCATCATTGAACGAACGAACATCCAGGCCCGTTTCCTGCTTGATCTTATCCAAACGGTACAACAGGGTATTGCGGTGGATGAACAGCTTTTTGGCGGTTTCACTCACATTGCAATCCATGGCAAAAAACGCGTCAAGCGTGGATAACGTTTCCGGATCGCTGAACAAGTCCGGACGACCGATCATGTCTTCCACGAAACGGTTGCGCACGCTTTCCGGAACGCCTATGAGCAGCCGTTCCAGATGGACAAACCATGGCAAATGCACCTGCATGCCAATGTGGAATTTCCGGCCGAGCACAATCGTCTCCCGCAGGATGATGACCGCGTGAACGACGCTCTCCACCGGATCGATCGGCTCGCCGACGGCCACATGGCAATCTCCGCCCCATTCCCCGGCAAACATTTGCTGCAAACCTGCGGCAAGTGAGCCGAGTACCGCTTTTTCATCATCATCCTGGCCTTCTGTTTCCCCATCTTCGGACACCGCTTCCGCAAGCAGATGATCGGGAGCCAGAATGAGCCATTCCTGATCCCGCAGCGGAATCAGCAGCGTATCTTCCGCCATGAACGAACGCAACGCCTTGTCCAGATCGGCATAGGATGGCATCTGGCTGCCAGCCTGATCACACAACAGCAGGAACGGGATCATGCCGTCGGCCAGGCGCGAACGCAATTCCAGCCGTTCCGGCACTTCCGCATGCCGCTCTCCGGCCGAAGCGCTTTGGTCGATCCACTCGCCCAGTTGGCGTGCTTGCCTTTCCAGTTCCGTTGCGCCATTCCGGCTGTTTTTCTGTTTCAGCAGCAGCACGAGCAATGCCTCTTCCAACGGGGTCAATTCCATCCCCACTTCCAACACTTGCACTTCCGTATCGGAAGTCTGGATGACAAATCCGACTCCCTTCGGCAGCTTGACCGCGTCTCCGATCTCCGGATATTTCCCGCCACCAGCCTGTTCCCATTCTTCCAGCCTGTACACGCTGGTGGTTGCCTGGTCTCCCAGAAGGCGTTCCAAATGCTGCCAATTAAATTGCTGCATGGTGTTTCCCCTTTTTTTGCCGTCGCAAGTTTCTTGCTGGTATTGTACCATTTCGGGTGATTGGGGGAAACCATCCGTTTTAGCGCAAAACGAGCATGATCACGATGGAAAGAAGCGAAAATACGGCTGCGATCAAATATAGAAACGAAACCGTCTGCACCTGCGTCAGCCCCCACTTCATCAGGCTGTGGTGGGTATGGAGACGATCGGCGTGATGAAGTCCCTTGCCGCTCATCAACCGTCTCGTCATGACGATCACCGTATCCAGAATCGGAACTCCCAGCGCCAGAATTGGCACGGAAAGGGACAAAAACGTCGCACCCTTCAGGGTACCATCTATAGCTGCCACTGCCAGTGTATAACCCAAAAAGGTTGCGCCGGCATCCCCCATAAAAATCCGCGCAGGATGGAAGTTGTAAACCAGAAACGCCAGACATGCGCCAGCCAATGCGACCGCCACAAAAGCGGTCACTTGCTGATCCTGCATAAGCGAAGCAATAAATATCGTCATCGAGGAAATGACGCACACACCGGAAGCAAGTCCGTCAATGCCATCGATAAAGTTGAGCATATTGATGAGCGCGAATACCCAGACTGCCGTCACGATTGCAGACAGCACCGGCGAGAAGACGATCATTGCCGAAGCGGAAGGTGAGGAGATTCCCTGTATGACGATACCATGCCATACGGGAATCAATGATACGGCGGTATACAAGATCAGTCGCGGCCATACGGGAAAATCGCGTTTACGCGATTTAAAGGCGTCGTCCGCAAGCCCAATCAACACAAGCGCAAATCCGCCTGTCCATATGGTTTGAAAAAGGGGATGTTGCCATCCGAGGAACAAATACGTACTTGCTGTCACGCCGAGATAGATCGCGACGCCACCCATCAGCGGTATCGGGTAATCGTGAATTTTGCGACCGGAAGGACGATCCACAAAACCAAAATGCAGGGCCGTTTCTCTGACAAGAGGTACAAGCAGCGTAACGGAAATGAATGCGACAACCAATGCATACAGATAGATCATGGCATGTCCTCCGCTGGGCTTTGCTTTAGCTGTACCCTTTCCGGCAGAAGCTCATGCAGGATAATGAACGTTGGAGAAGGCAAAAAGGCAAAAAGACAAAAAAAAAAAGACGCTGCTGCGTCTGAAGTTTGTTGCCTGGTGAGCCATGAAGGACTCGAACCTTCGACACCCTGATTAAAAGTCAGGTGCTCTACCAACTGAGCTAATGGCTCTTGATGAAATTGGTGGAGGCTGATGGATTTGAACCACCGAACCCAGAGGGAGCAGATTTACAGTCTGCCGCGTTTGGCCACTTCGCTAAGCCTCCACGATATTCGCCCAAAGAGGCTACAGTGGTGGCTCGGGACGGAATCGAACCGCCGACACGAGGATTTTCAGTCCTCTGCTCTACCAACTGAGCTACCGAGCCAGAACGTTCCTGTGGCATTTGTAGCAAGTGGCGGAGCCGACGGGATTCGAACCCGCGGTCTCCTGCGTGACAGGCAGGCATGTTAGGCCTCTACACCACGGCTCCGCGTTAAGTATTTAAGTATGGTGGAGGCTGAGGGGATCGAACCCCCGACCCTCTGCTTGTAAGGCAGATGCTCTCCCAGCTGAGCTAAGCCTCCATGGGAATGGGTGGTAGCGGCGGAGGGGATCGAACCCCCGACCTTTCGGGTATGAACCGAACGCTCTAGCCAGCTGAGCTACGCCGCCACAGCCTTATGAAAAATGAGGCCATGCCAGCTGCGTAATTGCCAGCACGTCCAGATACGGTTCCGAAGAGCCGTCAACCCATTTTCAAGGCTTGCGCCCTGAAAACCGGACAGGAAACGAAAGCGCATCGCCATATCGAGCGCATCTGCATCGTCTTGCAACTTAGGATAAGCCCTCGACCGATTAGTACCCGTCAGCTGCACACATTGCTGTGCTTCCACCCCGGGCCTATCAACCTGGTGTTCTTCCAGG